>Ga0208425_1000547_pt1 | contig 13042 bp, 23 predicted proteins | sample DEB08_DNA_4_FD_185496 | JGI IMG/M metagenome (GOLD analysis project Ga0208425, IMG submission 185496) | Aqueous microbial communities from the Delaware River and Bay under freshwater to marine salinity gradient to study organic matter... | ecosystem: Environmental > Aquatic > Marine > Coastal ...
CAAGCACAAATAAAGGTGATGCATCGAAAAATTCGCCACTTAACGAAAAGATCATCAAACAATTTGTCAAAAATATATTTAACACAACAACCAATTACAATAATAGTTACCCCAAGGCATTTTCAACTACAAATGTCAAGAATGTAAGCAATTCTGAATTAAACGGTGATACAAATGTCAAGAATGTAAGCAATTCTGAATTAAACGGTGATACAAATGTCAAGAATGTAAGCAATTCTGAATCTAACGATGATAATTCTACTAGGCAAATACTAAACAATAGACAAAATAACACTCTAAACCAATTAGAAAACAAGTTTTCTGATAAAAAGAGCGAATTTATAACAGTAGAAAATTCTAAAATCTCAAATAACAACTCAGTTCAAGACTTAAAAAACTATAACGACAGTCACTTTACTAGTTTAGTAAGAAATATGATTCAACCCGAATCAACTAAGGTGTATGTGAATGGAAAAGAAAGGCATGTTGATAGTACGAAGATAAAAGAAAGAATCAAAGAACAAGCAGGGGTGGTTCCCATGTTTGCTATGGGTGGCATGATAACCAAACCAACCCTCGGATTGTTGGGAGAAAAAGGTCCAGAGATGGTAACGCCTATTGCAGCGTCGAAAAGTGCAGTAGGAACTCCATCATCGACCACAGCAGCGTCGAAAAGTGCAGTAGGAACTCCATCATCGACCACAATGACACCAGATGTACCCTCACCGGCAAGCATCAGCAATCAAAGTTTCTCCTCGAATATGATCAACAAACAATCTGCTCAAAATTTGATACAGGGAAACAACACAACTAACATTTCCAATTCAAATAATATTGCCAAAACACAGTCATTCAGCGAATATAATCAAACCTTATCGAATTCAACAAATGTGTCAACCGCAGTAAAACAACTAGAAACAAAAACAGATAAAATTATCAAAGAAATAGGCAAACCTAAAAATGAAATAGTAAGAGAATCTGATGTAGCAGCAAATCAATACACAGCCCAAAGTCCTGGTCCCGGCCCCCAAGCGGTTGGTCAGGAAAGTGGAGTATCTGAGGGACCTGCGAAAGAAGCATTTAATAGATTCTTTACAAATCAAACATTCAGTGTGCCAGAATGGCGACAAAGAATGGGATGATAAAAAACCCCACCTCGAAAGAGGTGGGGTTTCTTTTTAAGAACAAAGAATTTATCAATCTTCGTTCAGTTGTCGTTCAAAGAACGACATGGCGCTTTCTTCCTGTTGAGGCTCAGGATCACTGGTGACTGCCGGTGAGGATTGCTCCTCCACCGTCGTTGTATCCTCAGCACGGGCCTTGGCGTCCCCTCCAAGAACCTGCTGGAGACGATTCGAGAGTTCTTCATAACTCTTGAACTTATCATCAGCAACCAGATCGGTCAGAGAGTATTCACTCTTCCAAATCCTTTCGAGTTCTCCATCGTCCTCGTTGAGAGCCGACGGCGGATCGAAGTGGGACTTGTCGTAGTTGACATACCCTGCGACCTTGCGAACCTTCAACTTGAAGGTAGCACCAGTCCAGAAGTTGAAGGGATTGACTGCCTCTTCATCCTGAAACTCAGGAGTCATGGCTTCGTTGATCTTATCGAAGATCTTCTTACCATACTTGTAGAGGAAAACCTTTCCTTCATTCTGGGGGTTAGCAGGATCCGAAATTACATAAATGTTTGAGATGTACTGAAGCTTACGGCGCCTCTCTCGTGCGATATCCTTATCGCTATCCAACCCACTGTTCCAAAGTTGGCTGTTCATCTCGGACACAGGATCCTTACCACCCTTAGTGGTCAGAGAATTTTCGATATACCAACCACCCGGTCCCTTGAAAGCGTGGGAGTACAACTTCGCCCAAGGAAGATCTTCGCTTTCGGGAGCAGGCAGAAATCGAATTTCTGCATAACCATTGCTCGACTTGTCAAGTTCTGGACGCCAGAAACGATCATCCTTGTAACTGGCAGTCTTGTTTGTCTCTTCCAACTTTTGCTGTAGGGTTTCGAGCGAACCCTTAGCATTTTTCTTCATGTCTGCAAAACTCATGTTGCAAATCCTTTCCGCGAGGATCTCCCTCGCACTTGATGACGGTGGGAACTCCCCACCACTGAATTATCAATTATACTCTTTTTTACTTGAATGTCAAATAGGAAGTTTGGATTTTGTCTTAGGCAAAAGATTGATGTCTTCAAACTCAACTGCTAACTTTTCCTTGAGAGGCGGGTTCAAAAACTTGCCTGCCGTTTCAGGTTCCAAATTCATCTGTTCACAGCACTCAAGAATTGCCTCAATATAGGTCAACTTTGAGTTCATGACTCGTTCTTCGATCATTCTGCAAAAATGCTTTTTTTGTTGTTCTGTGAATACCATGCTGTAATTATACCCAATAGGGAAAGAGATACAAGTAAAATCCTTTATATATATCTTACACAGGAGATATGAAAAATGCCTTATACTGCAAGTAATGTACCACTAGAAATATTCGGAAACACTGCTACCTTTGCCACTGACTTCGGACCTTCCGGTGTAGGTTTAACCAATGCACATGTCAGCATCGTTAAAGTAGTATTTGGTGATGAAGATAATGCAACTAGAGTTTCTTCTGCCGATCCGATGCCCGTTATTGTAAACGGCACCACTGGATCCGCTGTCGAAGTGACAGGTGATGTTGCAGGAAGAGGAGATTTTTATGTAAGAAATAGTGTTCTTGGTAGTGGCTCAACCGCGATCTATCTTGCAGTCGCAGGTAACACATCAGGTACAAGTTTAATAGGCGTAACTGCAATGGTTCAGGGTATCTCTGGAGGTCATCCTGTTGGGGTTTCCGGAAGTGTCGAAGTAAACAATCTTGCAGTTCCAATTAAAGGTATTACAGAAGATCATTACATTGGATTTGGCGGCGTAACAGGATCAGGCTGGAGTGCTGGAATCTACCCAGTAGTGATGACGGGCGGAAGAAGACTGGATTCGTCGATTGACAGCGTTACTGTTTCCGGTACTGTTTCTGCAACTGGTGGCAGATTCCTTTCATCTGGAACAGATACAGTCGCGGTACGAGGATATGATGGTGGAACTAAAGTACCTGCTGCAATGTTCGCAGGTGATGGTGTCACCATAGGACACTCCGGAGACGCTCTCAATGTCCACCTAACCAACAGCGGAGTTTCTTTCAACCTCGATGTCTCTGCTGTACTAGGAGTCACTAACGCAAGTGAAAATCCCCTGTATGTCCAAGGATACACCGGAACAAACGGCGTTCCTCTTACGGTTCGAGGAGAAAATGGCGGAGCAGTTGAAGTCACATCAACCGCAGCACTCAATGTCAGTGTAGGAAATGAAGTTAGCATAGATGACACCGACATTCTGAACAGACTAGGTGGTGCTACTGCATCCATCTACTCCGCTCTCAGCCAGATCGATTCAAATACAGATGTCATTCAGACTATCTCCGATGATATTAAGAGTGGTGCTGGCTCTGTGAAAATCAGTCAAATCACAAGACCAAGTTCCTTCACTGCTGGCGGTAAAAAGATTAGTGCAAGTAGTGGATCGACGGTTCTTGGAGCAAACCAGATCACAAAGGCTGGTGTCACCATCAAAGCATCATCATCAAACACAGATGTAATTTTTGTAGGATCAACAACATTAACCCGATCAACATCAAACGGTTATCCTCTGGATCCCGGTGAGTCGTTGTTCTTGGAGGTAGGGAATGTAAACTTGATTTATGTAAGAGCAAATAGTGGCACTCAAAACATTCACTACATCGCCTCATGAGCAGAAAAAGAACAAATCGAGTAAAAAACAATAAACCTACGGCCAAAGATAATCTAATTCAGATTTCTTCGGCTGTGGTTTATGGACTGAAGTTTTTCAATTCATATAACGAAACAACATCCAAAAGAACTTTTCTTAAATGTAAACCAACAATTACATTTGATGAGGAAAAATTATACATTGATTACACTGACTGTTTGGACGGAGAATCCATATCAAACATCCAAAATGTTTTTCAGGATTTAAAATTAGGATCCACATTCACACTTCACGATGCAGTGTATCAAGATCCAATAAACAACATCGAAACTAATTTGTCTGGAAGTTATGTTTTTATGGGATTGGTGAATGGAACAATTGTGAAAGCAATTAATGAAACAATTTCTCTCCCAACTAATGTCACCATATTCACGAAAAATAATTTTAGCAGAGTCCCCCAGATGACAGTGACATCGGTGGAAAACACCGCATCAGTTTATGGAATCAAAAATGTTCTGGGACAAACGAATAAATTTTCTTTCGTTAAGTTGGGTGTAGAAAAAGATTATCTTGTAGAATTCTCTGGCATCGACAATGCAAAGTCGTTTAAGGTTAAAGATATATTAATTCAAAACGACGGATCAGAAGTTCTAATAGTCAAAGAAAAAGTAGTAAACGAAAATAAATTTGACTCTCCAGTTGTTGTGAACATTCTCGCACCGAAAGAGATAATAGAGCAAAGCGAAAAACAAGTAGATCAAGTAAGAATAGTAGAAGATGAAGTTCTTACAAAGGGAATGGATCGGTTCAAGACAAGAATCGAAGCACTGTCGAAGGCTACGATGTATCGTTGCAATGGTTACCATACAGGTATTGATTCTGGAATTCTGTACTATTCCCCATGCTCAAGCGCAGCAAATCTGGAAAGAGCAAAGACAGTCGGCGTGCCGAGTGCAAAGCCAAAATTTATGGGTCCAGTTCCTCTCGACGGTTATTATCCACTGTATTACTCAGCGGAAGCAGCAAGAGAAGCAAGTCCTTCGCCCAATCTAATCCGCGAGGGCGAGACTACCGCAGGATATCACACACATGTATTGAGAGGAAGAACTTTCTATATGCCAAATGGTTTAGAGAAAGATGTTACATTCTTCCACGGTAATTACTATGATGGTATTCTGAAGGAAAAGAATAGAGCAAAGAGAGTTGAGATCGTGGAAACACAAGAAGAAGGTGTCGCAACACCTGCTGTGGTTGATACGACTGCACCAACCACTACTCCCAGCACCACCACACCAGTCACTAGCACACCTGTGACATCCCCCCAAACAACAACCTCCACTACACAAAGCAGTGGAGGAAGTAGTTACTCTTACTGATTATTCTGATTATTATTTTTTGCTCCGTCTCTTCTTTTTTTCTTTTTCCACGCGGCCGTTTTTTCTCTCTTTATTGATTTACTTACTATTTTCTCGGCCTTATGTTGAGGTAAGTTCCTTTTTTTCATCAGTTTCAACACTCTTCGTTCGAAGCTGCTCATATTTCTTTCAGCCTCTTGTTGTTGAATGATGATCAGTTCATCAACTGCCGCAATTGCAATTTCTCTACTGCATTTATTGTTTCTACAATGCTCAACTACCATTTTGTCGTATAGTTGCTTTGATATACCATTTTTGCCTTTTTTAGGCTTTGTTTGTCCTTTAAAATACTTACCAAGATTCCATTTGCCTGGAGGACCGCTAAACTGTTTGCGATTTTCGTTTTCCCAACCACCGGGAGTTTTATAATGCATTAGTTTTTTCTTCCCCTGCTACGAATACCATACTTGTTCTTCTTGGACTGCCGAGGCTTACCCTTCTTGCGTCCCTTGAATTCACCCGCACTACCAATACCTCTAATCTTAGCCATAATAAATCTCCTTATAAAATTGTCCCGCCAAGATTCGAACTTGGACACAGAGAACCAAAATCTCCGGTGCTACCGTTACACCACGGGACATCAAATCAAATACCAAAAACCAATCGAATTCTTTCCCAAAGGCTTGGTAGATCCTCTGGGTTGTTTTCTGCTCGTCTCTGCGCGCGCAGAATTTCCTTGTCTGTCAGGAGAATCCATGTAGATTCTCCATCCAATCTCACTCTCGAAGCCCAGTAAACTTTGGCCTCTCTCTCACTCTTTCTGTTTTTGTTTTCTTTTCTGCTGTCCATGTCAGTCTCCCTTACCACTATTTATCTTTGAGCAGTATTCGTGCATCGCAATTCCCGATGCAGTTCCAACATTCAGACTACGCACGGTTCCGTACTGTGGAATGTACGCGATCTCATCTGCTACTTCAATAAATTCCTGTGGGACTCCGACTTGCTCTTGACCGAAGACCAATAGTGTATGTTTTTCTTCAGGCCAATCAAGTGTAGCAATGTCTCGACTGCCTTCAATGTTATCCATACAGACGATATGATAATCAGATATTTTGTCCAGAAGTCTTCCATGATCTTCTTCCTTGAAGTATGTCATTCGATTATAGTTATGCGTTCCTACCGCGCCTCGTCGGTCCCACTGCTTCGATCCGTAGATGATGACTTCTTTTGCGAGGAAGGCGTTCGCGTTACGAACAACAGTAGAAATATTGAAGTCATTATGTAGGTTAGTACATAGTACGGAATAATTGTGTCGCTTGTCTTCCAAATCTGCCAATATTGCATCGTGTTTCCAATAGTGGTAATGATCGATGATGTTTCTAGTTTCCATTCAAGTTCTTCTTGATCTTCTTCCAGTACTTCTCGGTCGCCTTCTTCTTATATCCGTTGGGTCCGCCGTTATGAATCCTTGCACGATCTTCGTCGGTTACGGTTCTTCCGATTCTTTTTTCTGTTGCATACCGACTCCAATACGCGAGAACAATCTTCTCCGCGTAAGCCTTGTCGGTACAATCCGAATATACTCCGCCGATGGAGGGATCATGCTCAACCGCATCTTGCCAGTAGGCTCTCCAAATCTGGTATGCGCCAATCGCATTTCCGTTGTCACCGATCGCGGAAGAGTCGCAATTTGATTCTACTTGGCAAATCGAATCCAAAAGAGGCTGATTAGAAAAGACGATGCTGAGTGTAAGAATTTTAGTAATCATTCGAGTCCGCTGCTGTAAGGAGCAGTCTTATCCTTTGTTCGTTCGTATCTCGGTTTACCCCAACGATTATACCAATTCTCTGCTAGTTCGTCAACCGATTTGTTACTACAAGGCGAAAAATATACACCTCTTTTTTTGCCATGCTTCATTGATGCCTTTATGCCTTTTGCCTTATTATAGGCAGCAATACGCCTCATTCGTGGATTGCTGCCGGCACCAAAGGCACAGGATGGAATTTCAATATCATTATCTTTCATCCACTCAAGCATTTCCTGATACTTCTCCTCAGAAATATGTTCATGTCCATACCCCTTCGTGTATCCTAAAAACTTATAGACGCGGTTGTACTGTGATCCTCGTCCGTTCAGAGAAGTTGTAGTTATTCCCCGAAGTTCATCGCCGTACTGATGCTTATAGTACATGGAAACCTGTGAGGAGGTTGCAAGCATCGCAATTAACTTCCCAATATTCCAGTGCCAGGAGATCGGCTGCAAACCCACACAGGTTGACATGTCCATATATTTCTTGAGTGTGTAACCTTTTTCGGAAGGATTTTTTGAAAATTGAAGATACTCATCCCGCACCCCGAGATTAATCACTGGACTAGAGAATCCCATCACACCGAGAAGCGAAGTATCATGCCAAACTGCAAACCCGAATGTTCTTCCGGGAGCAGGGCGTGTGGTTGCTTTACTTATATTCTTCACAATACTAAAAAGTTCTCCAGTTGAAATTCTGGAGATTTCTATAAGCGAAGGATTTATATCAACCAATTCGTGTGTGTACGAAATACTACTTATCAAAATTTATTCCATAGAAGTAATTATCATCATCAGAAAATGACATGTTTCCTTCGGCATAGTAATAATGCGTGGATGTCTTGAAGTCCGGCCGCTTCGGTTCCTTTGGAGTGAAACTTGCATCTTTCCATATAACACGATTGTTAGGATAGCAGCCAAACTGACCGTTGTCTAGTTTTATTACATTAAAAGATTTATGTTCGTTGGGTGTTTCCGCTAGGGTTCCAGATCCATATCCGTCAAGTGTGAAAAGATAACTCCCCTCCATCCAGTTGTTAGATGGTAAGTAAACCTTACACTCTCTTCCCCGGAGAAACATTTTTTCAATACAGACAATATCATATGACAAACAATCCCACATCTCTAAATCTGATAGAGGCAGAAAATCTTTTATGTTGTCTTTCCATGTATATGCCGAGATAGGTAACTTATCATACAAAGCACCATACTCTGACAAGTAACTTTCGAAATAAAGGGCTCTGGCCTGAATTGACTTTGCACTAACCCAAAAGCAAGGAACAAATTCTCCGTGACCATCAACATGATCTCTTAAAAATTCTTTTCTAACAAAGCACTGTACCGGCGGTATATTTTCAACTAATCTTGGCATAATGTAACTCCTACCGTTGGACTCTGTATTCCTCTAAACATCCACTTACTTGCTTCGAGTTTATCACCACGATAATCTTTAAATGCTAAGTTAGCGTACATAGTAACAATTCTAACATTTCCTCGCATATAACCAGTTACATTATTTATTCGCTCAAGAGATGGTTGCATGAGCCATCTAGGATTCAATTTGTCATTAATGAAAACATCATTCATGTCAATTGGATGTCCAGTATAAGCACACAAACCTTTTTGTTGATTATGAAAAAGATCCGCTAAGTATAGCGGATCAAGATCAATACCATTTCCTCTTTCACTGTAAAATTCAAACCGATTGACCTTTTCTCCGTTTTCCAGAGTTAACAGATCATTTTTCTTTCCGCCAGTTTGATTTCCACTTGCTCGCGTGCGTTCACCTTGCTTGGCCTTTGCGATACACTTCTTGTACGGACACTTCACCTCGCTCTGGCCCATTCTCGGTCAAGACGACGAACATTCTCCTTACCTGTAGCAATAAAAAGTTCACTGTCGCACTTGTGACTGTAGATTACGCGAGCAATTACTGGAACAGAATTCTTATCTGCACAATTGACACAATATTCGGCACCGGGGAGGGCTTCAAGACGAGCGGCAGAAATGGGCTTTTCACAATCAAGGCAGTTCATTAGATTCCTCTTCAAATCTTCCACGCAGGATTCGACGATCCCGGTAGTCCTTCGGAGACTCCCACAGACGAACATCGCCCATGAGATCCCTCTTGCATTTCCAAATTATACCAAACATCCCGAAGAATGCAAGAGACATTCCATATATTAATGGAATAATCTCAAAAATCATCAAAATACCCAAAAAGATATTCATCGTAGTCATGATTAAAAGCATGGTATTTGCATATTCTTGTTCACGCATTTTCATTGATCCTATCTAAAAGAAGGTTCCACTTCATCAATTCCTCTTCATGTTCTTCAATTTTTACCTTCACCTTGTTTAAAAGTTTTTCGCTATTCATAGAGTACACACCAGAATGACCTCCTTGATTCTTGATAAAAACCAAATCTCCATCTGGATGTTTGTGAATCTGATACGGGCCGTAGAAATCATGAATTTCACCTTTCATGGTCCGACCTTCCTTACCTTGTTGTCCTTACGAGAGAGCATCCACATCACGCCGTCGTTGTCTTCCCAGACCCAATAGACGGGTTGGGACGGATCTTCGATACGAAGCAACCACAACTCGGCGGTTGCATCTTGAATCTTTCGGTTATCTTCAAGTTCCTTCTTGGTATCATCCCATCGAAAGAACAGAGTCATCGAAATCAAAAGAGAAATGATTGCGATGCAAACCAGAAGTTCTAGTGTACTAAATGCTCTCATTTGTGCCACCTTCTAAATTCTTCATTTGCCTCATTTGCTGCGGCCGCCTCATCCTGTGCATACCACTCAGCATAGATGATGCGTGATTCTTCATTAGGATTTTCGCCACATGCGTCCTCTTCGATGATCTTCTGACCTTCCACAGAAATCCAAGCATCGAACTCCCAAGTAAATCGTGCCTGTTCCCACCGCCTGATAATCTTACCAGTGACGAAACAGATGTCTTCCATGCCTAACCATTCTTCTGTCATGATAGCCATTGTCCTCTCTTGATGATTCTAGTTTCCAAAATTTCCTGTCCCCGCTTATGCATCCTTCGCTGCTTGGTAATACCCTTACCGTAAGCAGTTTCCGGAATTCCACGATGACCACGAATTGCAGACGCTTCTCGTTCTGCTTCCAAATCAAATCGATCCAATTCACGCTTTGGCATCATAATCTCCTTAAGTCAGAGTGACAGGATTTGAACCTGCGACCTGCTGGTCCCAAACCAGCCGCGCTACCAAGCTGCGCTACACTCTGAAACTCCCCCGGCTGGACTCGAACCAGCGACATGCGAGTTAACAGCTCGCCACTCTACCAACTGAGTTACAGGGGAAAAGCACTGCCCTCCGAAGCCACCAACAGGACTCGAACCTGCGACCTGAACTTTACAAAAGTTCTGCTCTGCCAACTGAGCTACGGTGGCAATAATACCGAGAGTGGGACTCGAACCCACAAGATCGTAAAGATCGGCAGATTTTAAGTCTGCTGCGTATGCCAATTCCGCCATCTCGGCCTGTTTCATACGCATATTGTACCACAAATTCAGGTGGTGTCAATCATGTTCGGGTAATTTGTAGTATTTTTTCTAACTGCAAGTCGCACTGGGCTTTACGCTGTTTTCCCGGCCAATACAAATAATCTTTTTCTTCATTTTTTTTCATATTCTGAAGAATTGGAATTATTAAACCCTCTATCTCCTGAAATTTGGCTTTCATTAATTCATCATACTGAGCCTTTACAGCGCCTGCACCCTCGCAGGTACTGTTCATTTCTAATATCAAATCCAATTTATTTTTAATCGAAAGTATTTCTTCAGAAGGTTCGGCTTGAACCTCTGGGTTTTGAAGAATATTCGCCAATTCTTCTTCATCTACTGCTGTAAATCCAAAATCAAAGTCATCTGACATTTTTTTCTCCTAAATCCTGTCCGGCGGATATGAGGGAATATTTTCCCCCATATCGTTCCACCCATAAACTTTCCATACATCACCCACCTGAAAATCTTCGGGTGCTATGACTCTAGCCCACCAGACTCCGTTGCCATATTGTCTACTGCCATCTGGTAGTTGAATTTGGTTATATCCATCTGCATTGGCAGAGTCTGTTGCCAACTGGTGAATGATTTCTCCATCACGGTAGATCTCAACGACCCATTTTGCATTCGGGTTTGCTGCAACCCATTCTTCAACAGTCACTTCACCATCAGATAGATTAACAGATTGATATCCATAAGTAGATGCTGAAATGGCGGCTGGTCCTCCTGATCCCGTGTCGTCTGCGACATCGAAATCACCCTTGACTAGATCAACCGCCACTCCGCTTTTGGGACGATAAAATGCCCTCCTCGGGCATTGTCGTTCGGAGTTTCGTTCATAGTCAAGATGAGAATGTGATCAGCAGACTCCCATAGAGGGTTGAAGTCCTCGGTGACCTCGATCGGATCATCAGGTGGATCGGTGGGGTCAACATCACCCCCACCGTTCGCAGCCTCGATCTGATCGCTCCAAGAATCGGAGATGGCTTGGAATAGGATTTCCATGTCCGCCATGTTCACTACACCATCTTTGTTGAGATCGTATAGAGGATTGTCGGTTCCGAGTGCGTTGATCAACAGAGTCTGATCGAGTTCATCGACCCAACCATCACCATTGAAGTCTGCGAGTTGTCCTTCGAGACGAGTTACGATTTCCCACATAACTGGGACTTCAATATTCTCACCTGCTTCTACACGCTGACTCACGACTGTAATGATTCTCTTTGTGCTTGCTTCCCAGCATACTTCACCAGAATACTGTTCTGGAATGATAGGAATAATACCATCAGAGAGTTGAATGGTAAGACGAATGCTCATGGTACGAGCAACTGAAGTGCTGTTCGTCCATTCGACTGTACCGTCTAGACCAAACGGTCCAACATAATCACCCATTGGTCGTTCATAAACTGCAACGACCTGTCGATCCCCTACATCACCTTCAGAGACGGTGAGGATAGATGCCACGCCTTCGTCGCTCAATTGAGGGAGTCTGGTCGTTGTAGTTGGTTTGGGCATCCGTGGAGGACAATCAATGTCCTGTGCGAACGCACTATTACTTGCCAGTACGGCTGCTAGTGTTAAAGATCTCAAGATCATCTGCTGCTCCCTTCGCTGATATCTTTACCCATGCTCGACTCCAAATGTAACTGCACATCACTGCACCTGCTACACTCCACATGGCGATCTCTCCGCCTTCTGTGATGGGCCAGTTCTTAAACCAACCCGTGCCTTCAAGTAGTGGAAGTCCACCAATTCCAATTGCTGCCCAAAACTCGGTGGACTTCACACCTGGCTTTGGATCCGTTGTTGTCTTTACTGTAGCCATAATAATCTCCTTTTACCTTTCTATTTAGTTCATTGTCTTTAATTCAAAAAGAATTCCAGTTGTTGATTCAACCATTTCTTCTATATTTAACCAATCACCGCCCAGACTCTCGGAACTGAGATTTGGAACACTCACAAGTTTCGAGTCACCTGCTCTGAGATTAAGAGGTGATTTCGAGTATGCAAACCCCTTATCAGTGGTGATCTTCAACCACCAACCTTGTTCACCAGCAGAGGCAATAAACTCTTCTCCTGCTTCTCTTGTTGGGAAGCATGTGAGTGTCATACCCGTCAAAATACTTTTCGGTGAGTATGTGTATGCAAATCTCGATCTTTCGTTCCAACTATCTGCATCCAATCCAAATACCTCTGCAAGATGAATCTCTTCACCTTCAGAGTCTGGAGTCATAATGCCAGTCCATGACTTTGCTTTAGTTCCCAACCAAAGAGAACCTTCGCCAACACCGTCCTTGATATACATATTTCCGATTTCAGTTTCGGGTCCAAGTGCTTTGGGTGGAACAAACCAAGAAAACTTAGTAATTAGGTTACTATCGTCTGTTGGGATTCCACTATAAGTCATGGGTGGTGAAATCTCACCTGCTTCACGAAACTCAGTTACACCTGTAGGTTGATTCAGAGGACTGATGGTTCCATTGCTCAATGACCGCATGTTTATATCCTTGATTAAACAAGGACCATATTGCTTTCCGTCACTTCGATATATTAATCCGCCGTTTTCACT
>Ga0208425_1000550_pt1 | contig 13016 bp, 12 predicted proteins | sample DEB08_DNA_4_FD_185496 | JGI IMG/M metagenome (GOLD analysis project Ga0208425, IMG submission 185496) | Aqueous microbial communities from the Delaware River and Bay under freshwater to marine salinity gradient to study organic matter... | ecosystem: Environmental > Aquatic > Marine > Coastal ...
GCACGGCTGACTATTGACATCGACGATGCAGGACTGACCCAGCATCAGTATTCACAGCTTGTCGCATCCGACGCATTTCTCGGACTGCCTGACGGATTTACGATTGTCGAGTCTGCAAACATTACAGCCAACGGCACTCGGATCAACCTGCTGAACCGCAACGTAGACTTCATTGCAGACTACTGGCCTGTCCGTACCTCGACCGGTACGCCAAAGTATTACGGCCTCTGGGACGACAACACGATTATCGTAGCACCAACACCTGTCTCTGCATTCAATATTGAACTTGCGTTTGTCAAAGCACCGACGGCCATAACATCGGTCAATCCGACAAACTATTACACGGCAGAAACGCCCAACGCTCTGTTCTATGCGTGTATGGTCGAGGCTGAGTTGTTCAACAAGAACTTCGACGTTGTTAAACTGTGGACCGAACTTTACACTAAAGAAATTGAACTGCTCCGCAATCGTGCCCGTCGTGCCCGTCGTGATGATCTGGAGCCGCATAATCAACAGGCGAACAACGCCAATACGCTTACCGGAGGGCCGTGATGGCTATTACTTCAGGCATTTGTATCAGCTTCAAGAAAGAGATTCTTCTTGGTGAGCATGATCTTGATACGGATACGATTAAACTTGCACTATACACTTCGGCGGCTTCGCTCTCCGACGGCACGACGGCGTATACAACCTCCGGCGAAACTGCCGGTACTGGTTACTCTGCCGGTGGCATAACACTGACCGGCATCGACGTTACCACAGACTCGTCGGTTGCGGTCGTGTCGATTACTGACGCTGTTGTCTCCACGGCAACTATTACCGCCCGTGGTGCCCTGATTTACAACTCGACACAGGCTGACAAGGCCGTCGCGGTCTTTGACTTCGGGGCTGACAAGTCCTCATCGAACGGCAACTTTACCATTCAATTCCCGTCAGCGGCTGCTGCAACAGCGATTATTCGCATCAAATCTTCGTAGGCTTAATCCATGGCACTGGTTCTTAAAGACAGGGTCAAGGAGCAGACTACGACCACAGGTACTGGCACGGTTACCCTTGGCGGTGCGGTTACAGGGTTTGAGGCGTTTTCAGCAGTCGGTGACGGAAATACGACGTACTATGCCATCGTGCATCAATCTGCCGACGAGTGGGAAGTTGGTCTCGGAACGTACACAGCCTCCGGTACGACACTTAGCCGCGACACTATTCTTGAATCGTCTAACTCTGACGCAGCCGTAAACTTCTCGGCTGGTACGAAGGATGTCTTTGTTACGTACCCGTCTGACAAGGCTGTCTATCGTGACGCAGCCGGGGAGGTGTCGGTAACCCGTGCTACGTCTGCCACGTTTGCGGCGTCTGCGACATTCGCTGCATCAGCCACTAATGCGACAACGGCGGTGTCAGCAACTAACGCAACGTCAGCTACGTTTGCTACGTCAGCAACTCGCGCCACGTCAGCGACCTTTGCCACGTCTGCCACCGAAGCAGCAACCGCAATCTTTGCAACGTCAGCCACTAACGCCACGTTTGCTGTTTCAGCCACGCGGTCAACATCTGCTACGTTTGCGGCCTCTGCTACATTTGCAGCATCTGCTACCAATGCTACAACCGCTGTATCTGCAACCAACGCAACATCAGCTACGTTTGCCACATCAGCAACCCGTGCTACCTCTGCAACTTTTGCCACCTCGGCAGATTTTGCGGCGTCGGCCACAAACGCAACAACAGCAATTACAGCTACGTCAGCTACTAACGCAACTTTTGCACTGTCGGCCACGAACGCAAACTTTGCAGCGTCTGCGACAGAAGCTACGACAGCGATCACTGCAACATCAGCTACTAACGCAACTTTTGCAGTATCAGCGACACGCTCTACCTCTGCGACGTTTGCTGCCTCTGCGACGTTCGCAGCCACAGCAACTAACGCAACGAATGCCGTTAATGTAGACGGCGGTACTGTCTCCGCAACAGCCGGTACATTTAATACGTTGATTGCAGTTACTTCTGTGTCGGTTGGCGGAACGGTTACGGTCAACAATAATTTAACTCTTAATGCCCAGTCAGATATTCGCTTTGCTGACGCGGACAGTAGTAATTGGGTAGCATTTCAATCTCCGGCGACCGTTGCAGCCAATGTTACATGGACGCTTCCAGATGCAGATGCTACATCTAGCGGTCAGGCTCTGACCAGTAATGCCTCGGGTGTGTTAAGCTGGGCCAGTACTGGAGGCGGCGGTCTTGTCTTACAGGTCGTTGAAGGCAGTACTTCAACACAGGCAACGACTACAAGTAGTTCGTACGCCGACACAAATTTGAGTGCGTCGATTACACCAAGTTCTACATCAAACAAAGTTCTAGTTCTTGTCTCTCAAAGCATATCAAGCGTTGCTGGTCGTGCCGGAGGCGCGGTTAACATTGTTCGAGACAGCACACAGGTTGCAGAATTTAATCAAATTTCAAACGCAGAAAATCAGATGGGAAATCATTATCTGGCATATTTAGATTCTCCGTCTACTACTTCTTCTGTAACATATAAGTCACAGTTTAAACGCATAGACCAATCAGGTACTCTTCAAGCCCAAAGAAATGATGCTAGTGGAAACGCTACAAGTGTTATTACACTGATAGAAATTTCAGGAGCATAATATGGCTGATATAATAGATGCTCTTCGTAGTCTTTCTCCTGACGCTAATTGGGTAGTGTCTGGCGATGTTATTCGGTGGGATTCGCCGGATATTACACAGCCGACAGAAGAAGAAATTTCTGCTGAAATTACACGACTGACCGAACAAGAACCGTGGGTAAAGTTGCGGGAGGAACGTAATCGACGCTTGTCAGAAACAGATTGGTGGGCGTTAGCTGATCAACCTGCCATGACAACTGCACAAGCAAACTATCGCACAGCCCTGCGAAACCTTCCATCAAACACAACAGACCCAACGAATCCTGTCTGGCCTACTAAGCCTGAATAAATGTTTGGGTTTTCGGCACTTTCTGAAACGCCGTTTTCTACAGAACCGTCATCGTCTGTAACTGTAGTTCTGACCGGACTATCGTTAGACCTTGACGAAGGTCTGGTAACAGTAGTTGCGGAAGCAGTTGCTGCTCTGGTTGGTGAGTCGCTAGACATCGACGAAGGCGCAATTACTGTCATAATTGCTCAGAATATCGTCCTGACTGGCGAGTCTCTGGACATCGATGAAGGGACGCTGTCGGTTGTTATAGAAGCAGCCGTTACCCTGACAGGCGAATCTCTCGACATCGATGAAGGCACTGTTACGGTTGCAGGTACGGCAACAGTCGTTGTGACCGGGGAAGCTGCTGATATAATACTTGGGCAGTACCCTGTCTGGATTGTTGTTCCTGTCGGACCCTCAGATGTCTGGGCAACGGTATCTACTGGTGCATTAGACACGTGGACAACAGTTTCTACCGGGGCGTTAGACACGTGGACAACAGTTTCAACCGGAGCAGCAGATACATGGACGACAGTTCCTGCTGGTTCTGGAAACACATGGACAAACTAAATGGTGTTTGAGAACAACATTCTTGCTGGTGCATCAGGCGTAGAATCTGGTTATGTCATTAACCAGTCTGCGCGATTTAACGATGCAGACAGCCCTGAATTATCCAGAACCTATTCAATATCTGCCCCGTGGACCCTGAGTGTCTGGGTTAAACGATGTGAGTTTGGAAGTGAGAATTTAATTTTAGGGGCCAGTGGTGGGGAAGTTCACTTCAACAGCGACGATACGCTGGAAGCCGAAGGGACAACAACATCCGCCCTATTTCGTGATCCATCTGCTTGGTATCATATACATGTGTCGGATAATGGCCTGTATGTAAATGGAGTTAGCTACGGCTCAGTCACCACCACCGATCTGACGGATCAAACACTATTCGATGACTTTGATGGTTATGTTGCCGAAGTTCATCTTCAATCCGGAACTAACGCCTACACGAATTTTGGGGAAGTAAACAACAGCGGCGTGTGGGTTCCTGTGTCGGCAGCGGCAGGAGACACGTATCTTACATTTTCTAATTCAAGTAATTTTGGTAACAATAGCGGAACTGGAGGAAATTGGACGGCATCAGGCCTGACCTCTGACGATCAGGTGAACGACTCACCTACGTCTAACTACTGTCTCTTGAACACTATTGACCCGCTAACCACCGGCACTTTGTCTGATGGCAACCTTGTTACAACTGGTGATGCTACCGTAACTATTCGTCCAAGCAGCGGTCAATGGTACTACGAAAAAGATGGAGTCGGTGTTTCTTATGATGCTGATGCGTCCGGTCAGTTTAACCCGACACTTGGGGCTGGGTCGTACAATTTTGGGCAGTTGGCGTGGGCCGACACAGGGCCGACAGGAAGTGAACAAGAACTCCGCGCAACAAATTTGCCAGAGCCAACTATTAAAGATGGGTCTGAGTACTTTCAAACTACGCTATATACCGGCACAGGCGCATCGCTAGATATTACACAGATTGAAAACTCAACATTTAAGCCAGATTTTGTCTGGATTAAAAGACGAAGCGGTCTTGATTCTCATGAACTTGAAGACATCATCCGGGGAACTAAAACACGCCTGTCCTCTGATACGACAAACGCAGAAGAAACTGGTGGTCTTACCTCGTTTAATTCAGACGGTTTTACAGTTGATGGTCTTGTCGATACGTCTGGCAAACCCGGATCAAACTATGCTGCGTGGCAGTGGTTAGCCGCCAACAGTACGTCAAGCAACACTGACGGCGATATTTCGTCTACCATATCCGCGAACACAACATCAGGATTTTCTATTGTATCTTATTCTGGAAGTGGAAATGCCAATGACACTGTCGGACATGGTCTAGGGGTTACACCTTCTGCTATAATCGTCAAGCCTAGAAACGAAGCAGATAACTGGATTGTTTCAAATTGGGAATCAGGAGTATCAGCATTTAGCGAAAAATTGAAGTTAAATTCTACTGATGCGGCTAATAGTGCATCTGGTTTTGTTACTGCTGCTGATTCAACTACCTTTACATTAGGCAGCGACGTCAATGTAAACGGGAGCGGCAGAGACTTTATTGCTTACTGTTGGTACGAGTTAGAAGGTTTTAGTAAGTTTGGTACATACACCGGCAACGGATCATCTGACGGCACGTTTGCTTGGTGTGGTTTTCGTCCATCTTTTATCATGATCAAACAGACGGACGCGTCGAGCAACTGGTTTATATTTGATAATAAACGTCTTGGATATAACGTAGATAACAAACGAATTGAGGCAAACAGCTTATCAGAAGAATCAACGACAAATTATATTGATCTCGTATCAAACGGGATAAAATGCAGGTCTTCTGATTCAAATGTAAACGCATCTGGCGGCAGCTACATCTTTATGGCTTTCGCAGAAAACCCCTTCGGTGGCAATGGTGTTGCCCCCGTTCCGGCACGATAGGAGAAAAAAAATGTGGACGTATAACGGAAAAGGAATCCGTGAGGGCCGGGGATGGACGGGCGACAACGGCGTTCAGCATCCAGCTAACTGGCACCTTTGGTCAGAAGAAGAGAAAATTGCTCATGGTCTAGTCTGGGTTAATCCGCAGACAAAGCCTGATACACGGTTTTACTGGTTTTCGCAGAACGCTGACGGCACGTACGAAAGCACATCGAAAAACCTAGACGACTTAAAAGCAGAATGGATTGCCAAAGTTAAAGAAACACAGGCAGGGTTTTTGTCTAAAACTGACTGGGTGTATATTCGTAAGATGGACACCGGCATCGACGTCCCGGCAGATATTCAGCAGTACCGGAATGAGGTACGTCTGGCGGCAAATGTTATTGCAGATCAGATTACACAGTGTTCTGATCTTGATGCCTTAAAGACTATGTTCGTTGTTCCAACAGACGCAGACGGCAAGGTAACCGGAAACGCACCGATCCATAACTGGCCGGAGGAAATCTAATGGCAACGTACACCACGCGGATTAGACTATCGAAACAGGCGACCGGCGAGAACGACTCGACATGGGGTACTGTCCTGAATGATGAGGTAATCGACCTCACCGATTTTGCCATTGCAGGATATACGACCATCAGTCTTGCTGCTGGTAATGTCAGCCTGACAGCCAATGACGGTACGACGGACGAGGCACGTTCGGCCATGCTCGAACTGACCGGTACTTTGACCGGCAATACCGGAGTCTATCTCCCGTCGAGTATTACCAAAAGCTACATCGTCAAGAACAACACATCGGGTTCGTACGATGCGACGGTTCTGATTAACGGCGGGACCGGTCATGCGATTCCACAGGGCGGTACAACAATCGTTATCACCGACGGCGTTACTGTCAGCGAGGCTATTGAGGGCGTCTACGGCACAGCAGCAACACTCGACTTTGGCACCGGAGCCGCCAACCTGATTCCGGTGTCGTCTGCCGATGCCCGGTACGCCAACGTGTCTTCGGACGAGACAATCACCGGAAACTACACGTTCTCCTCGTCAACAACATTTACCGCGCAGGTCATCGGAACAGGGGCACAGGCATTCTCCAGCCCTGTGTCGGTTGCCGTAGCATCCTCGGCGGTATCGCTAGACTTTGCCACCGGCAATAACTTTACGACAATCCTGAACGGTAACGTGTCCATCGCCAATCCATCTAATCTACAGCCCGGTCAATCTGGCATAATCTATGTCGTGCAGGACGGAACCGGTTCTCGGACCATGTCGTTCAATTCAGACTGGAAATTTACAGGAGGTAATGCCCCTACACTATCCACCGCTGCGTCGGCTGTCGATGCCCTGATCTATAATGTCAGAACATCTACAGCAATCAGCGCGTTCCCCGTTCTGAATCTCGCCTAATCCATGGCTGGTGTTCTTTCCGAACTTAACTTTGCCCGACCCGGCTTCAATCGGGAGAACACTCGATATGCCGAGAAGGGGCACTGGTACGACGGTGATCATGTCAGGTTCCGTGACGGTACGCCGCAGAACATTCGCGGATACGAGCGGCGCGGCGGTGTCTTTGATGGAACACCCCGAGACACGGTAACGTGGGTAGACTTTGATTCGTCCCGCCTCATCGGCTTCGGTACTGAGAAGAAGTTGTATCTGTACGAGGGCGGTGAGAACTACGACATCACCCCGATTGTATCTGTCGTTACGGCAACGAACGGTCTGAACACCACGGCAGGGTCTACCCGCATTGTCGTCTCAGTAACTGGCATCGGAGTCGAAGATGGTAACTACGTCGCCTTCACCTCGCAGACAACAACCGTTGGTGGGAACATTTTCCTGACGACAATCAGTGATTCGTACGAGGTATCAGTTATTGATGCCGCATCGTTTGCCGTTGATATTTCCGTAACCGCAGCAGCAACGTCTGCATCTGCTGGTGGTGATGTTACAATACATCGTCTTCTCCCAGCAGGTCCATCGGTGTCTCAGCCGGGATTTGGCTGGTCGGCTGGTACGTATGGACTATCCACTTACGGCACACCGCGAACAACATCTAACATTACCGTGGAAATTCGTCAGTGGTCGATGACCAACTGGGGCGAAGACTTTCTGGCAAATCCTCGCGGTGGGCGTATTTATGAGTGGGACGCAACAGGCGGGGCGGAAACTCGTGCCACTCTGGTAACTGCCTCCCCGGCACAAAACAATCAGATTCTAGTTACGCCGGACAGTCAGTTTGCCATCAGTCTGGGCTGCACAAACGAGGCCGGTGACTACGATCCGCTGCTGGTCCGTTGGTCTAGTCAGGAGAACTACAACGATTGGACAGCCTCTGCTACTAACACTGCCGGGTCCAACCCAATCGGGACAGGCTCAAAGATTATCGGTGGAATGCACAGCCGTCAGGCCGTCATGATTTGGACCGACACGGCTACTCATACAATGCAGTACGTCGGCGGTCCGTTTGTCTTCCGCTTCCGACACATCGGTGACAACACCGGACTCATTGCCCCACACGCAGCCGCAGAATTTAACGGTATTCCGTTCTGGATGGGTGACACAAACTTCTTTGTCTGGCAGGGCGGTGCCGTTCAGACATTGGACTGCACTGTCCGTCGTTATATTTTTGATGACCTCAACTGGGATCAGCGCGACAAAATCTTTGCCGGGGTAAACTCGGAGTTTAACGAGATTACGTGGCTGTATCCGTCTTCTGATTCTCTGGAATGCGACAGGTACGTCAGCTACAACCCGCTGGAAAATTACTGGGTCTACGGCACCGGTAAGTTTACCACATGGGCGGATACCGGTATCTTCGATAACGTCATCACGGGCGGATCGGACAGCTATCTGTACGACAACGAACCGACTGGCGTATACACAGCAGACGGTGGCCTGTTGTCTTCCTTCATCGAATCAGCTTCTTTTGAAATTAATTCGGGTAATCAGATGATGATGATCCGCCGACTTATTCCTGATGTATCCATCTCTGATCCGGGACAGGTAAAGTTCACCATAAAGACAAAGCGGTACCCACAGGCCTCTGAAGAGACAGTCAAGGGTCCGTTCGTAATTCAGCCGGGGACTGAGAAGGTAGACTTCCGTGCCCGTGGTCGTCAGGCCAACATTAAGATTGACTGCTCTACTGCCGGGGTGGCGTGGAAGTATGGTTCGATGCGTCTCCAGATACAGCCCGATGGGGGTCGCTGATGGCTACTGTCTACCCGGAACTGTTCTCCCACTTCAACCAGTTTACTGAGCCGCAGATCATCGAACTGCACCGGATACTCACCGACTATGTCAGCCAGTTGTCGCTCACCCTGCAACAGCGTGACGACGAGGTAGACTCGACACCGTCAGACACAGTCCTCCCGGTAAACGACACAGCAGCCGTCCAGTCGCCTCCAGAGGGGGCAATTCGGTACAACAGGGCCACATCCAAGTTTCAGGGATATATCTCTGGTACTGGTTGGGTAGACTTCCACTAGCGGATATAATCAGGTATGTCATATTATCAGGAAAACCGACCGACCATGGGTGGCCTTGCAGATGCTCTGGCAATGCAGGGACGACGCGGCGACTCTACTCTTGTCCATATGAACCCGATGGAGGTTCGTATGTTAGAGACCATGTCCCCGGACGGTCGTCTGTCGATCAATCCTGAGACTGGTCTGCCCGAGGCGTTTAAGCTGAAAGACCTTGCAGCTATTGCTTTGCCAATTGCTGCTGGTGCTTTTCTTGGTCCGGCTGCGGCAGGACTTTTAGGAACATCTGCTCTTACCGGAACAGCCGTTGCTACAGGTCTTGGCGGAGTAGGGGCTGGGCTGCTTCAGGGTAAAGGCGTAGGTAACTCACTAATTCAGGGCGGATTGTCCGGTCTTATGTCGTACGGCCTCGGTTCTGCCATGGGTGCATTTGCCCCCGCTGCTCCGGGAGCCAATGTTCCGACAGCTACTGCTACTGATCCTGCCGTAGTTAACGCTGCTCTGGGCGTGGGACAACCCGCATCAATAGCTTCTACTACTGCCGCTGCCGCAGAACCTACCGGCTTCTTCGGTGGTCTTGGCGAGACACTCCGTCAGACCCCCTTCACCGACGTCCCGTCTGTAGGCTCCCCGACGTATGGAAGTATGCTCGGCTCCGGCGCATCCGGTCTGTTGTCTTCTTCTCTCCTTGCCCCAGAAGAAATGCCGTACGACATCGCCGGTATGGACGACATGGACGCCTACTATGCCAGTCGTATTCCTGATCTTAATGCGGGTCGCCTCCGTGGTCAGGCTGCTGCACGTAGTCTTAAGTATCCTCCGTCAGGCAGCACCGGTTCTCAGTACTACGGCATGGCAACTTCTCCCGGCGGCTTCGGTACGTTCCTTGCTGCCGATGGCGGACAGGTGCCATCGCCATACGGCGATCCGTATGGCCCCGGCGATCCGTACGGCGGCATGTCAGACGAGTCAAATGCCGGACAATCGTCTAATACCGGACCCGGCATGTCTCTTGGCAGTTTCAATGAACCTGTCGCTGATCTTGGTCTCGGAGCGTTCAACCCGACCCCGATGAGCCTTAGTCTTACCGCTCTCGGAATGGTTCCCGGACCTATTGGGATGATTGCAAATATCGCTAACATTGGACGTGGTCTTGCTGGTTTGGGTCAGGGGGTTCAGACAAGCCCAACTGGACAAACACAGGTTTCTGGCTATGGTAATGAAACCATGGATATGTTTGGAAATGTAGTAGGCACTCCAGAACATACAGCAAACCTGCTCGGATACAGTCCTACTGATCCGATGAATAGTAAACTTAACTTTAATTACGCGACAGTATCAGATGTGTCCCCAGACGAAGTTGCAGCACAACAGGCTATTGCAGACTTTGCTGAAGCACATGCAGGAGAAGTTGGTCCCGGTGGTGGCGGGTCTCCGGGTGAGGAAATGGGTGGTCACGAATTTGCACAGGGCGGCGGTATCTCGTCACTGGCCTATGGCGGCGAGGCTGCACCGGTCGGCTTTGCTAACAAGGCGTTCGAGGGCATGGTCCCCGGTGACGGCACTGGTATGTCGGACGATGTCCCGTTCTCTATCGAGGGTAACCAACCTGCACTTCTGTCGCGTGACGAGTACGTCCTCCCTGCCGATATTGTCTCGCAGCTTGGCGACGGATCGTCGGGTGCCGGGGCAGATATGCTCGACAATTTCATTTCACAAGTTCGTCAGACCAAGTATGGTAATACGCAGCAACCGGCACCGGTCGGTCCGCAGCTTATGACAGGTTTGATGAGGCAGGGTGGAGTTGTATAATCCAGTAGGCGTAGAGTTTTGGCTTGTCGCGGAGCCGCTTCTGTTAGATGCCATCAGGCGGGATAATACCCACACACCTGAAAGTGTCTATCAGTTGTTGAAGAACAATCAGGCGGACCTTTGGTTACACGATAGTCACCAGACCGCTGGTGTAACATTCTGGCTTCCTGCCGTTGATGGTCCTATTCTTCATGTATGGCTTGGCGGGGGACGCCTCAAAGAATTAGAGGAGATGCTGCCGTCAGTAGAAGAGTGGGGCCGACAACACGGAGCGGCCCGTCTTATGCTTACAGGACGTGCCGGGTGGGAGAAAGTTCTGCCCGGATTTAAACGTCAGGCAGTGTTAATGACAAAGGAACTTTGATATGAGTTTTGGATCATCAAAACCGCCACCGCCACCGCCGACGCCGACGCAAACAACAACTCGTCAGGTTCCTGAGTACGCCCCGGAACAGCGCGAATACGTCTCAGACATCTTCGGCAAGGCGCAGGAACTTTACGAGCAGCGATCTGCCGAGGGTTTTCAGCCGTTCCCCGGCCCACAGTTGGCCCCGTTTGCCGCGCAGGAACAGGAAGCATTCAGCGGTATCGAGTCACTTGCCCGTGGTCCGGGTGCTGCTCCTGCATTTGAGGTTGCCCGTACAGCCTCCCTCGGTGCTGCCGCCCCGATAACTGCTGCTGAAATCCAGCAGGGGATGAACCCGTATCAACAGGCAGTTACCGACATTGCCAAGCGCGAGGCCGTCCGTCAGTTCCAGCGTGGCCCACAGGCACAACTCAGGACCGGGGCTGTCGAGTCCGGTGGTCTTCGTGGTGCCCGTCGATTTATCGAGGAAGCCGAGGGTCAGCGTAACCTACAGCAGCAGCTGTCCGACATCCAGACGATGGGTGGACAACAGGCATTTCAACAGTCCATGGCGGAGGCAGCAGCGGCTCGTGGTCGTCTGGCAAACCTTGCCACGCAGATGCCGTCCATCGGTACTGGTGCGTACCAGCAGCAGATGGCACAGCTTGGTCAGCTGGGTGGTGTCGGTGAGGCGCAACGTGCCCGTGAACAGGCTGCTATTGATCTGGCACAGGGCCAGTTCCAGCAGGAACTCATGTTCCCCGAGGAAACACTGGCGACATATCTCCGGTTCATTACCAATGCACCGGCACCGTCTGGCTTCCAGCAGACGAGACAGACTCCGACTGTTCCGGGTCCGTCCTCGCTACAGCAGTTGGCTGGTCTTGGTATCAGCGGGGCGGCGGCTGGGAAGGCGTTCGGCTTGTTCAACCGGGGTGGTGCCGTGGGGCGTCAGGCCGGATTGTCGGGTGTTGTCCGTCGGGCCAATGGTGGTCAGATTGTCCGTTTGCAGACGGGTTCTATTGGAAATACTGGTGGTTATGGAGGTTATTTTGGTGACTTTGAAAAATATTATTCAGGCTCGGATGGCGTCCAAGACATTATAAATGCTTACACTCCTCCGACAACTCCAGTCGGAGGTGATTCTGGTTATGATAGAGTTCCAGTTGATGAGGTAATTGCAGAAGCACTCCAGCCTACAGTAACAGATTACTCTGGTCTTTTAGTTCCGGAAGTCGAATCAAAACCAGAATCAAAACCAGAATTAAAACCAGAAACAACCCGAGAAGAAGTTGACAAAATCGTTGACAATCTAAATCGTCGGTCAGGTGACAAGCCGCGTCTGGACGATGCAGCGTATCTTGCTATTGCTGCCGCAGCCCTAGAGGGGGCGTCTGCACCCGGAACGGTTGATCGTCCAACCGGAGTTGTCGAATCGCTCACCAAAGTCTTGTCCCCGGCTGCGTCTGCCGCTGCTGCTGGAATGCGCGAAACTAGGAAGACACAGCGCGAAGAAGAGGCACTGGAGATGGCCCGACGCAAAGAGGATCGTGAGACTACGTCTGCACAGTTTATTGATGATTTGCGGAAAGCGAAGACGGTTTACGAAACAGCAAGACCGGGAATTGAAAGAGAAAAAGCAAAAAGTGATTATATTCGCGGTATTTCTACTCTGTATAATCAACAGGTTATTACGGAAGAACAGGCTATGGAACTTCTTGCGCCTTACCTTTCGGGAGTTTCAAGTGCTGGTGGCAGTAATCAGTCAGCCGATAATTTGGCTACCGGAGACCCTAATAAGTTAAGGTCATAATGAATGGCTACCTACGATCAGCTAATCAACGATAGGCAGTTCCTTACCAACCTTTACGACGTCTACAAGGAACTTGACTACAACATTCCTGAGACCAATCAGGAGATGGTGGACG
>Ga0208425_1000553_pt1 | contig 12999 bp, 19 predicted proteins | sample DEB08_DNA_4_FD_185496 | JGI IMG/M metagenome (GOLD analysis project Ga0208425, IMG submission 185496) | Aqueous microbial communities from the Delaware River and Bay under freshwater to marine salinity gradient to study organic matter... | ecosystem: Environmental > Aquatic > Marine > Coastal ...
AGATAATAATCCCCCAAATCAACTAAGAAATGGGGGAATGTTAATTTAAAACGGCAAATCTGGTGTCGGTAATTCTTGAGCAGGTTGCGACTGTGCTTCTTTGTTTTCTGGCACATATTCGTCAACCCAAACAGTGTGAGTTTTACCATATTGGTCAGTCTCTCTTTTTTTACCAATAGTAAGTTTTACATAGCGTTTTCCCATGTATTCAAACCAGTGTTCTTTTAGTTTTTCTTCACTAATTGTAAAGTTTACCAAGTCGTAGTTTCCAACTTTTTTTCCACTACCTACATACTTTTTTTCATTCATAATTTTAATTTAATTTAGGTTAATAATAATTTTTCTACTTTCTTACTTACTTTATATTTTTTTCTAATATCGGCGATAGTAAAACCTTTCTCTTTAATAGCCTGTTTAGCTTTATTAAACTTATCACCCTTGTCTTCTAGCCAATCTTTATTTGGCTCTAACACGCTTGTAGACGCATTTTGAGGTACTTTAGAGTGATTATTAGTAGCATCTGCATCTTTGGTATCATCAATTAAAAATAAGCCGTTTAAAGCGTACTTTCTAGCATAACTACTTGAAGCTCCATAACATTGAGCTACATCCATACCTTTTCTATTTAGGTTAATTCCTGCCTGTGCTCTTACGGATAATTTGTCTTTTCCGTCTGTAATTTCAGCAACGGCATTAACAAATAATGGCTCTGGAGCAATAGAATCAGATATAGTAAGCAACAACCCTTCTTTTGCAAGTAAAGGTTTAACTGCCTCTAAAATGTCTTCACAACTTCTGTAATTGTAATTACCAAAATTGTTCCTTTGATTTTTAGGTGCTTTCAAACTCCCTTGAATACGCACCAACTTCTTTGTTAAGTTTTCCATACAACAAACCTAAACATAAAATATGTCATGTGCAAGACAAAAGACAAAAAAAAGAGGCAACATCTAGTTACCCCTTTTAATTGAAAACAAAGAAATCAACAGATATTCGCACCCTATTGAATTCACAAAGATATAAAAATACCTATTAAATTCACAAGGGTATTGAATTTATTTATTAACCTATTGAATTTAGCGACCCTGACCCTTGTATTTCTTATGATAGTTTTTAGAGCTTTTTAAAGCACTCATTTTGCTTTTTGCGTGTATACCCTTACGCTTTCTTGTTTTGCTCTTATATGTGCTTATAATTGCTTTAGCCATTACTTTTTAAACTTTTCAGCACTTCTTCCTCCAAAGTAAGCACCAATTACTGTAATTAATACTAATTGTAATAAATCAATCCAATTTGCTTTAACTTCAAATGATATAACTCCTGCATCTATAAATACCATAAGAACTGTAGATACAACTAGAAATATTAAAACTAAAGGTCTGACATTTTTAGATAACCATGAATCACTTGCCATATCGGTTTTCCATCTGTCTGTTACATTCTTTTGCATATCAGCTTCAGCATCAATCCATATCTGCTCCATCTCTTTCTCGAATTGAGCTTTCTCTTCTTTACTAAAAGTATGTTTGTCTATAATGCCTGAAATCTTATCTGCTATATTAGTTCCTGTTGCTCCAAATAATTTACTTAATATTTTACCCATTTGTTATATCTATATATTTAGTTTTACCATTTTCTCTGTATGCCTTTAGACATCTTTTTCTGTTGGAGTCTTCATCTACATAACTAACGTGAACCCAATCAGGGTTATGGTCTGTACCAAACTCCCAAATAAGTTGGTCAAAATCCAAGTTATCTTTAATATAATAATACATAAAAGCATTACTAACGTGACCGTAAATATCGTCAATATCAATAGCACGTCCTTGACAATGTTGGCTTTTACTGCTGCCTCCAATAGCTTTATTAAGTTCTTCACATCTAAAAAATGAATTTATTTTAATAGGAGCATCAACAGTTTCTCTTAATGGTTCAAATACTTTCTTAGCTACCATCTCCATATTCTGAAGCTGATACTCATTAGGAATGTTTTCTATGCCTAATCTAAGTGCTGTTGCACTTCTTGTAGCTTCTTTATAACTTATATGTTTACTTATTCTTACCATTAGTTAGTACTTGCTCTTCTAGGTCTGTTAATCCTATCTATTGTATTTTGTATTTCTAAACGAGTAGCTTTTATTTGCAGAGATATATCTGCTACATATTGCATTTTTACTCTACCTGATTTATCCATTATAACAATTACAGGTACAGCCATAATTTTATTCTGAATATCTTTAGGTTGGTCTTTTAAGTAACTAAACTTTATAGTAGCTCCTGTGATGTCACTTAAATCGTAGTTATTCTTTTTGTTCCATTCTGCATTTATTTGCAGAACTGTTACGTCTTGACTATATACAAAGTCCGCAACCAATACACATATCGCACATAATATTAATTTTTTCATTTACTTATTATTTCAAATAGCTTATCATCTATTTTCTTTAACGCATCAGAGTTTTCTTCTACTTTTTTACCAGTATTCATAATAGTTTCTCTAACGAGCTTGTCTTTTAAATCATACTCTGTTCTACTAATTTCTGGTTCAGGTAGCTTCTTAGCTTCCTCTATATCTGCTTGTAAGGCAAACCACATTCCTATAAGGGTAGATAATCCCACCCCTATAGCAATAAGTGTTTTTATACTTATTTCAAATTTACTGTCTTCGCTTAACTCACTCATTTTAATTTCTTAGTTTTTTGAATAGTATATACTATCGTGCAGATTAGAAGTATAATTTTTAACCATACCTCAAGCTCAGTTAATGATACTACAAAAGCTATTGAGTTTATAAGGTATATCTTCATATCTGCAAAATCCATAGCGTTATTCTTTATCTTCTTTTATTTCCTCGTAAGAACCATCTTGCAAGTTGATATTTATTTTACCATACTTTTCTTCTAGTTCTTTTTTTACTTTGTTAGATTCTTCTCTAACTTGACTTAAAGCGTGTAATAGATTATGCTTTTGCTCATCTAACGTACCTAAGTCGTGCTTAATAGCAGCGAACTTCTTTTGTGATTCTTGTAATGATTCTAATTCTTCTTTTTTTATTTTACTCATAATATTAAATTTATATATACAAATATATTAATTATTTATCTGTTGTTTTAAACTTTCTATTTCTGCTTTTAATTCTTGTATAGCACCAACTAATAATGGTACTAATTTACTTTGGTCTATTCCTTGATATTCAGGTCTTGTTTCATATACTGCATCTTGTGCCTCTACTGCTTCTTGTTGATATTCAGGTATTCTGTCAAGTAATTCTTGTTTAGTATCTGCACTTTGCCACTCTATATTATTTTCATCTAACCATTCTTGAATTTCAGCTTTTGTGTTATCAAGCGTAGGTTTATCTGTCCATTCAACTGCATCTTGAGCTTCTACTGCTTCACTAACTAAATGTTGATATGTCGCATCTTTTTCTCCTGTAATTGCTTCTGGTACTATATCTTGTACTTCGTGTGCTAAAAATCCATCTACTGTTTTATCTGCATCTGCTATAAAATTAAATCTACTTGGTTTTAATTGACTTACTCTATCTAAAGCTCCTGTCATTTCAACTACATTTTCTTTTAATCTATAATCAGAAGAAGTGTTATAAGAAGTTGCTGATGTTGTTACAGATACACTTCCTACTGTTGCAGGAACATCGTTTCTGTAAAACGTTAAAACATTTCCATCATTAGCTCTTGATATATAAATATTTGCTGAAGCGTCTGTAGTTGTTGTTCTAACAAATTCAGCATAAGTAGAAGATGAATTTGCTCTATAAACGTGAAATCCATTATTTGATAAACCTAATGAAGTGCTACCCACAAGTAAATCACCATCCGAAGATATACGCATTCTTTCTGAACGAGAAGTACCACCCCAATAATCAAAGATTAGGTTACCACTATCAAATCTAATCTCACTTTGTTTTCCTGAATCACCACTATCAACCAACATTAATTGAGGAGCGCCTTGTGAACCTGCATTGTTTAAAAGTAATCTTGCATTTCTTGTTCCTGTTTCACCAATTCCTACGTTTCCTGAACTGTCTATATTTATTCTATTTTGAAAAATATTTGAACTATCTCTTGTTTGTATTTCTAATCCACCTCCATAAGTTCCACCATCTGCATAACCAAATATTCTTGCTCTTTCGTTACCACCATTTCCTCCTGCTGAAAGAAATGATAAATATGGATTTCCTGTTCCTGCACCAAGTAATAAGTTTCCTGAACTGTCTATACTCATTTTTACATCTCCAGAAGCATTAATAAAAGCTAAATTGTCATTACCATCTAAACCAATATTATATTTTTCTACATCATTTCTTTGTAGTTTAAACATTGGAGATACAGCTGCTCCTGCAAGTAAATTTGCAGTAAACATATCTCCACCACCTTTAGTAAAAAATGCTCCTTGACTAATAGTCGTATATCCTGCTGTTGAACCAACTTGCACACTTCCTGCAAAAGTTGCGTTTTGAGAACTATCTAATGTTAAAGCAGTAGTACCACTACTACCAGTTGCAATAACTAAATCATTTGTTTCAGTCCCAAATATGTTTCCTAAATTACCATTGTTTGCATTTGACCATTTAATTTCTGGTCGAGAACCACCAACACCTTTAACTTCTAACCCAGTATAACTTGATACACCATCAATTAAAACAGTTCCTGCAAAAGTTGAGTTTCCATTAACAGTTAAAGTATCATCAATAGTTGTAGATTTATCTACATAAAAAGCTGTATCTGTGAAGTATGCAACTTCAGCTTCTAGTATTCCTATAGAAACTTTAGCTTGTGAAAAAACAGTTAAAGTATTTGTATTATGGTCGTGTGAAATAAAGTTTGCTTGGTCTGCTGCTGCTGTACCATCTGCAAATGTAATATAAGCTGTATCTGTAGTTCCACTAACTAAAGTCATTCCACTATCGTCAGGTACGCTTATAACTAACTCATCAGCAGTATAATCAGAAGGATTAGTTAAATTTATACCAACAGAATCTTCTGAAGTATCAATATGTATAATATTAAGAGACGTTGCATCTCCTATTTGTATATCATTATTTTCCTCACTTTTTATTTGTAATTTATTTCCTGAACTTGTTATTTGACCAACAAATGTACCAGTACTTGTTCCTACTGCCCAAGCCGCAGTAGAATATCCAAATCCGTTTACATAAAATCTTGAAGCATTGCCAGGATTTGATTCACTTATGGATATATCTCCTCCTGATTGTATTCTTATCATTTCACTTGATTCTATTGTAAAAATCAAATCTGTACCACTACTTTGAGTTATATAATTATCAGTTCCATCACTATATATTTCTAAGTCAGAACCAGCACCTAATATAATCTTACTGTTATCTGCAAAAGTTATATCATCGTTAGCACTTACTGCTATATCAGTTCCTCCTGTAGTATTACCATTAGCTAATACCTCTGATAGTTCATTGTTAGCACCTATCTGAGTATCTACATAGTTTTTAGTTGCAGCATCTTGAGCTGCACTTGGGTCAGTTAAGTCTGATATTACTCCTGTAACACTAATTCCTGTATTTGTTGTTTCAAGTTTCTTTACGTTGTTGTTATATAATTCAGCAGTATTTGAATTAACTTTTATAACTGTTTTTTCAGTACCATTATCATTATTTATTAAACTAAGACTTCCATTAAGACCCTTTAAATAAGCATCATTTCCATCTCTATATATTTCTAAAGCGTTAGACCAAATTGCTTTACTTGTGCTTCCAAAAACTATATCATCTCCTGCTGTTATAGCTATATCTGTTCCCCCTGTAGTGTTACCATTAGCTAATACCTCGCTAAGCGTATCGTATAATCCTACTTGATTATCTACATAAGCAGTAGTTGCTACCTTAGTTGAATTATCGTTTGCACTTTGAGTAGTTGCTGTAGTAGTAGATGCAATTACACCAGTTAAAGTACCTTCTAAATCACCAATTAAAGTAGCTACAGCATATCCTGTTCCACTTGTGTTTACTGTTGTAGTAGGTTCGTCTTCTAATCCTTTAAATAACCTGTATTTGCCTGTTAGAGCTTCTCTAAACAGTCCTGAGTATAGTGTAGTACCTGAAGGAGTATATTTGCCATAAAAACCTATGTCAACTGCGTCTGTAGAGGTGTTATTGTTTGCCAATACAATTAAAGGGTCTTTTACTGTTAATGTATCTGTTCCTACTGTTGTTGTGCTTCCTTCAACTACTAGGTTTCCTATTACTGTTAGATTGCTACCTATTTTAGCATCTCCAAAGACGTGAAGGTTTAATCCTGCTTCTGGTGTTACCCCTATTCCTACTTGTGTTGTAGACACAAACATAGGTGAGTTATTACCAAAACCATCAGTTAATTGTTTAGCTGAAGTTGTTATGTTTCCATTATCAGAGAACTTTACAAGCGACTGATAAGTATCTTTTATTTTATTTCCTGAAAGTGTAGCCATTATTCAAAACAAGTTGGTTGTGAATCAATATGTAAAGTACTCTCGTTTGCTGTATCACCAAAATTAGTGCTACAATATATCTCTGCCCAATTTATTGTGTTTGCCATTATCTTTCTTTTTTAAATAAGTTAATAATTTTTTTACGTTAACCTCTTTAGGTTTGTAATTCCTTTTTATAATACCCATCCGTGAAATCCTGTATCTTTATCTGGGTAAATATCTTGATTAGAATTGCTATAGTACTCATCAAACTTTGATGGTGCATTATAGGTCATGTAATCTATAAATCTTTGAGCATAATACTCAGCAAAATCTCTTTCCTTTTGAATTAAGAAATCTATTTCTTCTTTGTTAGCTATCTGACTGTTTTCAGAGTTATGCTTATATACACCTCCATTAGATATAGAATAAGCAGCAAAAGGCAAGTATTCTACCATAGCAAAGTGTATAAGCATAGGCTGTATATAATCATTTACTAAAGCTAAATAATCTCCAGTCAATGTTCCTGCTATTATATCGGCACTAATTTTATCGTATAAATCTGTACCTAAATAGTTTTGTATATGTATTTCTTGTGCCAAACTAATAAACTGTATAAACTTATCTGTATCTACATTTGAATTTAACGCAGTGTTTTTAACTAAATCTGACCTTTTTATAAATAGTGCTGTTGCCATTATTCTTCTATATTTATGGATTCATCTTCTATAACTTCACTATCTTCCTTTTTAATTCCTGTTTCCTTTTCTATCTCAGCATCTGTAATAGCGTTTGTTAAATCAGTAAATTCTAAAGGTTGTAATGTTTTAAAGTATATATCTAATTCGATTCCGTTATACATCAATATTCTTTCTAGCTCATCTAATATAGTAACTTGCATTGGTCTAATAACTGTGTTGTCCATAAGAAGTGAAGCTGTTTGTAATTCTTCAGCATTATTACCAAGTCCAGTATTGTCTTTTATACCTACAAGCATAGGCGATACAATTCTGTGAGATACCATAACTTTTCTCATAGATTCATCACTAAGAAATTTATACTGCTCATGTGCATCACTTAGTATGACTGGCTCAATACTTGCAGACAGCTCTTTGCTATCGTTAAATGCCAATATAAATCTACCAGCATTAGAAGAACCACTAAACTTTTCTTGAATGTTTTGTTCTATAAGAGACCTTTGTTCTTCTGTAGGAACACCATTATTGAAGTTAATAAGCATACTTGGAGCAAGACCATTCTGTATGTTATTTATATGATAATTCGCTATCTCTTCTTCTAATTCGGCATATTGTAAACCTCCTTGATAATCTACTGGAGAATAATAATAAAATCCAGCTCTATAGGGTTTGATGTATAATATCTCTAATCCTGAATTACTTGTACCAAAAGCAGGTATTCTTTTAGGGCTTAACTTAGATGTAATCTCTGACCAGTCCTTTGCATAGTAATAAGCCTGTATTTGACCCTTGTTATTTGCCTTCTCTGCCCTTAACGTCTCTACAGGTATGTGTTCTACTTGAACAATCTTTTTTCTGTCCTTAGAATAGATTATTTGTAGTGCAGCTTGACCCATCATTTTATAGTCATAGCATATCTTTTTCATACAGTCTTTAGTAAAGAGTTCCTTCATCTCTTTATAATCCTTTTCATTTTCTTTACTATCAACTGCGTCTAATCCTTTTCCGTATATCATTTCTGCTATACCATTTATTGCAGCATTGTTTGTAGCACTTCCATTATATCTATCTATTAGATAATTAAAATAGTTGTTGTCGTCTCCGTACTCTACCCAATCCCTATTGTATTGTTCTTTTATTTCAGGGCGTGTATAAGATGACATATTGACTATATGTATCTTTCCTTTTTCTGCTTTTGGCAATGGTTTACTATTATATCTTTTTTTTGCCATTTTATTTACTTTTCTCATATTATTACAAAATCGTTATCGTATGTGTCTTCTGTTGTATATACACCAGAATTTACATCAAAGGTATTAAAATTAGTTTGGTCTGTGCAAAAAATAGAGCCTCTATATATAATTACAGAACCATTTTTTATGGCAAATGAATAAAATCTGCCTTCAACTAAAGAAAAACTACCTGTAACAGTCATATATCCGTTTGAATTAGATACAGAAACAGAAATGGCACTTGTAGTCCTTTTAGATTTATCAGTTAGTTCAAACGTAACTGAGCTTTCTGCACTTCTAGGAATTACTTTAAAACTCTGAGCGTCTGTTGATGTTGTTAATATTACCATATTATAAGTAACAAAATATCTTTAATTTGTTTTCATAAAAAAAGGGATACCGAAGCATCCCTTTAATTAACCTAATTAAATTTAGTAATTATGAATTAGTACCTTCTGTAATAGTTACAGTTCCAGTTAATCCAGCAAATTCACTGAATGGGAAAGTAGCAGAAGTACTATCAACACTCATAAAGTTAGCTGGTTTTCTTTCCATGCCACTCAATGTTAATGTGTATCCGCTTAAATCACCCATAGCAGCTCCAGTAACTACTGTTCCACCAGAAACATCAGCTCCATGCTCTAATCCCATCAAAAACACATTTCCGTTGTAATCTTCAACAGCAACATGAGGTCTTCCATAAGCTAATAGTTTTAGCTCCTTGTTATCCTCTTTTGATAATTTATGTAACGTTAAATTTAATGTTTGTTCAAAGAACGTTGTACCGTTTTCTCTTGATGATGTAATGTTTTGTTCAAAAGACGAGTTTCCTTTAACTTCATACTTGTATGCTGTTAAATTATTACTGCTGTCTCCTGTCATGTTAGTAACTTCGTCATCTGTTTCAGAAACAGTTCCCAAATCACCAAAGTCAACAAAATATATATTTTTTATACCACCAACTACATCTTTACAAGGTTCTTTTCTACCTATATTAAGTCCACAAGCCATAGTTTTATTATTTTTTATAAAAAAAGGGTAAGTAGGCATTTACCCACCTACCCTAATTTTTGGTTAATTTAATTTATTAAGAATATAGTACAATGTCTGAACCAATTCCGTACTGAACACCAGCAGTAAATCTCATAACAACTCTTACGTTTTGAGAACCATCTAGGTCAGCCATGTCGATTAACTTAACTTCGTTGTGGTCAGATAAAAGACCTGTTCCGAAGAATAAGTTAGATTTTTCAGCAGCAACAGCTTTGTTATCTCCAAGTCCGTTAGCAACAAATAATTTTACACCATCAAAAGATAATGCTCCATTTTGCCACCACATAGTACCTTGATTAGATACACCGTTAGCACCGATGCTAGATACGTTTTCAGTTCCAGCAGCATTTTCTAAGATTCCAAATCCTCCTAGTGCTCTTACATAAGCTCTAGCGATGTTTTGAGATACATAGATGTATAAATCTTCTTTTCCGTATAAAGCAGAAGGAATAGCGTCAACTATTTTTCCTAGCTCTGCGATTACGTTAGCAGAAGTTACAGTTCCAGCAGAAACGTCAATAACGTCACCATCAGCACCTAATAAAGTAGTAAATCCATCGAATTCACCAGCATTAGCGTTAACACCTGACCAGATATTGTTTTCTGTTTTTTCAGCAACTAATCCAGAAACGTGACCGATTAAGTAGTCACTGAATTTAGGAGGTAAGTTGTCAAAAGCAGAGTATCCCATAGATACAGCTTCCCAGTCACTTCTAAAGTCTTTTTTACAAAGCTCTAGGTTTACTTGGAATTCTTCTGGTTGAAGGATTCTTTCAGTTAATGTAATAGTTGCAGTATCAGTGAAATCACAAGTTGCATCTTTGATTACGTTAGCATCAGTAGCAATTTTCTTGATTACTTCTTTGAACTTTACATTTGGTTTGATTTCAATACCACCTCTGTCAAGTGTAACACCTGATAATAAAGCAGCAGAAATGTACTTGCCTGCAAATTCGCCAGCGTAAGTACTTGTAATTGATGTAGTAGTAGCCATTTTTTAATTAATTTTAGTTTTTAGTTTATTTTAAATTAGCAATTCTGTTCATTACTCTATCTCTAGTGCTCATTATCTTGTTTTGACCAAAAGATTTAAAGTTTTGTTTTACTTCCCCTTCAGGGTTGTGTGAGATTGGTTCTGAAGCTGGTTCAGCAGATAACTTTTCTATTTCTTTTTGCATAGATAGTTTTTCCTCACCGTAACCTAATTTCATTTCTTCAATCATACCTTTTAATTCAGAGATTTTAGATTCAAATTCGTCTCTTCCAACGTATTTCATTTCGTCCATCTCAATTTCTTCAGAGGCTTCCTCTATTACAGGAACTTCCTCTTGTAAATCTTCAGATACAACTTCTTCAGAAGATAACTCCTCTTTTACTTCTTCTTCTTGACAAGCAAGCTCAGTAAGTTTTTGAGACATTTCTTCTTCTTCTTTAATTTGCTCAGAAAGATTTACTTCTTGATTCACCTCAACTTCTTTTACTTCATCTTTCTTAACTAAGGATAGTTTTTCCATGATGTCGTTCAAAATTGATGTAGCTTTAGTGTTTTCCATAAATTTCGATTTATAAATTAATTTATCTTAACTAATTAACTGTATATAAAAAGGTTGTTAGATTTTTATGCTTTTTTCTGTATTATAAACCATTCAACGCCATCTGACCAAATCATTAATCCTTCATAAGTAACATTTAACTCATAATAATCAGATGAACCATCTAATGTTTGACCAGCTACAGGAGTTAATCTCACTCTTGTATTTGTGTTAAAACTTCCATTTGTTACTATTCTCATAATTCTGTTTGTGTTTTTAGAAGTTGTAGCATCTGGTAAACTTAAAACCATATTTCCAGAACCACCTGACCAGCTTAATTTAATCATTCTTGAGTCATCATAAAGAGAATCGTCTAAATCAAGATTAACACCATCAGAAGCAGTAATATCTGTGTTATGAATATAATTTATAACTTGACTTATAGTTGCTTTTTTAGTTTCGCTACTTTGAACTAATGCAAAACTTTCTGTTCCTTGTAATTCTGTAGCTGCATTTAATTGTGATATTTTTTTTGACATTATTTATAATTTTATATTGTTACCGTTTTCTTGTAGTATGTTTCCTCCTGATTCTAATAATAAAACACCTACTCCTGATATTCTACCTACACCTTGACTTCTTAAAGTTCCATCACAACATTTTCTTGAGTATGTACCATCTTTACACATACAACCTCTTCTGCTACCATTTGGAACAGCGTTTCCTACAGTTTCATTTGTTTTTCTCATAGTTATTTTTTAGGCACACAGTTAGGCACTAATACTCCGTTTTTATCTTTCATCCCTATTTGTTCATATCCTGCTTGACAAGGATTATCGTCATTTAAATCTAATTCACCAAGCTCTCTTAGTTTGCCTCTTGACCAGTTTAATCCTGCTTTACCACCCCATAATAAATATGATATAGTTCCACAAGCTTTACTGTCTCCAGCATCATAATAAGTTTCTGCTCTACTTAAATAACTGTACATTCTCTTAATCGTCGACACACTCAATTTCTCACCTCTTGACAACTGCTGAGCTCTTATTTTTCCTACGCTTGTAGCACATTTATTATTTACCTTTTTGTTAAGCTCAATACCTCTTTTTGCGTTATTTCTAACACCACTTCCGTAATCGCTATATGTAGCAAATTCATATTTGTTATCTAGTATTGAATTGGCAATTTCTAATAGTATTTCTCTAGCTTCCTCTTCATTGTCTATTTCATTTATCTTACTCATAGTAATTTTATCAGTAAAATATCCTTCTATAGAAAATCCTTTTACTAAACCTGTTTTAACATAGTTATTCCAAACCTCATCATTGTTTACCTTCATAGAAACCATCCAAGTACCTACTGGTAAATCCATATTGTACTTTCTTGATTTGTCGTGTACATCGTCTTCTATAATCCAAGATTCAACTACAGATAGTCCATACAATTCAGCTTGATGTTCTAATGTAGATTTGTTTTGATTGCCTCTCATTAAGAATAATTCAGATGCTTTTCTAACGGTGTCCTGACTAAAAAATATATAATATTCATCTTCTCCGTTACGTCTATAAATATTCTTGTTAGGAACTAAAGCAGCACCCATTAATATTTTTTTTTCTTTATCTACTTCAGCTAATTTTATTTCATGCTGTTTAGATAATGCAATAAAGTTTTCTTCTATTGCTGGCTCATCTACAATAGATATAGCTTCTATCCCAGATAGTTCTTGTTCTTCGTCTATAAGTAGTTCTACTATTTTCATATTGAATTTATTTTAATAATTAACCGACTGATGCCGTGTTTGTAATATTTCTTTCTAATTCTTGAGCTGATGTTATTTCTTTACTAACAACAAACGCTTTTAATGGTTGTCCTGTTACGCCTGCTAATGTGGTTGCTAATTGACTTACACCACCAGCACCTACTACATTAAAGTCAGGAGCTTCTATTGTTGTTGGTGTGCTTGTTCCAGAAATAGAGCTTGAGGGTGTGCTTTTTCCACCGCTAGATAATATTTGTTTAGCTTGAGCAGCCGCACCTAATACA
>Ga0208425_1000561_pt1 | contig 12927 bp, 29 predicted proteins | sample DEB08_DNA_4_FD_185496 | JGI IMG/M metagenome (GOLD analysis project Ga0208425, IMG submission 185496) | Aqueous microbial communities from the Delaware River and Bay under freshwater to marine salinity gradient to study organic matter... | ecosystem: Environmental > Aquatic > Marine > Coastal ...
AAGATGGAGTACGAAGGAGGCGGAGCTATGAAGCTGATGCGTGACCCAAAGGACATGGTTGGTATGACCATGGCAGGGGGCGCAAAGATTGTCAGCTGATAGACTCGAAGAAGTCTTCGTCCAAGTCTTTGATGGGGAGGATGAACTGCTCGTAACAGTAGCGGTTCACCTCCTCTTTCTCTTCTGGGGTAGTTCCTGACCCAATGTTGTGCGCTTGATACGAGGCGTTAGACCTCAACAAGCTGTCGATTTTCTGTCTCAAGCAACGACAGTTGCGATAGTGTTGTTTCATTGCTGCTGTTTAGAAGGAACATTGGCAGGATGATGAGCTTGACAAACCCTGAATCCTTGTCGTCAACGAGCTCATGGATGGGTGGTGTCCACCCCTTGACGTTGCCGATGCCGTTTATCACAGGCTTGCGGATTGCAAAGCGGTTCTCCTTGTGCGCCTTCCAAAGATAAGCACGCAGCTTCTCCAAGTCAAACGTAAAAGCGATGTGGAGTTTCTCTGGATTGCGGACGATGTAAACCAAGTACTCTGCCTTTGTCTTCATAATCCCACAAGGTTGCTGGGTTTTAACTGACTCGTACTCCAAGAACAGATTGACTGGCTCCTTCCTGCGCTCTGCCCAGTAGTATGCCTTGACGTCTGTCTTGACTTCGTAGTACACGCCAGTGTTGTTGTCGAAGACATCCCAGTCACACTTGCCTGTTGAGATTGTGCAGTCACCTCCCTTTGCGTTGAGCCACGCTGCCCAAAGCTGCTCACCTAGGTCACCAACCTGCATGTCTGCAAGGAAGTTCTTACTCATGAGTGGTTGTATTCAAGGCAGGCATCCTTGACAGTTGCTACCTCAATGTTAACCCTCATACGGAAGTCCTTGACTAGTTCCGACACCTCCTCCGAAGAAGAGATAGGGTTGCCTGCATCGTCATGCAGCGACTCGTACAGCTCTGTTGTGAGCCTCTGAATCTCCTGCGTGGAGAACGAGTACAGTTCACTTAGCTTTCTTAATTTCATCCTTGATGATTTGAATGACCTTGTCTACTTGTTTGCTGTTCTTCGGCACGAACAACATGTAGTCGCCATTCCCGGTCTCCACCATCTGCTTCAAGAAGAGCTTCCACCTGAGTGGGAACCCGTGCTGGGTACGCTGGTACCCCTTGGTTTCGATGATGAACTTGTGCTCGTGAGACACAAAGTCCGGTGTGTACTCCATCTTCCTGACCATCTTCCCTGAGTAATCCATCATGTCAGGTCGCCTGTTGGTCGACTTGAAATAGATTCCGGGGTAGATGAACTTGTCGACGAGAGTGAAGCTCTCAGGCTCGTACTCGAACTTGAGCTTGGCTTCTTTCAACTTGTCGTAACAGTAAACCTCAAGACCTGACTTGAGTTTCTTGCCACCACGGTTCATGCTTTTACGCCGTGCCATGATGCAAGTTACTGGTAAATAGGTGTACTTACAACATCAAAGCGTCATCTGTTTTCCCACAAGCAATTCACACAGTGGACGGAACAGGCGTGGCCCGGGGCTCACGAAGTTGAATCCTGACTGCTGCTTGCTGAACTCGAATCGTAGTGGATAGTCTAGTGCGGTGGGGTTGCCACCCGTCTCAGTCATGCGGACCTTGCGTACGTGCATCTCCACGGTACGCCTGTCACTCCAGTCCTCTGCTTGTGTCTTGCGGTGCAGCGTAATGAATCCGTCGGCACGGTTCACGAACTTACCACCGCCCTCTGTATCCTCAGCGTAGGGAGCAAGCGGCAACCCATCGGGACCTTTCCTGCGCTGTGCTTCAGTGAAGGCGTGGGCGTTGACCCACACTGCAACCTGATGCTTGTTGCTGAAGGTGAGGAACTCGCTGGCTGCCTCGTAGTGGTACTCGTGTGTGCTGAGTCCACGGTGTGAGCTCAGGTCAATACGCAGTGCGTTGTAGGGGTCAACCAAGATACCGTCGATGCCCTCGTAGTTCTTCATCTTCTCTGCGAAGACAAGGATGTCGTGAACACTGTAGTTCTTGTGGTTGTCAACAAACGTGAAGTGCTTGTTTACCCACTCGTGTGCAGCCGTAAGTTCTTTGTGGTTCATGCGCTTGATAGGCATGTCCATGCAGAACTGCATCACCTTAATCTTGTTGGCCCATGTCGGGTTCTCTGCACTGTAGACAAGCCACTTCCACCCATGCAACATGGATGCAGCGACCATCAGCCACAGCGTGAAGGTGGTCTTACCCACGTTGCTGTGTCCGTTAATCATGAGGAACTCACGCTTGAACCTGAAGTACTCGTCGAACTTCTCGTTCTCTGTGCCAAGGCCTAGTTCAATCTGTCCTGCGATGAACTTCTGAATCCACTCGTAGTCTCTGTCGTCCGACGTGATGAAGGACATGTCACCATCGTTCACCCGCATCTCGTGCCTGACCTTCTCAAGCTCACGGGTAATCTCACCAATCGGCGCGAGCTTGCCCTTCTCTATGCCATCGACGATTGTCTTTCGGGCTTGGTCAAGGTCGAGAGGATTCCGTGCTTCAATTTCACGAACAAGTACGCGAAAGGCTTCGTCCTCTTCGACCCGACCAGCAGCAATGAAGCCGCCCATCAGGTAGGAGGCACGCACTAACGCTGCATGCTTGCCCCCATCGGGGGCGTACCGAATCATTTGAGCAGCTATCTGAAGCTTCTCGTAGTCAGTACGCCCCTTTACCTCGGTAGGGTCTGGCTCTGCATGCTGTTCCGATTTGAGTCCACCAAACCTAGTGGGCTCTGAGTTGATGCAGATGTTGTCGTCGTACGATTCAAAACACGCACGCGATTCGTTGATGCCCGATGGGTCAGCCTCGAGCTCATGCTTTCTTTGGAAGTAATCACAGAGAGAACGGAAGTGGTCCCTGTGTCTTTCCGGGTTGCTAATCTCTACGAGTGCCTTGACTCCGTCACCACTAGGTGAAGTCCAACACGCTACCACGTGCGGGTCGAAGGCAAGCCTAGCCTTAGCATCCTCTACGTCCCCGACATGGTCGAAGTCTAGAACAATGATGCCGCTGTGTTTCTGCAGCGACTCGTCATTGCGTTCATTAAACACACCGCTCCACAGCACGATGGGAAGAAGCTTCTTGGCTTCCTTGTCCCCGCCACGGACACGCTCAATCTTCTTCTTCTGCTTGCCAGATTGGATGCGTTGCAGTGCTGTTTCCACTGTGATGTACAGCGGTGTCTTGTTGTAAAGGTCCTCGAATATCGTTACCACCTGTTTCATGTTTCATGTTAATCCTTAGCAATACCAAGTAGCCCATCAGGTCTAGCAGTGTGTCCTCATCCACGTCGTCTGTCCCCCAGTTCTTGATGCGGTTCAGCTTGTCGTCGATGCGAACTAGCAGTTGCTCGTGTGAGGTAGCCTTGCTAAAGATACGCGCTGGGTTGAGCGCAGCGTTGCCATACCTCCTGTTCTTCTCCGTAAGTAGAGAAGTGAGCTCGCCTAACACGCCCTTGACGTCTCGCACAAAGTCACGATGATTCAAGTTCTGCGACATACTGCTTGATATTTTCTTTTAGTCTCATACCCAAGGCTGTACTCCCCACCTCCAAGTGGTAGATGCAGGTAGCTGCCTCCTTGAGAATCTTGTAGAAGTCGTAGTACCCATCGTACAGTGATGAGTTCTTCACGTAGTAACTCACGCTGCTGTGGTCTTTCTCAAGAGCCTTGGCGATTGACGTGATTGTGAAGTAGTGGAACATTGCCTCTGCAAACGCCACCCGGAAAATGACGTTGCGTTGCTCTCGGTTATGTGGGTCGAACGGGTAACCAATAGCTTGGTAGTACGAGTCCCTCACCTTGATGAGGTCGCCGACATCACGGCGCTTGACTTCGTACTTTGGAACCCACTCTCTTCTTGGAGAGTATCTCTTCAATTTTGATTTCGACTGTGCCATCGTATCTAGGTCCGTAGTAGTTGCGGTACATCCTGTCCCATGTGTGTCCCTTGAGGATGTCCTCTTTGGTCTCTGCACTGGTGACAGCGTAGTCCTCCGCGCCGTACTCTCTGATTACCTTCTTGCCTTTCTTGTACCGGAGCTTTAGTTCGTAGTAGTAGATGTCTCTCATGAGATGAAGCGGGGGCAGCCCTTAACCCAAGGCCACCCCCTAACATCATGAAACAGTTTACCCCTTAGAACGGTACGTCGTTCGACTTGGTTTGCTGAGCGCCTTCGGCACGTGGGTCGTAGACGGATGCCCAAGCGTTCGACTTTGAGAAGCGCTCCTTGTCAGGAGTCAACACGACTGAGACATAGACAGCGCCTTTATCTGTTGCGTACTTCTTCATCTCTTCCAACTCAGCAAGGGTGAACTTGACACGAGCAGAAGACTTGACCTGCGTTACATCGCCGATGAAAACGCGGTCTGCTGGTTTGTTGTTTGTATCCATGTGAATAGAATGTTGAATTAAATTTCTTCGTAAATGTAGTCATTGACTACGGGTTTGTCAAGGAAAAGCCAATCTTTTATTTTGGCGACGGCATGCTCGAACTTGAACTGCCCTCTCAGAATCGTCTCTTCCTTCGCCTTATACACAGCCACCGGGTACGGGTACGTCTTTTCCTGAGCAACCCAAAAAAAGTCATCAAGACCCGCGACCTGCGTGTAGATATACGCTTGAATGTCATAGGAGAATTTGTTTACATCGTACTTGAATCCCGGTATCGACCGCGTGCTCTTGCTGTCGGACACGTACTCCGCGCCCTTGCAGTCAAAGAAGCCACGCACTGGGATGTCGTCAATGAACTCGTTGAACTCAACCTGATAGTCGCCCATCATGTATCCGTCCTTGATGCCGGAGTCAATCAACCGCTTCACCATGAAGTGAGCTGTCTTCCACTCTGACTCCTCAACGAGATGCTTGTCCTCCTCGACAGCCTCAGTCTTTATCTGTTGCACTGCCGCCTTGTACTCTGATGAGCTCTTGGGATTCTTCAGGGCCTTGACTCGGTCGCTCATCTTCTCCATGATTTGGTCATGGTCGATGACTTGATAGGTAGCCTTGGCCTTGTCAGGCTCGAACAACATCATGTCGTACATCGAGCCGAAGGTGAGAGCCGGAGACTCCTTCTTCAGCTTGCCCGCCATATACAACTCGAAGGCACGCATGTCAGTGAGCGCATGCTTGATTGAGCTGTAGGACAGATAACTCTTGCCCGTCTTCTCCTGTAGCTTGAGAGAGAACTCCATTATTTCCTCTTGCTCTTCGCGCCTTTAGCTGCGACGGTCTTATTGACTGTCTCGAGCAATTCGGAATCCTGTTCGGGAGTAAAGGTGTACTTGTCCACGGACATGGCGTAAGCTTGCTGTGGATTCTTTGAGTTCTGAATGAAAGCGATAGCTTTCTCCATAGTCTCGTCGTCTACCTGTGGCTTAATCTTGCCATTCTCAACAGGAGGTGCGGTGATTCTTTCTGGCTTGGTGTAGCTGCCATGCGTGTTGGTGGCATCGCTGTCCTTGCCATCATCAATACAGAACAGTCCGTTGAGCGCGTACTTTCTCGCGTACGAAGAGGCAGCACCTGTGACTTGCGAGCCATCCATACCTTTCTTGTTCTCTTCTTCTCGAGCGAATCCTGAAGCAGATACTTCTGCCTCGCCATCAGATACTGTCACTGTAGCCTGCACATACACTCGACCACCTGTCTCTACGATGGTGTCACTCATCACGAGAGCGAGACCATGTTCTGTTAGAAGGGGCTTTACAGATTCTACAATGTCCTCGCACGAGCGGTACTTGTATTTGCCAAAGGAATTGAATTGTCCCTTGGGTGCTTTCAGTCGTGCCTGCACGTCAGAGAGCTTGTGAATGATTGTTTTCATGTGGAATTGAATTGTGTTGTTCCCGATTTATCGGGGTAAAGTTCGGAACTATTTCTGACAAAATCAAGGGTTTGATAGCAGGATGTAGGAAAAAAGTTTTCCACACATCACTGCCATCGCCACCATAACATCTTGATAATGAACGAGATGTATAGCGTTAGTGCAACCCTTAGTACAAGCAGATGCCTGCGCCATTGTCTCTCTGTCATCGAACTGTCACCGAGTTCTCATGGATGATACGCATAAGCTTGAAGTACAGCTCACCGTCAACCTCATCATGGAACAGCATCTTGGACATGACAAGCACAGCTGCGTTGCGCTCCTTGGCGTTGAGCGTGATGCACTTGCGGTCCTCGATGCGGAGCTGAGTCATCTTGGCACACACCGACTCGGGTGAGCGACCGATAATCTTAGCCACCTTGTTGATGGTTGGGTTGTTGAATGTGAGGGGCACGTCGTTTGTGATGTGCTCCGTAGCAGTGGCCACCTCTTGTTGTGACCAACGTCTCTTGAAATTAGACATGTTCATTTGAATTAGGGATAGATTTCTACGTTGTTCTTGAGGTCCCACACACACTTCTCTCCGAGGAGTTTGCACCTGTCTAGTGCTTCCTCCTTGTCATCGAACAGCTGTGAGATGTCGACCTCGGTGTCACCTTCCTTGTTGTCCCATGTACCTACATACATCTTGGACTTAAGGCTGTGTTGCTTGAGCTTGGTGATGGCGTCCATCTGCATCGTCCATGCAATCGCTAGGTTGGACACGTATGATTGACGTGGCACTTGGATTGCGGGAAGGTCAAGCGCAGCCATGTCAGGATTGTAGACTGACTGCACTAGGATGGTTTCGGATAGGTCACTACGCCCAAGCATGTATCCTTCTGTCGGCACGTGGCTGTTCCATGGGGACACGGTCGAGCCTCCGTACATGAAGTGCATGTAGCACGCCTTGTACATTGCAAGCTTACTCTGCGATTCCATATAGGTTCCGATTGTGTACAAGCATCAAGGGAACCACAGCGTTGTCCTCGTTGTCGGACACACCGCTTACCCAGTGTGGGTGCTTGCGTGGATTGTACATGTACCTCTTGTCGGTCTGCTCCATCAGTATTCGGGGCAGATGCTCGCCACCTACCAAGTGGTAGTCGTCGAACTCGACCCAAGCACAGACCGTCTTGTTCATGCCGTCGTGGATACGCTTGGCTACTGAGCCGTGGTTGCGTAGCCTACAGTTGTGCAACAGCGCAACGAATCCGTCAGGCCTGTGGTATTCTGTCGCCATAGCGAACTTGCCCACCGGAGACATCTTCTTGAGCTGCCACTTCTTGTAGTTTCTGCCACGACCCAAGTGGTACCGAAGTGTGTAGTGCCCGCTCATACCTCGTATGCTTTTGCGTTACCTATCACACCGCCATTAGGTGCGACTACGAACAAGTCTGACGTACCATCGAGAGTGTTGATGCTGTAGCCCTTGTGCTCCATGGGAACTTGGCACAGCCAGACCATGGTTGCGTACTCCTTGCCGTCGTCAGACCAACCGACAAGGAATCTGCGTTCTTCAAAATCTGCCATTACTTAAATGAATTTAGGTGTTCTAGTATCTGCTCCTCAAGAGCAGCGAAGTCCATGAGGGTGGCGAGGTGGAAGTCCGTGATGTCGATGGGTTCCTCGGGTACCACGTTGGGCTCGACAACAGGGCGTGTGCTCTTGATGTACACACGGTCGACCTCCACGTACTCAGGGTTGCCGGGGTCGACGTCACTGTCAGGACGGTACGGATGGTACTCGTATGTGACGAACACAACGTACTGATTGTCAGTGTCTTCCTGTAAGATGTACTCTTCCATGTTGATAAAGTTAGGAATCAGAATCCATAATTGCAAGAGGCTCCTTGCCTTTCTTTGCTCGGTGCTCGTTGACAAGTGCAGTCGACAGGTAACGAAGCGTGTTGATTTGCTTGTTGATTTTGCTGTTGAACTTGAACTGATTCTCGGGGTCGGCCTCGTGCTTGGAAAGCTGTGCCGCCCTGCCGATGTGCAAGCAGTTGGACAGGGAGATGAAGTCCTTGTTGCCTACCTCGATGCGGACGCGCATACCCTCTTCTCCTCTTGCGTTGGGGATTCGCTTGATGACCATGCCTCCCGCTCGGTAGTCGAACTCTTCACGAGTGTTGCGTTTGAATAGATTGAAAATCATGTTAGTTGATTTGAGATTGAAATTCTTTGTAGGTGATGTACTTGCCTAGCGCAGGGTTGCTTTTTGTGGCGGCCCTTCCCTTCTCTGCTGTGGTGTAGTAGTACTCACCGGTCTTGGTGTCAGGGTTGGTAGAGCGAACTAACTTGCCCTCTTTCCACAACGTGATGAGGGTGTCCTCGATAACGTTGTAGAGATGATTGTGATTGCTTGATTTACTCGTCATCGTCGTTGAATTTTGGTGACCATTCCATGATGTAGAGAGCGACCATCTCTTCGAGGGCGCCTACGATTTCGTCCACGTCGGAGTGTGACAGGTCGTACTCCTCAATCATGAGGCGTGATAGCTGTTGGTATCCGCTCTCGTCGAGGGTCTCCCCGTCGTGTTTGTAGCCCCTGTGGTTGAAGCAGTTGCTTACGTAGAGGCGGATGTCTGATTCTGTTTCGTTACTCATTGTATGTTGTCGTTGTAAAGGTTTGACAGGTCTTCGTACAGGTCACTCAGTCCTTGCTGTACGTTGAAGGTTGGGGATTCTTGACACTCCATGTAGTCTTGCATGATGTCCATGAACTGCGTGCCAGTGGCGGCGTTGTAGATGATGGTTTGCATCGTGCTTGATTCTAGCGGTTGTGCTAGTTCGTTGTACTTCTTGGTGTAGAACTCGACCTCACGTTCGAGCTCTTGCACCCGCTTTTGTAGTTGTTCTTTCTCAGTCATGATGATGATGTATATTTCCGCCTTTGTGGTGGGAATCAGGGGTTAATGATGGTTCTTGACATCACAGATTGTGACTTCACTCATTGTCCATTCCGTATAGTTTGTCGAGTACCACTTGCAAGTCGTACTTGATGTCCGCCACCTTGTGGCAGAGGTCTTCGATTACCTCCTTGTCTACGCCCTGCGTGGGGTCATTGAACTCTGCTGAGTCAGCGAAGCCCTCGTGGAAGTAGTCGGGGAAGTCGCACGGCTCGGAGCGATAGTCACAGAAGGGGCACTCAATCTCCTCGTGCTGTGTGCGATGGAGGAACGGAGAGCCACAGCTACCGCAGTTTACGAGGTTGAACCCCGCGCCCTGCATCTCCTGTGTGTACTCTTCTTGACACTTTCTTTTGTTCCTGCGGGACATACCCTTGGGGAACTGATTCATTGGTGTATTCATTTGTGATTTGTGTAAACGTTTGACGATGTGTTCTTGGATAGCTGTTCTGCAAGGGACCTGTTGTGTCTGACAAGCTCCGCCTCCTGCATCTTAGACAGCTCTACTACTTTGTTGAAGATGTCTTTTACGTTCATTGGTCTGCGTTTGGTAGCTCTCCGTTATCAATCATGTATCGGATGGTGTCTTGGATGGCTTGTTGCATTCGCTCCATCACCCAATCGTTGTCTTCAAACGAGGCGACAAGGATGCGCTCGTAGTCAGACTCGGGAAGGGATAGGCCGATGCGCTCGCAAGCAACCTCGACATCCTCTACATTCCACTGAAGTTCAGGGCCTGTGTAGTAGCCCTCGTCATTGATGAGGCCATTGTATTTGAAAATGTTCATGCCTTGGTGATTAGTTCTTCTTCGAGCATCTGCTCAATGATGTGGTCGATGATGCGGTCGATGACGTCGTCGCCATTGCTACCCCAATCAATGCTCCCGTAGCTGATGGTGGGCAGCCAACCCTTGAACTCCCTGTACAGCTTGGGCGGTACGTGGTAGGCGAGGTAGTCCACCAAGTCCTCGTAGTACGAGTCCATCGTGGTGTCTCCGTCATCCCACGACCTCCACAGGTTGCAGAACCCGTTGTTGTAGTAGTCGTAGCCGACCCGTGAGATTGCACGCAGTGCCTCGGGTAGTCCGTCCTCTGCTTCACCTGATGCGGGGATGAGTGCTTTCCATGCGGCATCGTACTCCTGTTGGTACTTGCCTTTGTGGTCCCAGTAGGAACCTGTGTCTTTGTTAATCTTAGACATAGTTATTGTGTTGAATTGGTTTGTAAATGTTCTACGTTGGTGTCGTACGCACGAGCAAATGCCTCGACGTCAGACTGATGCAACCTGATGTACAGGGATTGGTACACAGGTGGGTCGCCGTCGATGAGGATGTGCTTGGATTGCATAGCCACCGTTGGTTCATCACACCTAGGGTCGTCACCCGTGTAGACAATGTCGGCCTCGAAGTGTCCGAGTGCCTTGATGTACAGCAATGCTTTCTGTACTTGGGTTAGGTTTACTTGCTTCATTCGCCAGTGATTACATAAGGGCAACGAGCGAGCCGAGGAACGCCAACCATGCAAGGAAGGCGACCCACAGCCACGCGTCAGGAGTTATTCTGTTGCGTTTCATTGTCTGTTGATTTAGAAAGGTTGAACGTGGGCTTGATGTGTGCCCCAATCTTCGTGTCGATTTCATCGTCGTTCATGTCGATGAACTTTCGGATGTCCTCCAAGTCAGCGAGGTTGATGTGATGGAAGCGCACGTGGTCTGCCAAGTCCGACGCGTCGAGGGTGTACGTGCCGTTGATGTCTGCGTACATCCCGTTGTCAGAGAAGGACGTGTAGACCTCGGCTTCGTAGTCGCGCATCTCTTCGCTGACGTACATCTCCTGCATTTGAGCACCATACCCTGCACCAAGCAGGAATACCTTGCGCAGTACAGGCCAATCGACAGCAAGGCCGTCGTTGTTGCGTAGCTTCTCTTCAAGGCCGAGAATCTCATCTGCCTGCTTCATGATGACGCGTTGAACTTCCATGTAGAACTCGGCACGTTCGTTGCACACTTCCTTCTTGACTTGTGCCTTGGCCAAGAGGTCTTTGATTGATTGTTCCATGATGTATGGGATTGAAATGAAAATTAGTTGAGTGGTAGAGTGTCTACCTTGATTCCGAAATTGCCGTCCGCTTCGAGCCACCCATCGTCGATGAGTGCTTGCGCTGTGCGTCCGTAGTGTCCTTGGAGTGTCCAAGCCATGCCTGTCTTGACGAGTTCAGAGAACAGGCGAAGCGTGCCCCTGTCGTCGAGGTGTCCGCACTCGTAGTCGATGAGGCGGTTGGTTACGTCATACTTCTTTGAGTAAGCCATTGGATTGAATTAAGGGTTTGAAAAAGCGAGGTTGGGTGGGGCCTGAACGTCTAGGTGTCACCCGTTCAGTGGCATTGCTCCCCTTGCCCATCCTCTCCCCTGATTGTTATTCTGCCCACAGGGTATCGGGTGGCATGGTATACATCTCGGCTCTGTCTGATTCCATGCGCCTCAGGGTCAGAGCCACGTTTAGGTTGCGCTTAACGTCCGCCGACTATCGTTGATTATCCGTATACCACTTCACCGAGCAGTACGCATTGGAGCCACACGTCTGCCGTGATGGCGTCGTCGTTCTCGCTGATGATGTCCATGAAGTGCCAATCGTAGTCCTTGGCCATCTTGGCTGTGCCTTCGTGGACTCGATGCCATGACAGCTCAACCTTCTGCTCTTGGTACTCGTCGTAGAAGGCAATGGACTTGCCCGCCTCGATGTACGCCCACATCTTGCGTTCGATGTACGGGTCGGGGTGCGCCTCCCGAACGTCTTTGTTCAGGGGGCTATTCCAATGCTCGTCTATCTTGTCCCACTCTTCCTGCACTACGAGGAAGTCACGGGTTGAATACATGGCGTTGCAGAAGATGTCGTGCAAACGCTCGTCGGGGATGTTGAGTTCTATGTTCATGAGTTCTGAAAGTATGATGCAAGGAGTGCAAAGATGATGAGGAGGGCTACGCACAGGACGCAGTAGGCGATGCTGTAGTCGGTGGTTTCAAGCTGAATCATGCTTCCTTGGTTTCAAAGAGTTCAACCTTGTCTGCTTCTGCCGTATCGAGCAGGTGGTTCCGCCACCTCTCCGCGAAGCTCTCAATCTGCCACATCTCGGTGATGGAGACGGCCATCGCGTCAAGGAATGAACCCGCATTGTCAAGCGAGCGAACGTGGATGGTGATGACGGGCTTGTCAGTGTTCCAATGCTCCCAACGCATGGATGGAGACCATCCCTTAATCGTGAGCCAGTTCAAAGCGTCTACGAGAGTTTGAGCCATCTCGGGGCTGTACTTTGGAGTTTCCATAATGTATGGGTTTAAGTGTTTGTGGTGCAGGGGGAGTCGAACCCCCGATGCCCGAACAGAACGTGGCGCGTTGCCTAGTCTGCCGTGTAGCATCCTCCAAGTACACCTGTGGTCTACATCCTAACTTAGTCCACTTATGCGGTCAACTCAGCGACCATCTCCTCTGCAATCTGCTCCTCCAAGGAGGCGAGCAACTCGGTGGCAGTCATCTGCACAGGTGCTTCGAGCAGGAACTCGACGACAGCCACAACGCGCCCTGCGAATCGACGCTTGGCCTTGGGCGTGTGGCCAACCTTGAAGGTGGCCTGCAGACGCTCCTCGATGTCGCGGAGGTCGATGGTGGACTTGCCGACCTTGAACTGCAAGAGGACAGGGTGCGACAGGTTGGTGAAGCGTGCGCCTGTCTGCTTCTGCAAGGACAAGTAGCGGAACAAGCGGTTGAGCATCGTGCCAATGACGAGGTCGCGGGCTTGCTTGTTGTTGGTGTCGAGGTCGTAGCTGAACTCGAAGCGGTTTGACAATGCGACTTCGTGTTTGTCGCGGGTCGTGGTGTATGCCTGAAAGGCGGTTGCAGTAAACAACATGATGTTGGGGTTTATGTGCCGAAGCACGGGTTAGAACAACGGGGGGGAGTCGAACCCCCACCACCCTACCGAGGTGGCACGCCTGTGCCGTTGCTGACGCCATGGGGAGTGGACATCCTCCCTATCCCGAGATGGCTCGTATCATGGCGGTGTAGTCAATAGTGTTTGCGTTACTTCTTCCTCCATCCACGCCCTGCTGTGTCGGCTCGGG
>Ga0208425_1000565_pt1 | contig 12853 bp, 12 predicted proteins | sample DEB08_DNA_4_FD_185496 | JGI IMG/M metagenome (GOLD analysis project Ga0208425, IMG submission 185496) | Aqueous microbial communities from the Delaware River and Bay under freshwater to marine salinity gradient to study organic matter... | ecosystem: Environmental > Aquatic > Marine > Coastal ...
TTTTTTTTTTTTTAATTTTATTATTTATTCTACGTTCCATAATCTCTCTTTCTTCTTTAAGGAATGGTCTTCTAGACATCGTAATAGATTTATTATAATAATAATTTAATTTACATCGTTTTGTAGTATTATCGATACGTATATTTACTTTTCGATTTTTTTTATCACAAGGACAGTTAGAACTCCTTATCTCATATCGGTTCGATATATTTTCAGAACTTTCATATTTATGTATATGAACCTTGCATTTATAATTACAACATAAAGTATATATATAATGATAGTCTATAGCTATTGCTTGAACTAAATTTTTATGAGAGTCCATTAATATATTTAATTAATTTAAATTTAAATAGTTTAATTTTAGATTAATTAATTTAATTCGATAAAGCCGTAGCAATATTTCCGCTGGACCCGTCGATTTGTATAGCTTTAAAGTACTGCATACAAGCATTAACGTTGTATTTGAGCGAGGCGGTATCGACCGATTGGAAGGTAACCTCGACTACTACACTATTGAGCGATCTGAGGGCTAAAGCACCTGAGATTTTATCTAATGCATGAGTATTGGCGAAATTAATATAGTATAAATTGTGAGGACTGTTACCGAAGGAATCGCATTCTTCGGCAGTTTCTTTATTTTCTTCTACATATAAGCCTGATGGGCGAGAGCCGTGGAGGTATAAAATTTCATCATGTTTAAGCTCTATAATTTTTCTTCCCCCAGCCGATATTTTTACGTTCTCCACGTGAGCGTATGTGTGTTCTACATTTACTCCAGCCACGCCTCTATCTAACATTTGATTACCATGAACACCTAATGCGGTGGTCTGATCAGCCGATTTACCTGTTTCCCCGACCGCAGCGATTAAAGCAGAGGTTCTATTGGGCTCTACATAAATAAGCATACCTGCCATTAATTCAGTGAAGAACACATTTAAAGTAGCCGTAGTGCGAGTTGCAACTCCTGCCACCTGTTTGCTAGTTGTTTTCCAGTCTGTAAGGAGCATAGCTAATGGCGAACCGCCGAGAGAATAGTTTTTCTCTTGAATTTTACGTTTATCATCATTATTAATAACTAAAAATTCAGAGCATAGATAGCAGGAATTTACATTGAAATCGACAGCTAGATCGGTGTTACCTCCTGAACCACCTGAGACAACTCGCCAGTGATCATTAGTTTCAATTTCAATAATTAATTTTTCACAGAAATCAGTGGGAAGCATAGTCTTAAGAGAATTAAACATCGAGAAGGGGAGGGGGGTGTATACATCGATAGTAACAGCTGTTTCGGCATCAGTGGCTATGAAGCCTGTGTTGCCATTAGGTGCAGCCCCAAAGCGAGGTGGGCAACCCACACCAGCCGTCCCTGCAGTGGAAGAACGGCAATCCTGTTTTACATTATCACGAGAAGCACGTTTCCACCCAGCACGTTTTTGGGCATCTTTTTCCGATTGAATTAAATAATGAATCTGTTGTCCAGTTAAACTGAATAGGGTGCGAGAGTTAGATAGAACACTAACTCTTTTAATCATAGCACATCCCATATTGGCGGCGACGGCGGAGGTACAGTTATCAGTACCAGGTGTCCAATCGACATTCCATCTAAGGTAAGCCGATTTCCAGTTACCGTATGCGGGGACTTCTACTTGATAACTGTTACCACCCATCGCTGCACCAAGGATTTGAGATTTATTATCCCTGGATCTGAAATGATTTGGCAAGGGAGCCTCCATTGTATAAACGAGAGCATCGTTATTTGCTCCGCCTGAGCCTTGTAAAGCACTGTTCATTAAAGATGAATTTTCAGCTGATAAAATTGCAATATCTGACATTTTTATATAAATTATAAAAAGAAAATAAATTTAAGTATTAATTTTATAAAAAGTTTTTTAAATCATGTGGATTAAAAAATTTATTTCTTTTATATTTTCTAGAACGTAAATTATATTTTTTAATATAAAATGGAACATTAGTTGATATTGGATCGCTATCTACGTAATTAATTCTAAGATTTGTTTTTTGTAATTTTTCATATATTTTATCAGTCATTTCATTTTTACTTAATAACGGATTATACATTTCTGAAGATAAATCTGGGAATCTTAATGTTACCATACTTGCTGGAATTGTACCAGCGGAATAAGATATAATTTTAGGTCTATCTAGATTTTGATTTCTGGATAGCGATATAGCTTCTTTGGTTAATGCAATACCATCTAAAATAACTTTATTATATTTTGAATCACTATACCAATTTTTAGAACCGTATGATAAAACATTTTGTTTAATATCTGACATATCTTTCAAGTTAGTACCCTTAAAGGCTACATAATATCTATTATTAAATTTATATAATGCTACGTTACCATCGTCCTTAATAACTTGCATAGTATCTGTACCTCGTGTATCTTGAGTCATGTTTCTAATTATATTAACTTCCGATAATTGCTCACCATTTGCTACAGTAGATGATTTATAAATAATAACTTTATCTATAATAGCATTGGATAAAATATATTCATTGTTAAAATCATTTTCTCCAGATGTTTCAGCTATAAATAATGAAAATAATTGAATTAATAAATATGGATTATTTTCAGTTTCTTTAAAAACATTTTCTATATTATTAAAACCAGCGGATATAGTAAATAAAGTATCACTGTTTGATAACGTTCTTAATAAACTATGTAAATATAATGATTTCTTACCTTCAAAATTATATAAAGCTTTCTCTAAGTTCTCACCAAATCTTCTTAAATATTCAGTATATATACTATCTATAAATTGTTGAATAGCATTTTTTTCATTTATATCTAAAATAACTCTATCTGATCCTAATTGTTTTTTAAAAGCTGTTTTTAATTCTATTGGAATATTTCTAATGATACCTATACCAAACTCTATTAAATCTTTATCTTCTATAAAAACATTGAGAAATTTTCTTATTTGGAAATCAAATAAATCAGTTATATTTCTTTTAAATAATTCCTCTTTAGTACATAAAAATAAATATACTATAATAATAGTTAATGGTATAATGGCTCTACCTCTTAATACTAATGATTTAGTTTTTTTATCTTGTAATACCAATCGACCAGTTATTTTTTTAGATAGGTTTAACCTTGTTAAAAATTCTGATATTTGAAAATCACTTTGAGCTATTGGAACTAAATATCTATCTAAAATAGATTTACTATTTATATTTTCACCGAAATTAGTTTCTACTAATTTATCTATAATTGTAAAAAAATAAGATTGAATTAAACGTTCTGCTATTGTATTATCTAATAAAGATAAATTAGTAGTAGGGTCCGCAAATTCTGTACTAATATCTAATACTGAATCGTCATGAATATTCTGTTCAGCAGGATGGCTTTCTTCAACTGGAGGTTTTTCAGGAGGCTCAGAACTTAATTCAGGCTCTGGTGTAGTTCTATCTCTCAAAAAATCTTCAGGTGTGGGCAATTGCTCTTCTGAGAGCTTATCGATTGCTTGTTGAGCTATGTTACCTGACCCTATAGTATCGTCCCCTAACTCTTCTTCACCTTTAAAAGTAGCACGACCTCCCTGAAGAATGTCCCGTAGTTCAGCTCGTTCTTCTGGTGTTAATACGCTAGTATCTTGGGGGTCATCGTTATTTATTTTATTGGCTATATCAGTTAAAGTTACATCTTCGTTATTCAAATCCTTTCTTAATTTTTTAGCTCTCTTATCCTGTTCTTTATTAATAGCTGATATTTGACTATTTATCTGATCTAAATTGGGACGATCGTCATTCTTCAATTTATCTTTTAAATCTTGTTTCTCATTAATTAACTCCTGATTAGTTTTTCTAAACATCGGTTTATCAGTCTGACCCTTAGGCATGGGGTCATATTTATCCGATGATTCTTCAGATAATTCACCTTTAATACCGCCTGTAGATCGCATATCATTTGGATTTCTATTCGGGTTTCTTAATTGTCTTCCTTCTTGAATTGTATCTTGCGGAACATATCTACCCCTTCCTATATTTTTAGGGGGCTTTACTGGTGTCCTTTTTTTAAAAGACACCGTAGGCGAGGAGGTTTCACGTGAATCACCTGAACCAAATAAATTTTCAAAAAAATTATCTAATACCATTATTATATTATATTAATATAAAATATTATTTAATTCTTTTAAAAATTTCCTTTCTTGTCATATTCAAAGAATAAATATATACCACTTAGGTAAGTTACCGTATCATCAACGGCAATAGCACTCGTTTTAGCTTCCATTTCTATTAAATTATTATTAGTATCATATCTCCGAACACTAGCCGTTATATTTCTATCCACTTTTCCACTAGTTAAAAATTCTATGTCTAGCCCACTGACTATAGTTTGTAGCTCGTGTGATAAGGGTAAAATTAATGCATTACTGTGCTGATAGTCGTCACCGCCATCGGTTTTAGAAGCCATACCGTTGTGGATTTGATTTCCTAAAAAATCTAAACTAACATACAAAGCATGAGGTATAACAGCTCCTGCATTGTCGTTCTTTAAATATACTGCATAAGATTTTAATCTAATATGCTGGGCATTTATACCACTGCCTGAAATTTGTGATTTAATATCTAAGGTAGTTTCAAAAGGTCTGATATGAATTGAGAAGAGAACCATTTATATATATATTAATTATATAAAATAATATTAATATTTTTTTAAATACCATCTGTAGCATTTTTAAAATTATCTGGGTCTTGTAGATTATTCTTTTTAATACCTTCAAATAAATCACCAAATTCTTCATTTTCAGTCTCTGTATACGTTTCTTTATTATTATTCTTTTTATTAATTTCATCTAATCTCTGGTATTTTCTCAAACCTGCACCGAAAATACCCTTACCATGGTTGTCTCCTTGATTTCTAGGTTTATTTCTCATTTTAATTAATGCTTTCGCCTTTTTAATATCTAATCGGACATAGCCTCTGACCTCGCCTCCTTCTAATCTCTGTTTCTCTAAAGCTAATTCTTCTTCAGTTAGATCGGCTTCTTTAGGTGGTTTAGTCTTATTAAAATTATATTTATATTGATTCGCTTCTTTATGTTTATGGAATCCTTTTGCATCATTACCCCCAGAGTAATTTCTATCTACAAAGGTATTCTCATATACATGGAACGACTTATCTCTAAATTCTTTTGTTCTTGGAAATAAACCTCGTTCCCATTTATTATAATGATTTACACCAGGTAATTTATTAGGTAATTTTACACTATTCTGATTTATTTTAGTTATCTTATAAATAGCATTAGCTTTGAATGGCTTCTGTTCGTCATTAACATAATTAAACTTTGTTGTCATTTATATATATTCTATAATGATTTTTATTTTCATTATTTTTTTTAGTTTTTTTAGATTTATTTTGATAAAGTTTTAATCGATATTTTCTTAATTTAGGAGGAGCTGTGGATTTAAATGCATAGTCTTGAAGTTGTATAGTTCCTGATATAGTTTGATTACATACTAACGCCTGATATGACTTAGAGAATATATTTTTAAATACTTCATCTATATCACGTTTAGATCCAGCTAGTGATAGGTAATTATCTTTTACCATTTTTAAATCTCTTGCACTCTTAGGCAAAAAATTAACTACTATTGAGGAACAATTCCTCATGAGAGGTGAAGCCATTTGACATCTCTGCAATAAATTAAATACATCTATTGAGCAGTGGCGGGAATAACATGCTAGGTTACGCATAGATACTGAATTCTTAAACATTTTACCACATTCAGTCATAGAGGAAACGTCATCACATATAATTAGTATATTATCACGAGATTTAGATTTCATTCTCCTAGATATAATTTTTTCCATATTTTCTAGATCTGTAAAGCGATGAGCATCAGGAACAAAAGGGAATTGCTTAGGTAATTGAATATGAGCGGTCGAGGAGAATAAAAATGCATGTTTATATTTCATAGCTTTATTTCTCCAATATATAGCCTCATTGACCCAGTAGCCCTTTCCCGACTTCGAAGCTCCATTTACTGTTATAAACATATTTTTTTTATAGTCTTTCAAGGTTTTAAAATCAAATTCATTTAATTCCATTTAATATTATATTAATATTATATTTTTTATTTTATTCTTGCTATTGAAAAATAACTTCCCGAAGATAAACTACCTGTTCCATCTCCCCCGCTCTTCACCTGTATTTTAAAAGGATCAGCTGTAGTAGTTAAATATATTATAGAATTAAATGTCACTTGTTGATAAGTATAAGCATCATTATCTATTTTTTTTAAATGTGATATTGTTGATAATTGAGTTCCCGAACCCATTCCAGTACCTTCACCTACAAAAATTGCCGACACTAGTGGCTCATCGCCTTCGTTTGCTATAAATTTCAATGTTGAATTAATTAAATAATATCCGTTAGTAGTTATGCTCCATTTACCGCCAGAATATGAAATTCCGCTTCCAACAATTGAATTTAACCCATCATTCCAATCGACATCCTGATAAGAAGTTGTTAGATTTAAAAAATTTGATGATGTGTTATAAGCAAAATCTGAAAATGGTGTATAAATCCCCTGCAATGTTGTTATTTCGTTCTCGTGTGTATTTGTTAAAGTTTGTAAAGCATTAATTTCATTTTCATGCGTCGCTATATTAGTTGTATTTGTTGTTATAGATGCGGTATTTGCTTCAATTGAAGTTTTTAAACCCGAAGCAGATGTATTCGCCAATTGAGCGGTATGTGTGGCTGTTAATGTTTCTAAATCATCTATATCTCTTTCATCGTCATTTATTTTATGGGTATTCATTTATATTATAATTAATTATTATTTTTTTTCATTTTTTTATAAAAACTTAATCCGGTGTGCAATAGTCCATTTGAATTATTTATTAGTGAAGGTCGTCTAATTCTATTTGAGGATTGTTCTAAATCGTTAGGAGCTGTTTCATTATTATTACAATCTGATTTATCTTTTAAAAAAGGTAATATTTCAGAAATAAATAATAAAATACCTAGTGCGTAATTAAGATAACTACCATAACATTCACTAGAAATATTATTTAATAAACTTGTAGTATTAATAGAGTCTAAAGTATAATTCATATATTATAATATCTACATATAATTTATTTTTTTTGAGTTTTAGGAAAATATATAAATTATTTATTTTTATCAATTTTATTATTATTATTATTTGTTTTACTATTTTCAGATCCCATAACCCCGCCTAGTATTAATGACAGAGTCGATATATAGAAGCCATCTTTATTATTATTCATAAGCATTATCATACAGAATCCGAGTACGGAACTCATAATCCCACATTTAAATAAAAAAACACATAATTCTTTATCGCCTTTCATGCATAAACAGTTCCATTCTCTGTCTGGAGGCGTATCGTATAAAACCTTTTCACCATCATGATAAACACCCTCTTCTAATTGTTTTAATTCTATAATTTTTTTATTATCATTAATTATATTTTTTTTTTCATCTATTTTTTTAATATTATTTTTCATATATAATAGTAAAATATTTAATAACCAATATATTGTAAAGGATTTGATGTAGAAGCAGATGTCGCAAAAGTGTCTGGAATTCCATACACCACAGCCTCCAAAGGGCCAAAATTATCACTATCCGTCGGATTCTCAGGAGTTGAGTCGCTCTCATAGTGTGCTATTGTTTGACCGCCTCCATCGCTGTGCGAACCCCAACCACCCCATAATATCCATCCAGTATTCCCCGCAGTTGAACCAATCGTATTATCACTAAGTGGATAAATACTTTTTACAAAAATATACCTCGTATATGCTGTATATGGCGTAAATCCCTGGTCGTGTAGTCTTATTTTCTCCTGTCGAGAAGTCCATTCAGAATTACCAGCTCTGGCAAAAGTTACTGTTCTTCCTATTATTGAAGATGCAGATGATGATGTGCCTAATGCCCAAACGAGATTTCTTCCAGAGAAATATCGGTCCATCATATATTTAATGTCTATATATACTTTTGAACTAAATGGACGGAATACAACTTTAAAATCTGTATGTGGTTGAAAAAATGTGTTTTCTGTTATGCTCCCACCTCCGTTCCCAGCACCATTTCCATATCCTAACCTATGATATGAAACCAACTCGCTATGAATTGATGTTATACCTATAATCATTGGTATACCACTTCCATAATAATGATATTGTTTCATCGCATTTATTTCTCCATTCACATCTAATTCAAAAGAAGGCGTTTCATCTTTTATTCCAACAAATCCATCAATGCGATTTATTGTCATTTGAACTTCTGCTGTTCCATCATTTCCCTGGTCTGTTATAAATTGTAGTTTATTATCAAAACTATTAAAGCGTATTCCAGCACCCTGGAAATATTCAGCAGTATTTGATAAGTTGTCTGTAAAAATTAATTCACTGGAAGTTGATAAATTATTATTACCATTTAGTCGTAATCTTACAACACCAGTAGTATTACCAATTTCTAAATCACAATTAGGATTACTATTATTTATACCAACATTTTCATTAATATAAATTTCACTTCCGTTATTACTCCATTGCGTTGTTATTTTTGCTGAATTTGCATCAACAGCAGTTTTTAAAGATGATGATAAAGAATTATTTTTTATTCCAGTTATATCAGAAGTATTTCCATCTATACTAGTTTTTAAACCACTGGATGCCGTTGCTGATAATTTATTATTTATAGTAGTAATGCTACTATTAATACTACTTACATTACTTTCTAAAGTAGCGATGTCTTGTTCGTCATCATTAATTTTATGGGTATTCATTATATATATATAAATATAGAAAAAATAATAAATTATATTATTAAAAATAACGTCTTGATTTTTTTTCTATATTTATATATATATATTATGCCAGAAAAAAAAAAGAAACCAAAATTCAAAGTAGTTAGCGAAGCCGAGTTTCAGAAACTACGGGATAAGGAACAGCCAGAAAAAAAAAAGTTACGTGGGAAAACCCAATCGGAGAAATTTTTTGCTATGTTAAAAAAAATTCGCCAAGATAGAGAACGTAGATTAGCTGAGACTCAAGGCGATGAAGAATCTAAAGCGGATGTTCAAGCGGTAGTAGCTCCTATAGAAGAAGAGAAATATATACCATCAGGAGCTAGATCAACCCCAGCACGGAAATTTGGGAAAGCGAAGACCTTCGGATCTAAAAAAGTTGTTCAGCCTGGTAGGTATATACCAAAATCATTAGTACTAGACGGGACCGCATATCCAGTATTAAAGAAAACTCAAAATAATAAAAATGTTGGATTTACTAAAGCTGGTAAAGATGTCAAATCCCTACGAGAAGCTCTTAAATCTGTTCCAGGTAGCCAACGCTTAACTAAATGGAAAGAATATTATTCTGATTTATTTAAAGTCCAAGATTTAGTCTCTAAAGATGGTGAAAATATTTTAGATTATATTTTTGAATTAGGTAATAGTGATATAGCTGCAAATATAATATCTAGTATGACAGGAGATGGTATATTATCTAAACCACCTAAAGAAGCCGAAGTTATTGACATAGATTTAGATTTAACTGGAACGGCTCGTGGAGTAGGTAAAAAACCTGAAATTAAAATAAAAAAAAAAGAAGTAACAGATTTACAGAGGATAACTCAACCTAAAGATTTAAAGGAATTCTTTGAATTTATGAAACAGGAAGGAATGATAGAAAATACCGTAGAGGAATTAATTAAAAGAGCTATTGCGAAAGGATATAAAATAGAGCAAGATTTAGTTACTAATCCATCAGCCATGTTTTTAGCTACTACAGCTTTTAACATGTTATATGGATCAATGGGCTTAGCCCCTATAAGAATTCCAACCATGGCTGTGATAACAGGTTTATCATTACTAATAGGTGATACAGGCTTAAAGAATGAATCACTAGCATTATTAGAAGATAATAAAGCCTCCAAAGGTGATCGATTAGTATTAGATGATGAAGCCCTAGGTAATAAAATGCTAGAAGATGTTCTTAAGTTTAAAGATGCCGAAGAGAGAATTACTTTCGGTCGTGAACCAAATACGCTTAGAGGCGAACCCTCCAAAACCCAACAAATAGCAGATAGTTTTAATAATATATTTTCAGATTATGATAATAATAGGCGAAATGAAGCTATGTATATGCTAACCAATTTAAGTTCAGCTCCTCAATTAGGAAATATTCAAGCTGGAAATTTAGATGTTTTAACTGAATTTCCGAGAGTATCTGATATAGATCCTATCCCTCCACCACCTCAGCCCCAGCCTCAACAACCCCCTGGGGGTCAAGCACCTCAGCCCCAAGGGCAACAACAAGCCCCTGGCGGTCAAGCAGCTCAGCCTCCTGGTCAAGCACCCCAGCCCCAAGGGCAACAACAAGCCCAACCTCAAGCCCCTGTTCAGCCACCTGAAGAAGTAGAAATTAATCCTAAAGAGGAGATAATGGCTAGAGGTGAGACGTTACCATTTGGTATGGATGTTAAAAGAACAGATGATAAAATGGACGTAGGTATCCATAATTTTAGTATTCAAAGAATAGCTACAGCTAATGATATAGATTTCACATTTAGAAAATCAATGATAATGCAATTTAATCCAAAAATTGAAAATCCAAAAAATATTATAGAAAAAATAATTTTAGAATATGGGTTTTTATTATTTATTGAAGAATCATTAGATAATTTCTCTATAGAAGAGGCTTACGAGTTAATGACATTAAAGGATATTTTATTAGAAAACATCCGAGTCGATAAACAGGTTAAACAATCATTAATTAAAATTAAAGATAATATTATAACAGCTTCAGGCGATGGAGATCCAGAAAACCCATTTAGTGGAAATGACATTGGCTTTATATTAAATGGTCAATCATTAGGTATCAGTCCCCAGCAGTTGGTACAGAATTTACAAAATATCAACCAGCCTCAAGCAGGACCTGTACCACCTCAAGCTCAACCTGTGCCACCTCAAGCTCCACCCCAGCAACCAGTTGAAACATATCAATCATTAAATCCCAAACTTAAAAAGAAAGGTCGTCTGAATTTGAAAAAGAAGAAACAGAAGAAACGGGTAGGAATTAAACCAGCTCAAAATTTAATATTTAGATCTAGGTTAGTAAATCCTGTAAATTATCAGAATTTAAGAAATAATGCTGAAAATATAGAACACACAGGAAATGATTTAATTTTTAGAAATAATAAAAAAGATATAAAAAATAATAAACTAGTTATTTTTAGATAATTATTTTCTATATATATTTTGTATATACTCGCTGGTTAGTATATACACTATGATTCATTTTTTTTGCAATCTCTCTCCGTATATTTTCCTCAGAAACCCATCTTTCAGAATTCTTTATTTTTCGGAGCATACATACAGAGATATTTTTATTAAATTTAGATTTAAAATATGATGTTAAAAACATTGAGAGATTTACTTTGCTCATTTTTTTACCATCGGTTTTCTTAAAAAATAGATGGTCGTCTGAGCTTCTCAGATGGTAATTAATATCAAGGAATATACTTGCTATTTTTAATAATCTTTTATTTAAAATTAATTGTTCATTTATAATAGTTTTAACTTTTATAACATTCTTGCCAAATGAAAAGAACATATTATTTTTATCTAGTTCAACTAAAAAAATATTATTATCTTTTATTTCATCTGAAATATTAATAAAATTAGTATAAGTTATATGTCTTGTATCACAGTACTCCAGCCGTCTTGGTTCAAATTCGGTGTAAAGTGATAATATAAATAATTTTTTTATTTCATTTAAATCATTTATATTAAATTGATTAACTTTTAATAAGTTATTCTCGTCTTTTAATTCTGGTTTTAATGTTCCATCTTTTAAAAAGAATTTAGAATGGAATTTATTGTATTCACCTTCAACCGCTTTATAAATCTCAGACCATGAGACCCAGTTATCTTGCTCTCTTTTATTTTTTTTATGAGTTGAAATTCGTTTAATTTCTTTAGAATTTATTAGCTGTAATTCGTTAATATATTTTTTATATACACGCTTAAACCCCCTTCTAATAATTGGTTTAGGCTTCAAACCTGGTGTATATTGTTTATTAATCGATAAAAAAACTAAAATACATTTTAAATAATTAAAAGTATTTTTAGTTTTAATAAATTCCATAACTTTATCGAAATCTTTTAAAAAATTTAAATTTTTAAATTCTTTTCCAGTAGTGCCGATAGAAATTTTTTTAATAATAGCTATATATTTATCAATTGAATTTTGTTTTAATTTTCTATTTGATTTTTCTAACTGTTTAATTAAAAAATTCATAAGTCTTTATATTATAATAAGATTAAAACTTTAAATATTATTTTTTAGTTTCATAGTTAAGCATTTTTGAGTTCTAATATGATTACATAAATTATATTTAACTACAATACTTTTACAAATATTACAAACGATTTTTTGATTATTTTTTAATCGATATTGTTTGCAATATTCTTTATTTTTATTTTTGTTTAGAATAGCATCGTAAGTATTTAATCCATTTTTAATACTATCATATTTATTAATATAGAATTGTTCAACTAATCTCATAATTTTTTTAGAGCAAGATCCGTTATATATAAAAATTGGAATTAATTTAATTTGTATATTTTTTTTTCTAATAAACTTATATAATTTATAATTGTATTTATTAGATTTTTTATCAAAGCATTTATTAATATGTTCGCTCTGTCTATATAACAATTTATTAATAGTACAACCTATATAGTTGCAATTCTCCATACGATATACAGTAAATTTAGTTATTTTTTTTTTAGATTTCATATATATTAATATAATTGACAGCCTTTAAATATTATTTAAAAAAA
>Ga0208425_1000575_pt1 | contig 12750 bp, 12 predicted proteins | sample DEB08_DNA_4_FD_185496 | JGI IMG/M metagenome (GOLD analysis project Ga0208425, IMG submission 185496) | Aqueous microbial communities from the Delaware River and Bay under freshwater to marine salinity gradient to study organic matter... | ecosystem: Environmental > Aquatic > Marine > Coastal ...
ACCAAATGATGGATATGTACATGGGGCAGGGGTCTGGTGGGGGGACTGGAGGCTCGCTCCCCTTTGATCCATACGCCGTCATGAATGCGTTTTAGGAGTAAACATGGCAATCCCAGATTTTAACATTCAGCCCATGCCGCCGATTGATATCAGCACTGGCCTGAGATTCTTGCAGCAACAGCAAGAGAACCTGATGAAAGAAGCCTCTGACTTCATGAATGCTAGGGCACGAATGGAGCAGGCCCAGGTTGCAAGTCAAACTCTGGATGTTCGCCGCCAAGAACTCCAAGAGGGAAAGCGTCAGTTTGATTTAGACGCACCAAACCGCATGCGAGATTCGCTGACTCGTGAACGCAACTCCATGACAAGTGCGAAGGAAGCTGACATTGAGTCTCGGCAGTTTGCCGATAGAGGCAATGAGCATCGCCGAGTAATGGAGGCGTTGGGTCAAGAGTATTTGATGCAGCAATCCAAGGAACGGGTTGCTTCGCTCAACAAATCCGCAGGGAGATTCCGGGGCATTGCAGATATGGCTGTCGGTCTAATGCGAGTCATTACTCAGTTGTCTGAAAGCAGCACTCAGAGACAAGTAGCAGCACTCCAAGCAAGATCGTCAGAGAAACATTCTGATGCAATGATGTACGTTGCAGATCAGGGCTTAAAAGGAGACATAGCAGGAGCCGAAGCACAGGAAAAAGTTGCAGCATCAAATAGAGCTGGTGCCGAAGCAAGGGCAGTAGCCACTGAAGCTTATGGTCAGTCAACGGAAACCGTTTCTGAGAATAAGCTTGAAGCACAGAAGGTATCTTCTGAGGGTCAAGTAAAAGTTTCAGAGAACCAGCTGGAAGCAGCAGAGCAAAGAGCGGGTGCATTAAAAGACTACTCAAAGTCCCAAGTAGAATCGGCTGAACTTAGTTTTCAAAAGCAACAAGTCGCAACCGCAGGATTAACTAAAGTCGAAGAGTTGCGTTTGGAGGCGAAAGGCCTAGAGCTTGAAGGCAAGAAAGATCAAGCAGACGCAGTAAGGTACCAAGCTTCCAAAGCCCTGGCAAAAGAGTGGGTTCGTCAAGGGGGGCGGTTTGTCAGCGACTTTATGCGTTTGTGGAATACGACAATCAGATCAGGTGCGGAAGTAGAAGCGGCAACGATTCGGAGCGATGACAGACAGGCAAGACGGACTGCGGCTGAAGAAGAAAAGCGTCTTAAAGACGAAGAGAATCAAGCTCAAGAGGATGCCATTGCGATCATTAACCAGTTTACTGAAAATGCTGACGCTGTAGGAAACATGGTCACTCCGCAAGGCTTGGTCATTCCCGTAATGGATATCTATGCTAACGCCTTCAAGACCGCTGAGGTTAGCGTTAAAGCCTCTGAGACTATTGCGGAAGAAATGAATCGCCACCAGTTGCCCAAGTTCATAACCGCACTTCGGGCCGCTGGTGTAAGCTCCAGTCATACTAATGTTTTCCATGACGCAATGAGGAAAAAAGAAAAGGCAGAGCTGAAGAATCTTGACAACCAACTGACCACCTACACCAAGGGATCGTCTGATATCTCCAGCATGATTAGGCAACCTGAAGAAGGCTGGAAAAAAGGAAGTCTTCGAGGGCTGGACTCATTGGCTAGTCGCCTAAATGATTTGGCTGGCCAGTTTGGTGAAGTGCAGATGTCGGCAAACGAAGCCGTACTTTACACCGAAGAGGGGCAAGAGGAAAAAGCCAAGTTGCTGGCTAAGTCTCAGTTGGTAAGCGATCAAGTCATGGGTCAAATGGCGGTGTTGGAGGATCTGTTCAAAAGTCTGAGTGGCGAGACTGTGATCCCACAAGAACTTGACGATCCTTATGAAGAAAGAGTTCTTTCTCAGTTGTTTAATCAGGCAACAAGTGAAGACGAAAAGATTGATGCCCTTCATTCCCTTCAAGGTTTCTTGACGGAGAGCAGGCGAACGGCAAAGGTCGATCAGGTTGCAACTGCTATAGGCATGGTTGAGGACGAAGGCCGTCGTAAAGAACTGATGACCCGACTGGTTCAGTGGCCAGGTTCAGTTGCTTACATGAAAGCCGATCAAGTTGCTTACGCTCAAGAGCTGGGCCTAGTAGACGAAAACACAACGGGCAAAGCCACGTTAAGCACTCTTGACAAAATAAACTACTCTGATTTGTTCGGCTCGCAAATGGTCTCAGTTAGCAATGAAGACGGCACTGTGACTAAAAACTTTCCGCTGTTTAGTGGTGTAAGCACTATGGCCGCCAATCGTTTGCGAACCATTATGATGAGGTACCCTCACGAAAGCATGACAACGCATGCAGATCGCTTATCTCTAGAATACGGCGTAGTCAACTTAGATGAAGACAAACCTTCTACAGACAGATTTTTACCCGTCAAAACTAACCCATTCTTGTTCCGAGCAAACGCTACGTTTAAGGGTAAAGATCACAATGGGCGTTTAGCACACTACAACAACACAAGAAAGATTCTTCTTAGCGACGTTGCAGCGTTGGTGAAGAGGCAAGGCTTTGATTTGTCCGGTGTGTACTTTCAACAAAAAGACCCAGGTTCCGGTATCTACAATGTCATGGTGACAGGAGGTATCGGGTCTATCGGTCAGATTGATGCATTGGCAGGTCTGGAACAATGAGCGACCCAGCAAGGATGAAGACTGACGAGCCAGTGTTTGGGATGCTGGAGGCAGCACTCTATAACGCACCTTTGTGGAAGCAAGGGACCGTCATCTTTGACGGCTATGCTGGGCAGTTTCAGACAGATCAAGACCAAATCGGTTGGGTCAATAGCCCTGAGATTACTGACGCTGACGGCAATACCCTAACAGGGTTGGATTCAAAGCGTTCAATATATCGTAAAGAGAATCCCTATTGGAATGCGTTGAATGCGTTTAATCCCCCTGCTTTGACAAGGGATCAACAGGAGCGGATTGCCAATCAGCGGTATGAGTCTTCAAGCGGGACAATCTATACCCAAGATAACATCATGGCGTTGTACTCAGTCGAAGACACGAAAGAGTTTTGGGATACCTCTGGCGGCCCTACGCATTTGCAGAAGCGTATCAGAGACACGCTTGATGAGACCGAGCGAGCCGAAGCAATGTTCCAGCATGGCGTAGTTTTGGGATATGCATCAATGATAATTTCTGGAACGCTTGACCCCGTAGGCATCGGAACATTCTTGTTGACAAAGAATAGAATCCCTGGGGTTCGTCAGGCAAATGAGGCCCGAAGAGCCTTGAAGAATATCAGGGCGTTAGAAAAGTCAGTAGAAGCGGGCAAGAGTTTAAGCACTGCTCAGAGTTTGTCATTGACTCGTTGGGATAAGATTGCCAAAGCATTTCCCAGTACCGCAAAAAGACTGGGTTATGCAGTGGGTGCGAATGCCAGTGAAGCCACGCTCAGCCTGTATTTTGAAAGTTTAGTTGACGAGAAGTTGGACTTAGATGACTACGTTTCGGCTGTAGGTGCAGCAGGTGTGTTCACGACTGCGATCATGGGCTTAGGTGCAGGTGGAGCCAGAGCAATGCAGCATGCTTCTAAAGTCTATCAAAAGGCTATGGACAATCACCTCGTCAAGCAGATCGGTCGAGTGGAAAAACAGTCTGCTCCTGGCCGATCCTTGCCCACGCCACAAGAACGTGAAGACCTTGTGTCAATGGCCTTGGATATTGCAAAGACAAATGAAGAGCCTTTCAAAGTTTCATACGAAAGACTTCTGAAGATGAGCGGCAAGATTCACGACTTTGCCGTCCGAACTAAAAGTTTCAATCAACTCAAAGACCGGCCTTCTGACTTGATCTATGACGACAACCCTTTTGTCCGAGGTCTATCCAACATACTGTTCCGTCAGAATGTTTTCTTGGATGCCGACGACTTCGACCCAAGGATTGCAATATCAGACTTCTTGGCCCACCACCGCCAGGTTGTAGACAATCAGAAGCATGTCACCAGCGAAACAGCCAGAGAGTTTATCGCCCCCGACACACCTAACGGAGATCAAGAGTGGCTGGATGCTGTCATTGAACTTCTGGACGAGGCTCCGGTTGAGAAGGTAGATGAGCAAGGGGTCACCAGAATGGTAGACCGCTTGGACGCAGACAACTCTCCATACCTAGAAAAGTCAGAGGCTTGGAAAGAAGCTGCAAGGAAAGAAGCGGAAACCATCCGCAACACTATCTTCGTGTATGAGGGTGAAGAGCTAGGGCTGGCTGAAAGAAAAGCCTTTTACTTCCCTCACGGAAACAGAGTCAAAGAATACTTAACTGATGACGATAAGGTTGAGCAGTTTGAAAAGAATGTAGAAGAATATCTGCGTGACGAAATAGGAATCACAGACCCGGACGAGATAAAAAAGTTTACAGATCGAGCGACAAGCTCCATCCAGAGCAGTGGTCCAGGTAGCGAAGTATCGCTTGGGTTTACCATTGACGACTCCGGTCGAATCGGCAACGAGTTCTTGGCCCAGTCAGAAGTCTCTACTCCAGGGCAGACTAAAGAGCGAACGATCAATCTTCCCTTCCGTGTCATGAGACCCTTCTATCAAGAAGATTCCCACTTGGTATTGGACACGGCTATGTCGAGAAACAACGTCGTCATGGCTACGCAAGAACTTCTAAAGCTAAATCCCAAAGGGCACTTGGATCTTTTGCCAAAGCCAAAGCCTGAGTTCAAGGCACCTGAAGATGGCTCGGAACCCGTGGAGGTTCCTGACTACCGGGACGATTGGAACAGCGACACGGTAAAGATGAAGGCTAGGGAATCATGGTCCAATCCAGAAGAAGAAGCCGAGTCATTGGACAGGGTTCTCAGAACCACACAGTCAACTGAGGAAGCATACGTCAACGCAAGGACTGCAAAGGCAGACCACAACGCAGTCATTAAAGAAAACCGCCAGCAAATCAAAGACAAGAAAGCTCAAATCAAAGAAGAGTTTGGCGAAGAAGTAGCAGGGCGTACTGAGGCATTGAACAACTTGCTGGATGAAGAAGACCTGTTCACCGAAGAGTTAGAGAATCTTCTTGAGATTCAACTGGAGGGGGAGCAGGGGCTAGAGAGCATCGGAAATCAGTTGCGTAAGTTTTCTGACAGGGTGACGAGGAATCTGGCAACGGAATCCAGAAAGATCAAAGCCCTTAAAGAAAGCAAAGGGGTTCGTGCTGTCCGTCGTGACGAGGCCGACAAGCTTTACAACGAGTCTGAAAGTATTGTCGTCAAGATGGACGACGCTCTTGTGAAGAAGTCCGAGAAGCAGACCAAGAAGCTGGAGGCGAACATTGAAACGCAGAAGCGTGGGATTGTTCGGTCCACTGAAATGCTCCGACTCTTGCGTCACTTCAACGGTGACAAGTCTGAAGGTCTGACGACACAGCAGATTAATGAAATGGTTCAGTTTGTTTCTGAAGAGTACAGTCAGCCGGAAAGATTTATCCGTGACTTCCTGAAGAAGAAGCCTGAATCACACATTAAGAAGTACGAGCGTGAACTTGCCAGGTCCAATGACAAACTCTCCAAGGCTGAAGAGGCACTGAAAGAGTGGGACGACACAGGACGCAAGAGTTCCTTTACTGACAAAGAGCAGGCCAAGTATGACGCTGCGGCAGGGGACATGGAGACCTACGGGGAGATTCTTAGCCAGCCTTCAGAAGATGCCCAAAAGGTATGGAACAGCAAGGTTGCCAATGCACTGTCAATAAAGGTGAAAGACCTGCGTGGTCAGGCAAGCTTGTTTAACGCTGACAACCCACTGGATATTAGCCCTGAGCTGGCAGAGGTTTTGGCAAAGAGAGGATTCAGGGTTCGACTCGGCAACGCCTACTTTACTGGGCAAGACTTGGTAGACGAGATTGCTCGCCGACAAACGGCTTTGTCTGAGAACTCAAATAAAATCTTGGACACTGAAGATTCTATTCGGTCGCTGGAGTCTCAAGTTGCCGAGCAAGCCGAAGGCATTCGCAGGTTTATTCAAGGCAATCCTGGCAAAGAGGGGAACGACGAGTTCATTGCTCTGGTCAATCAGTTGGAATCAAACCTGACTCAGAGGGAAACGCTAAAGGGTTTGGCTGCTGAAGCCAGAGAAGTCTTCAAGGAATCACGCAAGGTATTTAGACAGGCGACAGGATCTTCTTATCGCACCAAGTCTGTATCAGATAAGCAGTACAACAGCAGGGTTGCAGACATCCGTCACGACCACGTTATGAACACCTTGAGCATGGGGATATCTTCTAACGGCGGCAAGTACGAACTCACCGAGAAGGGGTGGGCTGGCGAGATCAAGGCTTGGTACGAACAGAAGATGATAGAGAACCCTGAGCAAGCCGATGCTCTTCAGGCAAGCATGGACAAGGCTGCATATATCTTGGGTCGATTCCGGGATAACACCTTGGGCCTAGAGTACAGGCATATTGACGACGGTGGCTTTGGAGAAAAAGCATTACTCAATCTTAGCCGAGTCGGATCAATGGCCCGTACTTTCTTTACGATCAGCAAGAACACCATGCAGGATGCCAGCATTGCCGTGGCCGCAGGGGTAGAAGGGGCAAAGCTTTCAAAGGTATTTCTGCGTGGGCTAGAAAAGCATTTGCCTGGAGAAGACCTGAAAAACATCGACAAAGATGTCATGGGAAAAATGCACCGGGCCGCTGAACTTGCAGGCTTGAACAGGCAAGGGGCCAGCTCGAACAGGGCATACCAACTGGGTGACGAGGGTGCCCAAGCCAGCAAGGAGATTCGAGGAGACTCTGCTTCAGACAAAGTTACCACAGGATTTGGTAAGGTTTGGCAAACGGGATCAGGTTTTAAGTACGTCCAACCCTACTTGCGAGACACGTTCAGCATTCTTTACACCGACATGATCTTGGGGTTCGGCGAGCGAATCAACATGGGCAAGAAGTTGCACCCTGAGGATGTCGATCAGTTGAGGAGGGCAGGGCTGACACCTGAAGACGCAGAGTCTATCTATGCAGACTGGGCGATTACTCAGAAAGCCGAAGACTTAGTTGACGTTGAGACGGGGCTAAAGGTTGTTGCCGACCTTGATGTCTTTACTCCTAAGAACCGTGAAGGCTTGCAGCAAGCCGTGTTCAACATGGTCGAACGTATTCACCTGAAGCCAAGGTTTGAAGACAAGTACATCATGACAGGTAAAGATCCTGGCGAAGCGGTAAAGACAGAACGGTTAATGCTTGCTCTTCAAGGGTTTAGCCAAACTTCTCACAACGTATGGTTTCAAGGTGGGCTTCAGTCGGCCATGAAGCACAAGCGTTTAGGGGCATATACCGAAAGAGTCCTCGGTGCTACGGCCCTTGCCGTGGCGATTAACGCTGGTTATCGAGAGCTGACGAAGACAGCAGAGCCAGAGGGAGCGGCTCGCCCTTACGACGAAGACATGACTCTTGGTAGTTACTTCCTGTACACAGTAAACAAGAGCGGTGTCTTCGGTGAACTGTCGGGCTTATACGATGCGGCTAGATACAGCACCGCTGCCAAGTTGATCCGGGACGGTGCCCCAGAGGGTGGCTTTGAAACAAGCAAAGCCATAAAGGGTGCATTAGTAGACGTTACCAGTTCTTTGTACCCAGGTATTTCAGGGGCGATAGACATAGGTGTAGACGCAGGGGTTGCTGGTTACGTCGCTGGGGTGCAGCCATTGGTTGCTGATAAACCCACGAAGAAGGAAGTCTACAAAGAGCTGGGTGGCCTGATTAAGAACGGACCATTCCGTGGGTTGCTTTTCATTGCTGACCTCATGGAGTTTGGTGGCTGGCTCAAAAAGAGGCAGGAGATAAAGACACGCAAGCAAACGATTGAAGTAAGGAAAGAGCAGCGTTGACATGGACTCCCTCTCCGAAATCGGTGTACCCGCTATTGTCGCCTTGCTCCTGCTGCGTGAGGTGTTCTCGTTTCTCAAAGAGAAGAACGGGAACGGCCACACCAAGCACTACGTTTACGAATCGTCAAAGGTCATGGGGTCACTGGAGGTGGAGATGAGGCGACTGTCTCACTCGATCAACAACTTGGGGCAGATCATTAACAACCTGCACCATGAGATCAGAGAGACCAGGGCTGATGTCAAAGAGATTAAGGAAGAGCTAAGAAGTTAATCGGGCCGGTGTGATTCATGGGAATCAAGCCGGGGGCAATCGAGCGTCTGTCACCTCGGCAACACCGGCCCATCTTACGGGTTTGCTAGAAAAGATAGCCATGCGTTATTGGCTACTGTCGCTCGTTCTCCTGTCTGGATGTGCGGGCTTTGCGACAAGGGTTGACGAGGCGGTCACACGACCAGCCGAGGATACACCGTCACAGGTGGAGGAACTGATAGAGGCTACTGCCCCTGCTCTGCCTAGCCCTTGGAGAGAGTTTCTCCTGTTTGGTGTCGGTTCCATTGCAGGATGGTACGGCGAGAAGAGACGTAGGGAAAGAGGAGCAGCATGAAACTTTGGACTGATCTGTTTGATTCGAGGAAAGCACAGGCCGCACTGCTGGCCGTTCTGGTATTCGTTCTGGGGCCACAGGTGGGGCTGTCAGAGGAGCAGGCACAGGGGGTGGTCAACACGATCCTGGCTTACATTGTGGGCCGTGGAATCCACGACGCTGGGCTTGCAGTGAAAGCCTGACTCGGTAAGATACTACCTGTCTAGACACGCCGCTCCCCTCGTTCTTCTACCTTTCAGGGGGGGCGGCTTTTTTTATGCTCAACATCCCCCCAAATAAATCATGACCCCAAGTACAAAGACAATCGCAATGCAGTGCAGCACTGCTTCAAGCTTGTCCCAAAAATCTTCAATCCTTGTCTTCATGTCTACCTTTCAAGTACGGGTTCAGGGGAGCCAGTGCCCCCTTGCTCTTGCTCGCTGAGTGCTAAGAACAACAACGCCAGAGCATCCGCTTCGTTGTGATCCTTGACAGACCGCTTGATCATAGACTGAACGGCCTTCACAACATCCCCCTTCGAGGCTCGCCCCGAACCCGTGACATGTTTCTTAATGGTTCCCGCTGACTTGAGTATGAAGGGAATGCGGCACCGTCTGGCGTGAAGTTGAATCACGCCGAGCATAGACCAGAGGGTGGTGGTGCTATTGCCAGGTGCATAGGCAGGGCGTTCGCAGTAGATCGCTTCCGCCTTGAGAAACTCTCGTGCAGCCCAGCGGTCCAAGCTGACGAGTCGATCCCCCAGATCCCCTTTGTGTTGAATCACCCCGGAACGAGTGACTACGCCTGAGCCGCTAACCTTCGACGTAGCCCAACCCATGCTCGCTCCGGGGTCGATTGCGATAATCACTCGGGCGAAGCCAAATGAACGTGGAACCGACGGCTGTTCTGATTCAGCGTCAGGCAGTCAGCGTAAACCTCAGGGTATTTCTCCCTGAGCTTGGACTGATTGACACGCTTGGTGGGTGACGGGTTCTTCCAGCTAATCAGCTTCTTCCCGTCCTCGTCCACAATGACTTCGTTCTCCCCCATCATTTCCATGAGCTTGGTCTTGAGCCACTTCACATCGTCACTGCTGGAACCGTGGATTCCTCGGGCGATATTCATCTGATCAATGATTCCCCAGACAGTATCGCTGGCGACCATGATCTTTCCTGGCTCACCGACCGGAAACTTGTCATGAGCGTCACCTTCATGTTCAGCAGCAGGAACTTCCTCGCCAATGATGTGGCGATCCCACCACTCAAGGAGTCGTGCCCGGTTCTCCAGTCGGTAGTCCGGGTTGTCCTCGACATGGTAGATATCAAACTTGGTGCCGTTCTTAAGGACGGCAATGTCAGCCCACGGTGCCCCGGTCACATCCATGTAGTGAAGAACCTGAACGTAGTAGTGCCTTGGGACAGAGACGGAAGCGTCGTCGTCGGGGTTGCCCCACTTGAATCCGAAGGAGTTGTTCTTCACCTCCAGGATTCCTTCACCGTATTTAGGATCGTTGACGTAAGCATCGACGGTTCCCCTGAGTTGAGGGAAGTCAGGGTGGTGGACGACGGAATCATTCGGGGTGACCTGCATGCCTGTACGTCTGCCGTACTCAGCAATGAGGTGAGGTTCCATGACGTTGCCCCAGTACATTGCTTCGGTCTCTTTGTCGTCCCGAACTTCCTCGGTCTTTGACCGGTAGATCTTCAGGCTTGAGGCTCCAGCGTAAGAGGGGATGCCGAGGATCGGAGCAACGTCCGACCCTCCGATTCCCTGCTGTCTTTCGGCGAGCCAAGTGAGGCGATTAGACTCCTGCATCTTCCCGCTCCTTCCTTGCTTCAGCCATGTCCTGCATCTTCAGGTGGTAAACGACTTGGTCGAGAAGGAAGTCCGTGAGAGTAATCTCATCTGGCTCGACGCAGTTCTCCGTGTACCACTGCAAGGACTCGGTGACATCCCACGCTCTCCTGCTAAAAGCGTCGGTGGCATAAATCGCAATTGACTGATCGACATGCTTGACCGCATTAAAGGGCACCATGATGTGCGTTGCGTCACCTCTAATAATGGCGAAGGCGAAGTATCCGAAGTCATCGTCGTACACCATGCCGACATCCAGGACTTCACCTTCAGTCAACTTGTACTTCTTGGCGGCATGCTTGCGGATTTCGTCAGCCCACTTGTTTTCATCTTCAGTCTCTTGCTGCATATCTTCTTCTATTCCCTGTAGCTCTTCAGGCGTGGCATGGATAGCCACATGAGGGGTGATATCCCTCCAGTTATTAGGGTACGCAAGCACCTCAAAAAATCTTACTCGTGCCACGGTCGGCACGTCGTTGATTCGTACTCGAACAGGGTGCCCCGATCTGCATGAGATCTGGGGGAAGAGGACTGCCACGCAATCCTTACCCGCTACCTTTGCCTGCACCGCAAACTCTAACGTCTTGATTCTGTCCAGCCTCAGAGAGCTGAGACACATTGCCTTGTCTGTCATGCTTTCTACCTTTCGTTCTTCCCTAGAAGGGAACGTCTTCTTCAAATGATTCTGGTTTTTTGTCCTCACGCTCCAGCGGGAGAACCATGCCGATCAATCCCGGCTTGCCCTCATCGACCTTGACTCGAAGAGGCGTGCCGTACTGAGCCTTGACCTGCTCGTTGCGGTCGGAGCGAGACTCCTTGCCCTCTTGTCCCATTGCGGTGAAGAGGCGGCCCCACTTCTTGTCAGACCATTCCTCCTGGCCGAAGTGGTTTCTCACGAAGAGGACACCTTCGTGGCCAAGATTGTTCTCCATGACCACCCCGACACCCTGAGTGCCGTTCTTCTCATACTCAAAGAGCCGCTCGATACGAACGTCATGCCATCCGTCTTGAAGCTTCGGCTTGTCTGGGTACTTACCCGGCATTCTCTTCCTCCTCTACAAACTCGTAGAACGTGACCTGTCTGCTGTCGATCACATCGATGGCAGCGGTCATAAGTTGTTCTTCAAACGTCTTGTCTTCGGTGGCGACGATCTGAAGACCGTTGCCTTTCACGCTGCACATGAAGTGCTTGAGGATCGAGACGGCCTTGCCTTCGATCATGACCTCAGTGCGAGCGGTGAGTATCTCCTCCAGCTCTTTGCTGGTGAGGTCCAGCCCTTCCTTGTCGAGTACCCTCCTGGCCTTCTCCCTTGCAGCGTCACGGCTGAAGACAGAGGCTGGGCGTTCGTGTTTCCTGACGGTCATTCAAGTTCTCCTATCCATTTCTCTACTTGCGGCTCAGTCAAAGCATCGGTCCGCTCGATGTCGAACTTCTTCTTGAGTTCCTTCTGAATGTTTTCTTTGTCGCCGTACTCAGAGATAAGCAGGTCTCTGAGAAGGTTGAGACGCTCTTTGCTGGGTGAGGAGGCAGGGCCACGCCTCGTGTTGGTACGAGGGCGAGCGGTGGGGGTGGAGCGGTGATTCGCTTCCGGTCCCTGATGGAAGTCCGGGTCATCCTCGTCTGCTCTTGTGAGCATGAAGGCCTGAAGCAAAGCATTCTTCAGAGCGTAGGTCTGGGCCTTGCCCGCACCCTTGTCCTGGTTGTCCACGCCTTGGCCGAAGGAGCAGTAGTCGAGTGACTCGTCTTTGTACATGAGACGCAAGGTGCATTTCATGCTGCACCTGTTGCCTTCTTCTGTGTACTCCGAAAAGGTTGGAGCGAGCAGGATACCTTGCTCCAAGCAAAGAGAACGAACTGCCGCCAGCACTGCATTGTAAGAAGCAAACTTGTACTTGCCTCCGACTGATCCGTCCTTGAGTACAGGTGCGGCATTCTCCTGTACCTTGAGGATACGTTTAACTAACTCAGACATTGGTCTTCCACCTTTCAACTGAGTTCTCTTGGTACTTCACGAACCGTTCATGAAGTTTGGGTTGTTTACTTTCGAGACTGATAGCTACTCGCATGGCAAGGGCCATCAGTTCCAGATCGTCTTGGACCTGGACTGATTCCGTTCTGTCAATGAGGTGCTTGCCGTTGGCTACGTCTTCAGCCCATGCAGCAGTGGCTGGAAGGAATCGCTGGATCACTGACCAAGGGGTGAAGATTGCACCGTCGATGCGTCCTTGCTCTCTGGCATCGAGGTACTCTTTGACCTCAGGTGCTTTCAGAAAGAGAACGTCATTGATGTAGATCGAGGGAAGCTCGCCTGATTCGGCAAGGCACATCGCATGGTCACGGTGACGTTTGCCATCGCCGAGCAGCGAGGCGAACTGATCGACGGTCATCAGCTGGGTGATATCCGCCATCGCCATCGTGTTCTCCGTCGCCATCGAATCCTGATCCGCCATCGTATTCCCCTCCTGGAAACCTATATAG
>Ga0208425_1000582_pt1 | contig 12661 bp, 10 predicted proteins | sample DEB08_DNA_4_FD_185496 | JGI IMG/M metagenome (GOLD analysis project Ga0208425, IMG submission 185496) | Aqueous microbial communities from the Delaware River and Bay under freshwater to marine salinity gradient to study organic matter... | ecosystem: Environmental > Aquatic > Marine > Coastal ...
CTTACCTACAGCTCAAGGTCTTTTGTTATTTGCTGATCGTCAGCAATTTATGTTATCTGCTACTGATGCAAATACATTAACACCTACGTCTTCTATTATCCGTACAGTATCTAGCTATGAAATGGACAGTAATATATCTCCTGTAGATATTGGTACTACTGTAGGTTTTGTTAATAAAGTACCTGATTATGCTAAAGTATTTAGTATGCAGTTACGAGATGTAGAACAACCTCCAATTGTTGTTGACATCAGTAAAGTTGTACTTGAATGGATTCCTGAAACTGTAGATAGATTAGTATCTAGCCCACAAAACTCTTTTATTTTACTTGTAGATAGACAATCATCTTATATCTATATTTATAGTTATTATAATGATGGTGAAAAAGATCTATTTCAAGCCTGGACTAAATGGGAATTAACAGGTACTATTCAAGATGCTTACGTTTTAAACGATGATATTGTAGTTGTAACACAACAAGAAGATGTGTATTTGTTAAACTCAATCACAGTTAATGAGTTGCCTACAGGAGATGTTTCTGTTGTATTCGATTCTAATACAAGTGAGTTTGTTATAACAGGTAATCCCTGTCTTGATTTATTTGCACTTCCAACATCTCCTGATGGAATTATTGATAAAGTTGTTTATAATGAAACTACCAACTTAACTAAAATCTACACACCTTATAAACCTATTTCTGGTAAAAATGGTGCAGTTTTAATCGGTAAACCTGCTAAAGATGAAGGTTACTTTGTAGAGGTAACACCTAAAATTGAAACTGGTACAAATTATAATTATTTTGAAGCTGTAGGGGATTTAAGAGATTCAGCTGATAGTATTATTATTGGATACAATTATCACTTTGAAGTACAATTACCTACATTTTATTTTAGACGAAGAGATGGTAACTCTGTTGACTTTAGTGCTATATTAACTATTGCTAGAATTAAAGTATCTACTGGTCGTTCAGGTCCACTAGTATTTGAAACTAAACTAGGTAGTTCTAAAGAATGGACTTTAATTAAAGAGGTCACAGTAAGTGATGATTATCAATTTAGCACAAGCCCTGTAAAACCTGAGTATAGATTTGATGTACCTATCCATCAACGTAACACTAATTTTGAATTAAAAATGACAAGTGATTATCCATATCCTGTATCTCTTGTAGAGATGATGTGGGAAGGTAACTATTCACCACGATATTATAGGAGAGCTTAATGTTTGACATTGAATTTAATCCTAAGGAAAGTTTTCTTAAAGAACAGTTAGAAGTATCTGGTCTTGAGATGAGATTTTTTGGTATCGGAGCTGGGGAAGAAAATCGAAGAAGAGTACAAGAAGAAAACGAACAACAAAGAAAACTAAACAAGCAAGCAAACGCCAATTACGCATACGAAAAAGAAGTTTTTCAAGCAGAAAAAACAGATTATTATGCTCAACGAGAGTTTGAATATGAAACTGCATTAAAACAGTACGATTATAATACAGAAATACAAGATTATTCATACGGTCAATCTTTAGCTCGTTACGAAAAAGATCTTGGTATTTATGAAGCACAGCTTGATTATAACGAAGAGGCTTTTGGATTAGCTGTTAGTGATCAAGAAGCTGCTTTACAAGATTTTGCATTACAACAAGCATTTCAGCGTGAAGCTGTTTATGCAGATCTTAACAATGAATTAATTAACCAAGGTTTAAATAGAGAAACACAAGAAGTTAAAGCTGAAACTATTAAAACAGGGTTTGAAAATGAACTTACTAATTTAGGTATTGATAAATTACAACAACAAGCAAATTTATTTAGTATACAAAGCAGTCAACGTATTGGAACCGAAAGGATTCAAACTGAACTAAAAAATCTTTCTGATGCTAATTCATTTGAAAAAGAAGCTGAATTTGTAAGGGGATTACAAGCAGCCGGTCAAGCTGCTTTAGGTCAAGCTGGTAAATCAACAGCTAAAAGTATAGGATCTGCTCAAGCCGAATCATTTAGAACTTTAACACAATTAAAATCTTCTTTAAAAGGTTCTAGACGTAGGGCTGGTATTGAACTATTAAATCTAAATGTTGACTCAGCAGTCAGAGAGACTGGTGTTAATCTCAATATTAATAAAATTGACGAAGCAACTAGATTTGCTAGAGTTAGTTCAGGTCTTCAGATGGATCAAGTTGGTATTGATATTGCTAGAATTGATCAAGCTATCAAGTTTGCTAATGAAGAAGCTGATTTTAACAACAGAGTATTGCAGGCTAACATGGATAGCCAGATTGCCCAAACTGAGCGTAACATCCAACAACTTGAACTACAAAAATTAGGCCAAGATTTACAAGCTGAAGCACAGATGAGTATCTTCCCAGAACCGCTACCTACACTACCTGAACCACAATTGGGACCAGAAAGAACGTTTGTTAAACCTGTTAAACAGGAAGCTCCAACAGTTCCTAGAGGTCCACGTCGTGATGCAACCTCTGAAATTATTGGTGGTGTTACATCAGTTGCTTCGTTTGGACTAAATACAGCCACTTCAGTGAAAGCTCTTACTGCTCCAACGGTTCCTGCTCCCAACGTTTAAATGAATTTTAAGGTTAATAAATTATGGCACGACTACAATACCAACCCGCTACAAGACCAAGAGGATTCCAGCCTATTCAACTTAGTAGGGCTGGTATTGCTCGAATGGAAGAAGAAAGTAACAGGATTATCCGAGGTATGGAGCGTCAACGTGACGCTGAAATAAGACAAAGAGATAGTGACCTTCAAGATATGAAGGAAAACTCTGAGTATGAAAGACGCGCACGTGACCGTAATCAAGACATCCAAAACCGTAACTTTGAAAACGAACAGCTTGCTATTCAAAATCAAGCTAAATCTAGACAAGCGCAAGCTGAAGCTGATGCACAAGCCTTTAAGTCTACAGTAGATTCTTTAGTTAATTTCAGTGTAACTGCTGGTAAAGTAGCTGCTGAAAGAACTAAGCAGATGATCATCGATCAAACTGAAGAAGGTCGACAAGCTAGGCTTACAGAATACCGTAATAACCCTGAAGCACAGATTAACTTTAATATAACTGAAAGTCAGATAGCTATTGAGACAGTAAAGGCTGACAATATTACTCAACTAGCTGGTGCTAAAGGGTTAGAAACACCTAATGAAACATCTAAAAGCTTACTGGCTAACCCTGGTAGAGGTTACTATTGGCAGAAAGGTTATTACAACCAACTGGTAAAAGAACAAACACCTTTGCTTTTAAATAGAGCATTTCAAGGTACTGAAGCTCTTTTTACTGATCAATCCGGTAATAAATTTAGTGGTATAGAAGCTGTTAACGATCCAGCAAAAACTACTATTGTATTAGATACTGTATTAAAAAATCTATATGGATCAACAGGTTTAAATATTAGTGAACTTGAACCTGGATTTTTAGCTGATTCAAATGATGCTGTTGATAAAATTCGCAGTGCTTATATTCAAAGATCTATACAAGGGGAAACAAAACAAAACTATGAAGCTCTTGCTAGTCAAGGACAAAGCTTAAGAGATAGTGGTCAGATTCAACAAGGTTATCTTATAGACCTAAAGAACCCTCTTATTGGTAGAGAAAAGGCTTTACAGAATGTCTTTGATTTATACTCTGCACAAAATTCTGATGGTTCATTTCGTTATTCAAAAGAAGAGTTAGATAACCTTAACCTATTAGGTGAAGGAACTATTCTTGAAAAACGAGGTAATAGCCAACGTTATCTAGACGCTATAGCTGCACGTGTGAAAGCTAGAACAGATACAATGCGTGAAGATCAAGATAGATCTAGAATTGAAGCTAAAGATTTTGCAGCTAGTGCTGTACCAAAAATGCAAGCTTATTTTGATAATGCTGATCCAAAAGGAGATTTAGAAGGTGCAGAAACATTTGAAAGAGAATTTTATGAAAAGTTCCCTAATCAAAGTTTACCTGCACGTTACCTAGATGCAAAAAAGGCAGCTTTGCAGGGTAATAAAAGAACAGAATTATCACTTATTGCTCAGCAATATACAAACAAAACTATAGATGAAGCTTTTATTGAAGCTATACAAGATCCTCAAAATAAAATCCAAGCTATTGATTTATACAAAAAACAAGAAGTAGAAAAGTATGGACCTACTTATGATGAAACAAGAAAACTTTTAGGTGCTGATGCTAAAAGTTTGACAAAGTTTCAACCTACTACAGAAGGTATGGATTCTACAACTTTATATGTTAAAAAAGCTTTAGAAAATGAATACAAATTTTTCTTTAAAAGTTTAATAGATAAAGGTGTTTCACCTGAAGTAGCATCTAAAGAAGCTTACACACAACTTCAAGCTTATGTTGCTAAAGGTGTGGCAGGGGACAAACAAAATAAATTTTACTCTGAAACGGGTCCCAATAACTCAATTGTTTTCCCAAAAATCCAAGGTACAGCAACACAATTAAGCGTTGCTGCTCAAGAACGTCGTAATGAATTAAATAAACTTTTAACACAAGATGATACTGGTTTATTTTCAAAACCAAATTCAATTTTAACTGAACAAGAAATTGAAACTAGTATAGGTTCTTATTATGCTAACAATGGTACTTTTAGAATACCAGTAAATGTAGAATATACATCTAAGATACTAGGTGTTAGTCCTATAGCAGCTATTAATGCACAGATTGAAGCTTCTAATAAAAAGTATGGTTTAAACCGTCGTTTACTTATGCCCACACCAGCTGAAGAAGCTGTATTTGATCAAGTACCTTCAGTTCAAAAACTATTTACTGATTTTAATAAGTCATCCCAAACTAGATTTAATCGTGGTAATGCTTTTGTTACAGGCACAACTGGACCTATGAGAGCCAGTATGACTGGTACTACTGACACACCACTAAGTACATATGCTCCTCAAGTATCCTCTATTACTTATGACACTGGCCAACCTGGTATTGATGTTTTCTTTGAAGATAAGAATTTTCCAGCAGTATTGCCCGGTATAGTGAAAGACATCGGTTATCAAGTTAATGCTAATGGATCCGGTTACGGTCATTACTTAGTTATTGAATCTATCGATCCAGCTACTGGAGAACCTGTCGATGTTTTATATGGACATCTACCAACAGCACCTACACAATCTAGAGGTCAAAGTATTGGTTTAGGTGAAATTATTGGTCAACAAGGTGGTACTGGTAGTGTACAAAGCTATGACGGTACTATTGCGTCAATTGATTTCTTAGCCCCAGCTCCTCCTGGTAGTGGATCAATGACACCTTATAGATACTATGATACTTTAAGAAGAACCATTGCATCACAATTAAATTAAAAAACAAACAACATGAACGATCCATTAGATTATTCAAATGTTGGCAGTGAATATGTGTTGAGTGAAGAAGATCGTAACAAGCAACTCTCTAATGAACAAATAGAAGAAATTCAACAGAGAGTTGACGCTTACGAACAGCAACAACTTCAAGGACAAGAGGCACAACCTCCTACGGGAGGTCAAACTGCACCAACATCTGAACAACCTGCACCTACGGGTGGGGTTACAATGCAACCTGAAATGGCTGCTGAACCATTCGATCCAAGTAAAGACTATTCTTATTATGAAGCCCAAGGTATGAGCCGTGGGGAATGGAACCGTTTACAAATGGGCGGTGGCATTGGAAGTGACGTAGAAGGTTTTGCTACTGATCCTAGATACGCTATGGAACTAGCAACTGCTGTTCCGGTTGGCGGTGTATTAGATCCAATTACTGATTTAGCTAATAAATTCCTACCAAAAAGTGCACAGATTCCTAAAGTAACACCTTATGAAAATGGTGTATCATCAGCAGTAAGAGCTATTTCTTCTGTTGTTGTTCCTACATTAGCACTTCAAAGTGCTGGTATGGCAGCAGCAACTAAAGCACAAACTGCAACCACTAAAGCACTTGGATCAGGTAATGTTATCAATAGGTTAGGTAATACTGCCTTCATGAAGTTCCTTGGTTCTAGGGGTATAGAAGCTGGTGCTAGTGTTGCTGTCGGTGCATTTAGTTCTGAATATGAAGAAGATAATGCTTTCGGTACTCTTAAGAAAGCTTTACCACCACAATATGACTTTATCCCTGATAGCTGGGCTACACTTGATACTGATAGTCCAGATGAAAAACGTATTAAAAACATAAATGAAGATCTAGGTCTTGGTTTTCTTATCCCGTTTGTAGGTTTTCTTGGTAAGTTTGGGGCTGCAATTGATGAAGTAGGTCAAACCTTTTCTAAAGCTCCTAAAATTGTTGGTGAGACACCTCAAGCACAGAAAATTATTAATGATATAGCACCAGTTGCTAAAAGTGATGATGCAGTAGAAGAACTTTCTAGATATGCTGCTAAACAAGAAGCAGATCTTGATGAGCTTGGATACTACAATCAAGCTATGAATCCTAATTCTAATGTACCATTAAAAGGTGTTAATGACCTTTATGATTGGAATGAAGTTGGTATGCGTTCTCTTGATGATTTTGGTATTATTGGTGCTAGTGTTGATGCAGTACGTGTTGCTAAAAACAAAGGATCAGTTTATGGTCGTTTAGGTAACTTCATTAGTGAACCTGCTCGTAAGTATGCTATTACTACACCAGGTGGTGTCGAAGAAGTTACACTTGGTCTTACCAAACAACTTAAAGATGCTGACCGTTATGGTATGGAAGCAGCTGATTGGGCAATTAGTTTTGATGAAATCCAAGAGCAAGGTGATAACCTAGTACTTGAATTGTTTGACCCTACTGTTGGTGTAGATGAAATCCGTAAGATTCTTGATCCTGTTATTGTAAAGAATGAGTTTGGTGTCGAGACATTGACTGATGAAGGTTATGCTGGTATCTTTAGGATGATTGATGATCAAGCTAAAGCCTTTACTGGTATGGATATTGCTAAAGCACAAGCTTATACTGCTACTTCTTTATCAGGTCAAATCGCTGACCTATCTGAAGGTGTTAGACTTAACCGAGGTTCAGCAGCTGTCGATCAAGCTAAAGAAAAGATTCGTGATAACCTTGCATACCTACAACAACTACAAGGTACTACTAAGTATTATTTAGATAAGAAACGTGGTATTATGCGTTTAGGTGAACGCGCCCGTGCATTCGGTAAGACACCTGAACAACTTGTCAAACAAATCCAAGAGGATACACCACAAGCTTTACGTATTATCCAAGACGAAAGTGATAGGTTTACCCAAAGCTGGCAGTATTTAGAAGAAAATAATCCAGAAGTTCTTGATTCATTTCTTGAGTTATATGAACTTAGTGATGGTAAGATTAATAGTATCACTAAAATGAATGAAGATATTCTTAATAGCTTTACTCGTTGGCGACCACTTATTGATAATGCTCCTGATGCACCTAATATTTTAGATCAAGCTGTTAGAGCTAATTTCTTTAATTCTATTTTGTCTTCTGTTGGTACAGCAGGCAGAGCTTTATATGGTAACTTAAGCGGTTTGGTTGCAGAACCAGTATCTTATTTTGCTGGTTCTATGTTACGTGGTGATCTTAAATCCGTACAACGTGGTTGGATGGCTTATAGTGCTATCTTAGATACACAAATGAAAGCCTTGCCTTATGCTGGTAAGCTTTTTATGAAAGCATCCCAAAACCCTAATAGTGTAGCAGGTGCAACTAGGTTAGACTTAGTAATTAAAAATGAAAAGAAACTAGCACAATACAAAAACATTGCTAGAGTAGAAGCAGATAAAGGTAATTACGGGTTTAAATTCCTTGTAGATCAATATGAAAATTTACAAGCAATGGCAGCTGATCCTGTATTCAGGTTTACACCAAATCTATTTACTGGATTTGACGGTTTTACCAGTGCTAACCTAGCTAATGCTACTGCACGTTTTCGTGCTATGGATGAACTAGAACGTCTTGGTAAAGAAGCAACACCTGCTAATATTAAAAAGATTGCTGATAAAGAATACAATAGTATGTTTAATGAAAACGGTATTATTGTAGATGAAGCAGTTAAATATAATACAGGAGAGATTGCTTTAAACCTTGATACTGGACTAAATACTCAACTAAATGGTCTTCTGCAAGAAATACCTGGACTAAGACCTTTTATCATGTTCCCCGGAACTATGGCAAATATGGTTAGAGTAGCTGATGATTATCTTCCTGCACCTTTACGTTCATTCCAACGTGATGTAAATGAACTAGCTTACACTTCAGTTGAAACATTTATGGAACAACCTGAATTAGTAGAAAAAATCCTTACTAATCGTGGTTATAAATTAACTCAAATGGATGAAACAGCTAGGTTAAATGCTATTGTAGATCTTAAAAATAAAACACTAGGTAAAAAAGCAATTGGTACATTTATCACTTCTTTAGCTATTGGTTCTGTTATAAAAGATAAACTATTTGGTGATGGTTTGTTCAGCATGACAGGAGACGGTAGTTTTGACAGACAGCTACAAAGATCACGTACTAAAAATAGTAACTGGAAAGAAAGGTCAATTATTGGACCTGATGGAGTTAGGTTTACCTATGATGAATTACTTGGTCCTGGTTTAAGTAATTGGGTTGCTACTGTAGCTAACATTGCTGATAACTTTGATATGCTTGGTGAAGCAGCAACTGAGAATGCTTTTCAAAAAGCAGCCTTTATACTTGCAGCTGGTTTAACTGATCAAGCTGGTTTATCTGCTTTACGTCCTCTTGTAGAAACTTTAAGTGGTAATCAATTTGCTGCTACTACTTTTGCAGTAGGTCAAATCAATTCACTTGGTCCTTTAGGTGGATTACGTAATGAATTTGGTAAGATTATTGATGGTGGACTTAAGGATCTTAATAATGATATACTAAGTAACTTAAAAAACCGCAACCAATTACTTGGTGTCTTAGATCCTGCTAATCGTCTGCCTACTGTAATCAGTCCTGTTACAGGTGAAGCACCTAATAAATATACAATGTTACAACGTATCTTTAATAGTTATTCACCAGTTAAAGTACATCCTGCAATGTCTAAAGAAGAAGAGTTTCTTTATGATATTGAATACGATGTATCTAGTGCATTTAAGAAACGTAATGGCGTTGAATTGCTTAATACTGAACGTGCAGAATTAAGTAGCCTTATGGGTAAAAGGGGTTATTTCAGAGATCAAATCAGAAATATTATGCGTACAGCAGATGCACGTAATACTATTAATGAACTAAAAGAAGCACGTAGAAATGGCATAACTTCTGATAAACTACCTATTGGTAAATACGATCAAATTTTTATGATGCTGGATGAAGCACTAAAAAATGCTGAAGAACGAGCTTTCAGTGAATTAGAATCACCAGTGCGTCTCTCTATTGAACAACGCATCATGGAAAAACAATTAACTGGTCAAAGAGCTGAACAAGGTTTAATGCCTGGAGTAGATTCAACACTTAACATTCGGTACTAAAAAATCATGGCAACAACTGAAAATAATTATACAGGAGATGGTATACTAACAAGTTATACTTTTTCATTTCCGTACATAAAAAAAGAAGACGTAAAGGTTACCTTAGATGAAATAGGTACGACTGATTTTACAATTAATGATAACACGCCAACACAAATTGATTTTAATACAGCACCAGGTAATAATGTAGCTATTCGTATTTTCCGAGAAACTGACACAACAGCTACATCTTCAACATTTTTTCCAGGTTCAGCTATTAGAGCACAAGATTTAAATAGAAATTTTGAACAATCTCTTTTTATTGGACAAGAAGAAGAAAATAAAATCCAAAATGTTATATCTGGTGGCATCGCTGATGGTTCTGTTACTACTGCTAAAATAGCTAATGATGCAGTTACAGCTGATAAACTTGCACCTGATGTTTCATTTACACCTGATGATGGTTCTATTACTGCTGCTAAACTAGCAAATAATGCTGTAACTACAACTAAGCTAGCAAATAATGCTGTAACTACAGCTAAACTAGCTGATGCTAACGTAACTACAGCTAAGCTAGCTGATGCTAACGTAACTACAGCTAAACTAGCAAATAATGCTGTAACTACAGCTAAGCTAGCTGATGCTAACGTAACAGCACCTAAAATTGAATCACCTTTAAGTAGTGATCTAACCTTTTCATCTAGTCAAACATTTCCAAAAATACCAGCTACTACTAAAACATCTGCATATACTTTAGTTGCAACAGATGCCGGTAAACATATTAACATTACAACTGGTGGTATTACTGTACCTAGTGGTGTGTTTAGTGTTGGTGATGTCGTCAGTATTTATAATAATAGTAATAATAACCAAACTATTACAAAAAGTAGCGGCGTAACACTACGAGGAGCAGGAACATCTAGTATAAGTGATCGTACATTAGCTCAATATGGACTAGCAACTATTCTTTGTGTTGCTCCTAATGTTTTTGTTATTATTGGTAGTGGGTTAACTTAATGATACATCAATTACTTTTTAGTTCAGAAGTTTCACAATCAGGGCAAGTAACATTTACACCACCGATTGCTGCTACAAGTGCTAGTATTTTTAATTGGGTCGTTCCTTCTGGAGTAACAACTATTTGTGCAGTCTGTGTAGGTGGTGGTGGCGCTGGTGGTCTTACTTCCGGTAATCTTCCTTCAGGAGGTGGCGGAGGTGGCGGGCTTTCTTGGCTAAATGATATTCCGGTTACTCCTGGTGAAACATTAAGGGTTGTAGCTGGTGTCGGAGGTTATTATGATGTACCATCTGCAACCAACGATGGTCTAGACAGTGGTATTCTAAGGGGATCAACTACTTTATTAGGTGCCACCGGCGGAGAAGGTGCCACACCTGGACAATCATCTGGTGGAGGACAAGGTGGACCATCCCTTGTATCCACATGGGGTGGAGGTGATGGTGGTAATTGGCTTTTTCCATCAGGCTCAACTTCAGCAGGCTCTGGTGGCGGCGGCGGTGCAGGAGGATATAGCGGTGACGGTGGTCGAGGAGGTTATTTTGATGGATTTGGAGCTACTGCTGCTGATACAAATAGCGGCGGCGGTGGCGGCGGTTATGGTGGTCAAACTGTCGGCGGCGGCGGCGGCGGTGTTGGTCTTCTAGGAAAAGGTAGTGACGGTAGTGTAGGTACTTCACCTAACAGCGTTGGTGGAGGAGGTGGTTCCGGCGGTCAAGATGGTCTATCTACTGCAATTTCTAACGATAAAACTCAAGCAACCGGAGGTTTATACGGCGGTGGCGGTTTTGGTCGCCCTAGCGGAAACCCTGGTGCAGGTGCCCCAGGTGCTGTAAGAATTATTTGGGGACCGGGAAGAGCATTTCCTTCTACTAATACAGCTGACGTTTAAACAAATTTATTTAAAAACAACAACTATTTTATTATGATTAAACTTATTCGTCCTATTCTTCTTAAGTTTGCTAATTCACCGCAAGTAAAACTTATGATCATTGAGATATTGCGTCAACTTGCAAAAGATACAGATAATACTATTGATGATCAATCAGTAGATTTTATTGAACGTGGATTATTTGGTGAACTTTAAATGATTGAAGCAGGGGTATCAGCTCTTATTGGAGCAATTGCAGCCGGTGCTGCTTTAACAAATCGTATACACAATAGAATATCAGCTTTAGATAGACGTGTTGATACCTTTGAATTAAGTGTTGCACAAGACTATGTATCTAAAGCTGATCTTTCAGTAATGGTACAGCGTATGGAGGATCATATGGTCCGCATTGAAAACAAATTAGATCAAATTGTATTGAGAAATCCCTTATGAAGAAAAAAGCAACTGAAGACCAATTTAATGAGTTGCATAATCTTGTCACAAAGGAATTCCTTGCACGTATTAAATCCGGTGAGGCTTCTACACAAGATCTAAAAGCAGCTTGTGACTGGTTAGCAAAGAATGATATTAGTGGTGTCGCCTTTGAAGGTAGCCCACTAGATAAACTAGTTAATATCATGCCAACTGTTGATCCTGAACTTGTACAACGGAGACTTTATGGCTCGAAAGTCTAACTATAGCGGTGCTAAATACGCTAATGGTAACTATAAATCATATCAAAAGAAATATGATTCTAGTAAATTACAGATCTCTAAACGATCTGAACTAAATAAAGAAAACCGTAAACGTGGAACCTACGGTAACGGTGATGGCAAGGATGTATCCCATAAGAAAAATGGAAAGACATTCCTCGAAGCAGCATCAAAAAACAGAGCACGTAAAGGACGCGCATAATGGAAATTAACATTGAATCTTTACTTAATTTCCTTAAAATCAAAAAGAAAGCAAAAAAAGATTGGTCTAAAAGCGATCAAATTGTTTTAGATAATTTTCAAGAGTTAAAGAAAAAAGGTCTAGAAAACTTACAAATCCAACCTTTAAATCAATCTTCTTATGGAGATAGACGCTTTAATAATGATGTAAGCCCTGATTATCAAGGACCAATGGGGTTTGCTGGGCGAGGAACACAAGATCGTATGCCAGGCACGACACCTCAATTTAATATGGAACCTACAAAAGTAAAGCAACCAATTAAACGTAAAAGATCTGGTTACATTTAAATTATGACCCCACTACTTCCTACCCCTAACGATTACCTATACAACTTAATAGTCATGACCTCACCAGAAGCTAAGCGTCTGTGGAGACGCTCTATTAAGGAACATTTTGACCATACTTGTATCTATTGCG
>Ga0208425_1000589_pt1 | contig 12508 bp, 8 predicted proteins | sample DEB08_DNA_4_FD_185496 | JGI IMG/M metagenome (GOLD analysis project Ga0208425, IMG submission 185496) | Aqueous microbial communities from the Delaware River and Bay under freshwater to marine salinity gradient to study organic matter... | ecosystem: Environmental > Aquatic > Marine > Coastal ...
CGATAGCGGTTATGCAGCAGGAACTGTACTTACAAACACAGGTATTGCTTCAGCTACTGCTTCAACAGCAGCGAACGCAATGATTGATAGTTTGTTTGATGCGGCTAAACAATTAGATGCAAACTACGTTCCAAAAGAAGGTAGAAAAGCATTTATCAAATTAGAAGAGTACTACAAATTAGCAAACGGTACTAACGTAACTAACGTTGACTTCTCAGGTCAAGGTTCAATTGCGGAAGGTAAAGTTGTTAAAGTAGCAGGTATTGAATTAATACCTACTGCACACTTTGTAGCGTCTAACGTAACTGCGGCTCCGGATGCAGGTTCAGCAACTGCGGGTGGTTCAAACCCTCAAGCTGTTGACTTATCAAACTACGTATGTTTGGTATCTCATCCTTCTGCTGTAGGTACTGTAAAACTTATGGATTTAGCTGTTGAAAGCGAATATGATATAAGAAGACAAGGTACTCTAATGGTTGCTAAATACGCTATGGGACACGGTGTCCTAAGAGGCGAAGCAGCTGTAGGAATTAAAGAAGCGTAATAGCTTAACTTTAATATTTATAGTGGCGGTAGAGGGAGACTGAAGCCGCCGCTATACTAACTAATAGGATATTATGACTACACAGATTACACCAACTACGGAACTACAAGCGATAAACATAATGTTGTCTGTTATCGGTGAGGCTCCAGTTAACTCAATTACAGGCACTACATCAGTTGATGTAAGTACAGCAAAAAATCTTTTAGATGAAACTTCTATGTCAGTTCAATCTCAAGGATGGCATTTCAATACACATGAAAATTATAAAAACTTGGCATTAGACCAAGACAGTAAAATTCCCCTACCTTCAAACTGCGTTAAAGTTGACGCTAGTAAAAACTTTAGATACATAAATATTACATTAAGAAATGGTTTTCTATATAATTTAGAAACACATACAGATGTTTTTACAACAGTACCAGAAGTAGATTTAGTTTTAGTACAACAATTTGAACAACTTCCAGAATACGCAAGACAATACATTACACAAAAAGCATCAAGAAGATTTGCTTCAAGATTTCTTGGTGATGCTCAAATTGTACAATTAATTGGACAAGATGAAAATGAAGCACTTATGGCATTTCACCAAGCAGATAGTCAAGAAACTGATGTGAATATGTTAGAAGGTGATAGTAATACTTACTCAATAATTAATAGACCAACTAGAAGGACTTATTAATGGGTGGAGTAGTATCTCAGAGTATTCCTAATTTTCTGAATGGTATCTCACAACAAACACCAACACAAAGAGGTATCAATCAAGCAGAAGAACAGGTAAATTTACAAAACAATATTGTAGATGGTTTATCTAAAAGACCTGCTTTTGAATATATAGACACTATAGATGCTACGAATGTATTTCCCAACACTGTAAAATTTTGGTCTATACAAAGAGATAAAGATAATCAATTTGTTGTTATATTTTATAATGGTGGTGTAAAAGTTTATGATTTAGATGGTAATGAAAAACCTGTTACAATAGCAAGCGGTGCTAGTTATTTAACTTCAACTAATCCTAAAGCAGATTTTAAATTAGTTAACATTGCAGACTACACTTTTGTTGCAAATAAACAAACTACAGTATTAGCAGATACAAATACAAGTGCAGCAAAGATAGAAGAATTTTATATCAATGTTGTTACATCTAATTATGGTAGAGAATATGCTGTAACAGTACAACATCCTAATATGTCTTATGCTGTTAAGTCTTCTTTACAAATGCCTTCAGGTTCTAATTTAAACCATGATGCCGTATTTAGAGATACAGCACACATTGCAGATATTTTATTTAGAGGTACTTCTAGTACATATTTTGATGCTTCATCAGATGCTGATTTTAAATTAACTAGAGAAGATACCGGTGCAACTTTAAGTACAACTCAAGGATTAGGAACATCTTCTGAAGTAACTAACTACTTTACTATGTCTCAATATCCGGGTGTTATTAGAGGTATTTCAACAGATGGCAACAGTAATTACACAGTGTTAACAGCTGATGGTTCTGGTAATACAGGTATGTATTCTATAAGAGATGAAATATCTGACTTTACAAAATTACCATATCATGCAAGCACAGACAGTATTATAAAAGTTACAGGTGAAGATGGAGATACACTATCAGATTATTATGTAAAATTTGAAACAGATGGTGTTTGGAAAGAAACTATAGGTCAAGGTGTAAGTCTTGGTTTAAATAATTCTACGTTGCCACATGCTTTAATAAATAATAATGATGGTACATTTACATTTCAAGAAATAGATTGGGATGATAGAAATGCGGGTGATGGAATTACAAACTCTAACCCAAGTTTTGTAGGAAACCAAATTAATAATTTATTGTTTTATAAAAATAGATTAGGGATGCTTTCAAGAGATAATTTAATTTTATCTGAAAATGCAGGTTTTTTTAATTTCTTTTCTAAAACAGTTACACAAGTATTAGATACAGACCCAATTGATATTGCAGCTTCAGGTTCTGAAGTTAATACACTATTTGATAGTGTTGCATTTAATGAAAGTTTATTATTATTTTCTGAAAAAGCACAATACAAATTAGGAAGTGTTGCAGAAACAATATCTCCTACAAGTGCAGTACTTAATGAAGTTTCAGCATTTGAATTTGATGCTAACGTAAAACCTGTATCAGCAGGTAAGTATGCATATTTTGCACAAGCAAGAAATAATAATACAGCAATTAGAGAGTATTATGCAGATGATGATACATTAACTAATGATGGTTTAGATATTACAGTATCAGTACAAAATTTAATACCAAGTAATGCATATCAATTAATTAGTAATACAACTGAAGATACTTTAATTACATTAGCTTCCGATACAGCAGACACACAAACAGCACCTTATACCACAGGTACAAACATTACATCAACTAATGGTGGTACTATGTTTATCTATAAATACTTTTTTGATAAAGGTGAAAAAGTACAAACTGCATGGTCTAAGTGGACATTTGATAATGCTAAAATACTAGGTGGAATGTCTTTTGAAAGTTTTGTTTATTTATTAGTAGTAGAAGGAACAGATACTAAATTAGTAAAAATTGATTTAAGAAATTTAAGAGATAGCACTATAGGTTTTAATATATATTTAGATTTAAGAAAAAATGTTACAGGAACATATGATGCTAATACAGATTTAACTACGTTTACATCTCCGTATGGAGCTAAAACAGGTTTAATTGCAGTTGATGGTGTTAATGGAAATAATTATGCGGTCACAAATACTTCAGGTTCTACATATACAATAGAAGGTAACCATACAAATTTAATTATTGGTATTCCATATGAAAGTAAATACACAATGTCACCTCAATATGTTAGAGAAAATTCAGGAAGAGGCTTGGTAGCAATAACATCAGGTCGTTATCAAATTAGAAACATATCATTAAATTATGAAACTTCAGGTTATTTTCAAGTTGAAGTAACACCTAACGGTAGAAGTACAAGTTATTCATTTATGAATGGATATGTTATTGGAACAGCTACAAGTAAAGTAGGTGTACCGGCTATTAGTTCAGGAACTATTAAGGTACCCGTTTCATGTAGAAACACAGATTTTACATTAGATATTAAAAGTTCTTCACACTTACCAATGTATATTGCCAGTGCAGAGGTAGAAGGATATTATCATAATCGTTCACAAAGGATTTAAATGACCAGAGAAAATTACGTACGACCCGCTATACTAAAAGATACTTTAGAATTAGCACCTAGAATACGCCAAGCTGACCGTGCAGAGATTAGAGCATCTAACAACTCTTCACCTTTACAAGCTTTAGTGTTTCCGTTTACGGAACCTAATGGTAAAGTTTATAGTATTATAGGTACCAAAGATGAAGGTGTTATAGGTATGTTCGGTGTTGCTAAATGTGCTGAGCCTGATTATGGTGTAGCATGGATGTTGTCTAGTGAAACATTATTCAAACATACAAAACAATTTATAAAAGAATGTCCGTATTGGATAGATGAGATGGGTAAAGGTTATAAATATCTTTATAACTTTGTAGACAAAAGAAATTGGAAGTCACTAAAATGGCTTCAGTATTTAGGCTTTGAACCAAAAACTGAAATAGGAGATTATGGTTTTGGTAAAATGCCATTTTTATTAATGATGAAGGAGATAAACAATTAACTATGTGTGATGCAGTATCGGCAATAACTGCCGGATTGAAGATAGCTACAGCAGTACAAGATTACAGGAGCAAAAAAGAAGTTGCAAAAAGCCAAGAAACAGCAAATGAAATAACAAGAAAAAACTCTGACCAAGCATATTTAAATGATTTAGCTAAAATAGATGCAGAAAAAGTAGCAGCAAGTAGAGAAAAGAAAGCAGAAGATTTTAGAATATCCCAAGAAAATAATAAAAAAGAAGCACAAGCATTAAATATGAACGCAGGTAATGGCACTAAAATTATACAAGATATTGCAGGTACATATGACATGCAATTCTTAGATGTGGCAAGAGATTATGAAACAGATGTAATTAAATTAATGTATCAAGAAGATGATGCATATGCTGCACAACAAAGAAGATATAATAGTATTAAACCAGTTACTATGCCTAGCCAAACAGGATTATTATTACAAGTAGGAACCGCAACTATGGAAGGTTATCAAATGAATAAAGCATTAACTAAACCAGATACAGGAGAGGCAGTAGCACCATAATGGCATATAAATCAAGAGTTACAAATAAATACATGGGCTCTACGTTCGCAGGTAGAGTAAATGCAGCAACATCAACTGATGCTACAGATTTAGTAAATATTTTAAGAAAAGACGTTAATCCTGCTATTAGCAGAATAATGTTAAAAGAAGTGCAAAATAAAAAAGATGAAGCTGTACAAGAAATGAACCAGTTGTTAACTACAAAAGATATAAACACCGTTCAAAAAGAAATACTAGAAGGTAAACACCCTAAATTAAGTGGTAAATATGTTGACAAAACTATTCAATACCACACAGGAAAAGTACAAGCTATTGATGCAATAAAAACTATAGAAGAAAATAAAAGTAATTATGATTTTCGTGAGACTAATTTACCTGCTTTTTACAAACAGTATTTACCTAGTTTTGCAGATAAAGAAGGTTCTTATGCTTTAGGTTTTTCAGCAGTATTTAATAAATACAAAGCAGATGAAGCTATAAAAGATGCAAAAGTTAGAAGTGACTTTGCTCAAACTACAAAAATAAATGAAGGTGTAAAATTAGTTTTAAATGAAGACATTGGAAATGAATGGGAAACTATTAATAAAGGATTAGATTATGATTTACCACCAGAAGAAGGGGGTGGAACAATTAGAAAATTTTATTCTAATGAAGAGAAAAACGATATTGCCATTGCAGCCGCTGAAAGTTTATATAACACCGCAACCACACCAGAAGAAATAGATAGAGGTTTAAAAATATTATCAGCTAATAGAGGTGTTGGAAAAGATGGTATGAATTTAGGTTCATTAATGAATACTAAAAGAGAAGATGTTGATAAATTAGTTAAAAAATTAAGAGATAGAAAAGTAACATTAACACAACAAGACAGACTTAACAAAGATAATATTAGAAAAGATGAAATTAGAGAAATATTTACAACATCAAATTCTAAAATTACTGAAGAAAAAAACGGTGTGAGTGTTGAGAGATATCGTACTTATGATGAGCAATTAAAATTAAGAGAAAAATTACAAACATATGGAGACCCTACAATATTAGCTGCGTTTGATGCTATGGTAGATAAAAACAGATTTGTAAATACTGACCCCAATGTATTTACAGATATTACAAGTCAAATATTTGAAGGTGGATATGGTAGTCAAACTGAATTAATGGAAGATTTAATTTCTAAAAATGTTTCTTCTGACAATTTTGGTAAAGCATTGACGTACTATAATAATTATACTTCAGATTTAAACAACGGTATTAAACCAATTTACAAAACAGACTTTACTTACAGCAGTGTTACAACTGATATTATTAATAGTATTAAAGGTAATTTTAATGTAGGTATGGTTGGAATGGAAAAACCTAATTCTGGAGAAGCTATTAGAAATGCTAATGCTTATCTTAGAAAAGAAATTATTGATTTTGAAAATAATTACAAATTAGAAAATAACGGTAAATCCCCTTCAAGAAAAGAAAAAGATGAATTTATGCAATCATTGGGTGATGTAATGAAAACAAGATTTACACCAGATAATGTACAACCACAAATGCAATCATTTACATCTTACGAAGCAGAACAAAAAGAATTAGAAACAGCTCGTCAAGAAAAATTAAAACGTTACACTGAACAAGGAGTAACACCTATTATACAAGCTCTTAACAAACAATTAGAACTTGATGAAGGACTTATTCAATTGCCTGATATTAATGAAGACAGCAGATTTAAAGATTTTATACCTTTTAATCAACCTTCATTAGATGAGTTTAAAGAACAAAAAATAATACCTTTTATTTCTAATTATTTACAAAATGCATTAGGAAATCTTCAATTTACATCTGAAAATATTGCTGCAATGGAACAAGCAGATTTTAATGAATTGTTAAGAAATTTATCTGAACAATTTAGAGGTACTTCTAAAACATATCAAATATCCCCTATTGATATACAAAATGCAATTAAAGCAATAACTAAAGGTAATTAATAATGGCTGAGTTTTTATCAGAAACTACATATAGCAACACAAGTGATTTACAAAAAGCACAAAACGCTCAAGCAGCTTTAGATGAAATACAGACTGAAAGATTTTACAATACATTAAGAAGTTATTATTCTTACAGAAATAATGACCCAAGTTTTCAAAATAAAAATGCTGCTGATTTGTTAGAGTATTTTTATGAAGATAGGTCTTGGAGAAATAACAACACTGTATCTATGGGTTTTGATTTAGCATCTGTTGCTAATGAAACTAATCCTGAAAGAATAAAAGAATTTTCTTATATTCAACAAACTTATTCTTCTTTACCTTCTTTTTGGGATGACCCTAATAGAAGTTTTGGTGGATGGTTAATTGACAATGGTGGAGCTATGTTAGCTGACCCTGTTAATTTAATAGGTGTTGGTGTAGGTGGTCAAGTTGCTAAACAAAGTTTTAAACTAGGTTTAAAAGAATTGTTAAAAGGTAAAATGGCTCAAGAAATTAATAAAGCTGCTATAGAAGAAATGGCTAAGCAAGCAACAAAAGAATCTATTGGTCAAGCTGTAAAAAAAGGTGCATTGTATGAAGGTTATTTTGGTGCTATTACAAATGGAACTCAAGATATAATATTACAAAACACAGCTATAAAAGCTGATATACAAAACGAATTAGATTTAAAACAAACAGCTTTAAGTACTGCCGCAGGTTTTGGTTTAGGTACTGTATTTGGTGGAACTTTTTCTGCTGGAGCTTTTAAATTAACAAATAGAAATTTAAAAAATACTGCTGTTAAACAATTGGTAGACATACATGAGTATGGACAAAGTAATATTACAGGTAGACAACTGTTTAAAGATTTAAGTGTACGTAAAACAAAAAAAGAATTATATCAAAACCAACCTAAAAAAACTAAAAAACAAATTAAAGCTGAACAAGAATTAAACGAAGATACTTTTAATAATAGATTTTTTAACTTTAAAGCAGACCCTATTACAGGTGAAGACAAGCCTTCTAAACTTCCAATAAACATTACAAGATACAAACCCGGTTCTTATAGACAACTTATTAAACAAAGAGCTAAATTATTAAAAAATAAAGTTGATAGTGGAGAAGTAGTCTCATTAGATGAAATGGTTGAGATAGCAGGTAAAAGAGCTATAGAAATGGGTGGTGACCCTAAGAAAATTAGAAAAGAACTTAAACAAATGGCAAACGACCCTAAGACAAAAGAACAGTTTGCTTACAGAGTTTTGGCAGGAGATTTACTTGCAAAAGATAGTGCTGAAATTGTAAACATTTCTAATGAATATTCAAGAATAGATTTAACACCTACAAGAAGAAAAGAAATTGAAAAACAATTTGACATAATGTTGGAAGGGTTAGATGAGTTAATTCAAATAAATTCTGATTTAGGAACAGCAGCAGCTAGAAGTACGACTGCCGGTAGAATTGTAAAAGACAAAGCACGTGTTGCTGAATTAATTGCTAGACCTGAAGACCCTAAAATGTTTAAGTTAAAAACTGGTAATAAAGAAAAATTTATAGAAGCTATTGGTAAATTAGATGATGATGAACAAGTTATCTTAGCATTACAAGATGCTAAAAAAACAAACAAATGGGATTTGGCTGCTGAGTATGTCAATAACAATTTACTATCTTCACCTGATACACATGAACTTAATTTAATATCTGGGTTAATACAATCGCAATGGAAACCTTTTGTACAACTTTTAAGAGCTGCAAATATGGTTACTACTGATAGACATAGAGCTTTAGTAATTGCTAGAGAAGCATTACAAACTTATATTTATCAATATATTTATTTAGGACACGCTTTAAAAGCAGCCGGAAAAACTCTTATAAAAGGAAGAGCTACGTTAGATAGTGCTCAAATGAAATTTGATGCAAACATTAGGCAAGGACAATTACAAAGATTTATAAGTGAATGGGGTAAAACTATTTCAGAACCGATTGCTGAACTTGGTGCTAGAATTTCTAATGATGCTATCGGAAGTGCCGCAGGTAAAATTGCACAAGCACCTTTTGAAGTTGCAGGGTTTGCACAAACTATACCATTAAGAGTACTGGCAGCAGGTGATGAATTTATGAAAACTATGGCTTTTAAAGCTAGATTAACTTCTATTATTAATTCAGAAATTATGCAAAATAATCCTGATTATGGAATTTATTTAAAAGGTAAAATATTTACACAAGATTATAAAGCTAAATTTAAAGATATAGAAAAAAGATTTGTAGATGAAAATGGTGTTGCAACTGCAATTGGAACTACAGTTGATGAAACTTTAAACTCACCTTTACAATATGCTAGAGAACTATCTTTTACACAGTCAGCTTATTCTACAAATCCTGTTACAGGTGAAGAAGAAGGTGGTATTACTGGTTGGGTATTAGACCAAACACAAGGTAAAGGAAGAGTAGCTAGAGTTTTAGGATTACACTTTATTAATACACCTTCAAATTTATTAAGATGGAATTTTCAACATTTACCTGTTCTTGGTAGATATCAATTCCAAATGAGACACATGTTAGCAGAAACAGAAGATTTAGTTGATGGTAAAATTAAACACGTTGCTAGAAAAAGTTTTGCAGGAGTAAGCTCAGTAAAATCAGGTTTATCAGCAAGTAAGAAAAACTATTTAAATCCAGAAGCAGCCGCAGAAGCTAATGCTAGAATACAGTCAGGTTGGTTGTTATGGTCTACAGCTTTTGCTTTAGTTTCAGCAGGTAGATTTACAGGTGGTGGAAGTAATGATTGGAGAGAAAATCAAGCTAAAGAAGATTTAGTGGGTTGGAAACCATATTCTTATATTACAGCAGATGGAAGATATATTCAATTTAATCGTCTTGACCCTATAATGACACCAATATTTATAATGGCAGATATATTTGAAACTATGGATAAATCAAATGGAGTGTTATCACCACAAGAACAATCTATAATACATGAGTTAGCAATGGGAACTGTGTTAGGTATTACAAGAAATTTTACTTCTAAGTTTTATACAAAAAATATTATTGACACTTATCAAGCATTTTTTGGTGGTGGATTAGCTAGTTCTAGAAAACCTGAACAAAGAATTGAAGCTTCTCTTGCAAAAGGTGCTTACAAATTTTTACCTCTATCAGGTGGTGTTAGATATGTTGACAGAGTAACAGATGAATATGAAAAAGATTTGTGGACATTAAGTGATAGGTTACAAAGATATTTTGCAGACAATCCACAAGAAAGAGTGATGCCTAAAAGAAATGTTTGGGGTGAAAAAGTAAAAACTAAAAGAGCTTGGTTATTTGGCTTAGGTGGAAGAGATGGTGTTATTTCCAGTCCGTTTAGTATGTCTGATTACAGAAATGATGCAACCTCTAACTTTTTTAAAGACCGAACTGATATTAACTACAGACCACCATCAGCAGTTGCAAAAAGAATTACAGGGCAGGATGTTGATTTAAAAAGTTTAAGAAAATTTGATGGTCAAACAGCTTATGATAGATGGATGGAAATAAAATCTGAAATTAAAATTACACCAACTGGTCAAATAAGTAAAACTAAAGGTGTGTCACTAAAACAGTTTGTAGAAGACCAAATTAAAAACAAAAATAGCAGTCTTAATTTAAACATTCCAAACCCTGAAAATACTAATGGAATAGTTAATGGTATTGATTTACAACAAAAATACATAAACAGCATAATAACTACTGTTGAAAGTGTGGCATATAACTTAATGGCTGAAGAATTTCCACAACTAGCAACAATAGAAGAAGAGGAAATGTCTATACTTAAAGATGCTTATAAAGACTTAAAAAAGAAAAAGAAATCAGCAATAACAATATTAACTGAATAAAGTACCCCTTTTAGAAGAGATAAACACAAACTATGGCTAATTCATTCGTAAGATACACCGGAAACGGTATAACTACTACATACGCTATTCCTTTTAGTTACAGAGATACAGCCGATTTATCAGCTACAGTAGCGGGTGTAAACGTTACAGCTTACACTTTGGATGCCGCAGGCACTAACCTTACGTTTGACACAGCGCCGGCTAATAATGCTGCGATTGAAATAAGAAGAACTACAAGCCAAAATACAAAATTAGTAGACTACGTATCAGGCTCAGTACTAACTGAAAATGACCTAGATACAGATAGTGACCAAGCTTTCTATATGTCTCAAGAGGCTATTGATAAAGCAGGTGATGTTATATCCTTAGATAACGTAGACTTTAACTGGGATATACAAAATAAAAGATTAAAAAATGTAGCAGACCCTGTAGATAATACAGATGCTGTTAATAAACAATTTATATCAACTAACATACCTAATATTACAACAGTAGCAGGTATTAGTGCTGACGTAACTACGGTTGCAGGTATTAGTTCAGACGTTACAGCTGTTGCAGGTGATGAAGCAGATATTGGAACAGTTGCTACCAACATAGCAGATGTATCAACAGTGGCTACAAACATTGCAGACGTTGTTACAGTAGCAAATGATTTAAACGAAGCAATTTCAGAAATAGAAACTGCGGCTAATGATTTAAATGAGGCTACATCTGAAATAGACACAGTTTCAAATAACATAGCTAATGTTAACACAGTAGGTACTAACATAGTTAACGTAAACACAGTAGCAGGAATAGATGCAAATGTTACTACAGTTGCAGGCATAAGTTCTGATGTTACTTCGGTAGCAGGTATATCAACTGCTGTATCTAATGTTAACTCAAATAGCACAAACATTAATGCTGTTAATGCTAATTCAGCTAACATAAACACTGTTGCAGGTATTGATAGTGATGTGACAACAGTTGCAGGAATATCAAGTGATGTTTCTACAGTTTCAACAAACAATGCAAATGTCACTGCTGTTGCAGGTAATGCATCTAATATTAACACAGTTGCAGATAACACAACTAACATTAACACAGTAGCAACTAACAATGCAAATATTACAACAGTTGCTGGAGCAAACACAAATATTAATACAGTTGCAACTGATATAGCTAATGTTAACACTGTTGCTACAAATATACCTTCAATAAATAGTTTTGCTAACACTTACAGAATTGGGGCAACAGACCCTACAACATCTTTAGACGAAGGTGATTTATTTTATAATTCAACAGACAATGCTCTTAAATATTATAATGGTTCATCTTGGCAACAAATTACAGCAGATACAGATGTTAAAACTTTAGTTTCAGCAAATGATACAACAGCAGGTTTTTTAAATGGAAAATTAGTAGCAGGTTCAAATGTTACATTTACTGAAAATAATGATGGTGGAAACGAAACACTTTCTATTTCAGCAACAGACAATTCAATCCCTTTTGCAATAGCACTTGGATAAATAATTAAGGAGAAAAATAAACATGGCAAATAACTTTAATTCAACAACAGCTAGTTTAACAGATGCTACGTTGACTACAGTTAAGACCACTACATCTAACAAACAAGTTATGATTGGTTGCTTAGTATCTAATACTGGTACAACTTCTATACTTGTAGATATAGTTCTTAATGATGGTTCTAATGATAGATACATTGTTAAACAAGCTCCAGTACCAGTTGGTAGTTCTTTAGAAGCTATATCTGGTAAGGTAATTATACCTAATGGTGGTGCTGTTAAAGTAAAATCTGACAATGCTTCTGGTATTGCAGATGTAATTATTTCAACATTAGAAGACGTAGCATAAATGTATTTAGGAAACCAACCAGCATTAAGTTACACAAGTTTTGCTAAGCAAGACTTCACTACAAGTGCGACTACATCTTACACACTTGATAATCCT
>Ga0208425_1000590_pt1 | contig 12493 bp, 14 predicted proteins | sample DEB08_DNA_4_FD_185496 | JGI IMG/M metagenome (GOLD analysis project Ga0208425, IMG submission 185496) | Aqueous microbial communities from the Delaware River and Bay under freshwater to marine salinity gradient to study organic matter... | ecosystem: Environmental > Aquatic > Marine > Coastal ...
TATTGGCCCAGGGGCTAACTTAGGGACAGACCTGGGAGGCGCTTGGTATGGTGCATCTAACATGACTTCATTTGTTTGTCCGTTTGATGTGACAAGTGGAGTTACTAACTTCAGCAGCACCTGGCGCAACTGCGGCCTGACTAGCTTCCCGTTGATTAATACATCTTCAGGTACAAGCTTCGTCGGAGCCTGGAGGTCCACATCTTTTACCGATTTCCCTGAATTAGATTTCTCAAGTGCAATTACTTTCAATAGGGCATGGATTTTTAGCAGAATAGAAAATTTCCCACCTAACATGTTTGATACCACAGGAACTCTATCAGGCGATGCGTTTACTTTTAGTTGGGTAGGCGCAAGGCTATCTGCACAATCAATTGAGAACATTCTTGTCTCACTAGATACTAATGGTGCTACTGGTATCACACTTAGCATCGATGGTGGCACTAACGCCGCCAAGACCACTTGGTCCGCTGCTGCCGTCACTGCTTACGACAACCTAATCGTAAAAGGTTGGACTATTTCCTTTAATGCTTAAATACTATGGGGCCACGCCGCTAGTATCAAAAAAGGTAAAATGTCCGCCGCTTACTGGGCAAATCGCGAGAAATGGTGACTAAGTGACGTATTCAGTTCCCGGCCAAATCCGCACCCACCTTGTAAGTTCCAACACCCTCGGTGGAGCGGACAGTCCGTTCACCCGCACGCAAGCGGTGCTGGACATGATGAAGGGCTGGGAAATCATGAAGGCCGTCACCCTTGGGACGGAATACCTCCGCGAGAACAGCGAAGCTTTCCTACCAATTGAACCCCGCGAGGACTACACGGCGTATTTAGCGCGTGTAAACCGGGCGGTATTTTCCCCATTTACGCAGCGCCTGGTGCGTGCTGCTGCAGGACTAATTCTGCGCAAACCCATCAGTTTGGTAGGCGACCCATACTGGACGGATATTTTCGCAAAAGACGTTGATGGTTGCGGCTCAGATTTAGACGAGTACGCCCGCCGCCTGCTGCTGTGCTCACTAACTTACGGGCATTGTCATACACTAGTAGATTTTCCGGCTCCAACAGGTGCCCGCAGCCTTGCGGAAGAGCGCGAACTTAACCGCCGCCCGTACTGGATCGAGGTGGACCCAGACAACATTTACGGCTGGAGGTTGGACCGTGAGGTCAACTACGGCAACCTCGTACAGGTCCGCATCAAAGAAAAAGCAGTAGTCCCTGACGGCGAATTTGGCGAAAAAGTATATGACCAGATCCGTGTTATCGAACCGGGCCAGTACCGCATTTACCGGCAGGTCGAAACCAAGAAGGACATGCAGGGAGGTTTCCCATATCCAAACGCTTTCGACGCAACAGATGCCACCTCGGACTATGAGCTAGTGGAATCAGGCGACTACAGCCTGGGCCAAATCCCACTTGTCACAACATATGCAGGCAAGGTTGACACCCTTACAAGTAAGCCGCCCTTACTTGACATTGCCTACTTAAACCTGGCACATTTTCAACGCCAAGCCGATTTAATCCACAGCCTGCACATCGCAAGCCAACCAATTCTTGTCCTTGAAGGCTGGGACGACCAATCCAAAGACGTAGCTGTAAGCGTCAACTACGCAATGGCAACCCAACCTGGCAACACAGTTTATTACGTGGAGCCAGCCGCGAACGCATTTGAAGCGCAATCCAACGAAATCCGCGAGCTACAGATGCAAATGGCCACCCTTGGCATCAGCACACTTAGCCAACAAAAATTTGTTGCCGAATCCGCCGACGCCCGCCGCTTGGACCGTGTAGACACAAACTCAATGCTGTCGATGGTATCTCTCGACCTGGAACAGGCCCTACAAAAAGCTTTCAATTTAGCCGCCGACTATGTAGGAATCGCCCCACCGGAGGTAAGCATCAGCCGCGATTTTGACATTGATCGTTTAATCGGGCAGGACGTAACCGCGCTGACGGCATTGTTCGACCAAGGCGTACTGGGACGCGAGGAGTTCCGCCAAATTTTGGTCCAAGGTGAAATCCTTCCTACCGCTAGTGAGAAACAAGGCGGTGAGACCGAAACTCAAGACACCGAGGAAGAATAACCGCATACTTACGAGTTCTTGTAAACTACACGAGTAGACTAAAGGAGTACATGGAGTACGCCTACATGGGCAAGTCCCTAGAAAAAGTTACCCAACCTGACGGTTCCGAAGTATGGGAACTTGTCGAGTTACGCGAACAGCAACCTGAACCCAAGGTATGCAAAGCTGTTCGTAAGCGCAAGCCATCAAAGCCTGCGGAAGACACCCCTACTACCACTTTTGACTTCTGACTATGGAAGAGCACGTCATCCAGGACACGCCCGTGGCGAGTTCTGACCAGCCCGTGGCTGCAGCCGACACCGCTCCACAGCAACCAGACCCTGCGCTTGCTGTCAAAGCCGAATACGAGACCCAGCTTGCCGCTTTAAAACAGCAAGCAACTGAAGCCGAGGAACGTTTCCAAGGCATCAAATCCAAGCTGGATGAGGTCTACAAAAAGCAGGACGACCAGCGCAAACAAACGCTGGAAGACCAAGGCCAATGGAAAGATCTTTGGGAAGAAGCTAATAAAAGCGCCCAAGAAAAGGACGTACAAATCAGCGCACTGGAGCGTCAGTTGGCGGACCTAAAGGTCTCCAACGAAGAGGCATCCATGCGTACAAAAGCGTTATCCGCAATCAGCCAAGCCGGTGCCATCAACGCCGAGCAAATGCTTTTGCTGGTACAAAACAACCTGCACAAAAAGGACAACGGCGACGTTGTAATTTTGGATAAGGGTGTCGAACAAGATATTACTAACTACTTAGGCAATTTAAAGAACCCTGGTTCAGGTTTTGAGCACCACTTTAAGCCCAGCAGCGCCGCCGGCATGGGAGCCAAGCCGACACCAAATTCTGTTATTGCCCCTGGGATGCCCAATCCATTTAAGGCCGGTAGTATTAACATAACGAGACAAATGCAACTAAAAGCAGAGGAGCCCGAACTTGCAGCTGTGCTGGAACGTGAAGCTTCTTTGTAGCCCCGGTGGGGCGTGTCTCACCAAGTCCGTGGCTTGGACCCCGCACACACCTTTAACGTTGGTTTTCTAAGATGGCCGCACCATTTCAGAATTATTCCGGCGGTGTCCTACTCGCGGACATCGTAAAGAGGAATAATCTCAGCACCTATGTGTCTGAGGCAGTAAAAGAGCGCAGCTTGTTCATCAAGTCTGGCGCTGTTGTTCGTAATCCATTGCTGGATGCCCGCGAAGGCGGCACCCGCATTCAGGTGCCCGAATTCAATCCTGTATCTCCAACTGAGGAGATCATGGACGGTACAGCTACGTGGGGCACAAGCAGCGGTGGTTACCTGACTCCCCAAAAGATCGGCACCGGCACCCAGATTGCTTCCATTTGCCATCGCGGTTTCGCGTATGCAGTGGACGACATTGCGATGTTGGCGGCGGGTGAAGACCCAATGCTCCACATCCGCAACCAGCTTGCCGATGCAATCAACAAGCTGAACAGCGCCCGTCTGTTCTCACAACTTTCGGGTTTGTTTGGGACAGCATTGTCTGCCCATTCTTTGGACAAGGCAGTTGCTGCAACTTCAGGACAAACCGAAGCCAATTTCTTGACCGCAGCCAATGTGGCTGAGGCCCGCGCTGCCCTTGGCGAGCGTGGCGATGAGCTGGACACCTTGATTGTCCACCCATCCGTTGGTTTCTACCTGTACCAAATTGGTCTTCTGACCTTTAGCACCTCCGCCTTGGCCGCTGCTGGCGCAGTGACCTGGGGCGGTGGCGGCGTCGGCGTCGGTGCTCGCAGCATCGGCGAGTTTGCAGGCTGCAACGTGATCATGGATCCACAGGTCAACACTGTGATCCCTGGAACGTCAGGCGACGTGAAGGAGTTCCGTTGCTACCTGATGCGCGGGGGTTCAATTCTGGAAGGCGTCCAGCAGGATCTGCGTATTGAAGCAGACCGCAACGTGCTCTCGAAGCAAGACGTGCTTTCTGTGGATTACCACACCGCGTATCACGTGATGGGCACCAAGTGGACCAGTGCTGGTGACAACCCCACCAACGGCACTCTGGCCACCGCTGGCAACTGGTCAGCCACCTACGACATCGACCTGATCCCAATGGTCGAGATGATCGTCAACAGCCCATTGGACACCAGCGCAATCGCGTGATACGTCCAGCAAAAGCTGATACTGCCCCGCTTCGGCGGGGTTTTTTATTGGGCTAAAATCAAAGAAAGTATCCCTGCAGTCTTGTGGCCGCAACAATTGATGCCACATTAAAGGGCGCAAATTCCAACAGCTTTGTGACGCTGGCGGAAGCAAACGCCTATTTCGAGACCGTTCCAAGTTCTTCAACTTGGGACGACAAAACTGACGACCAAAAGAACCGCGCCATCATCAGCGCAACCCGCTGGATCGACGTACTTAACTTTTACGGTGACCGTTGCGACAATGGCCAAGCACTGAGCTGGCCGCGCAACAACTACCACGTTGACCGGGTAGAACTTACATGTTCCACCATCCCAGCGGACATCAAATACGCCACCTACGAGCTGGCGCGTGCGTTAGCAAACGACACCGAAGCGGTCACGGGTAACACGGGAACCGAAGGTTTGTATGAAGAAGTCGAGCTAGGTGAACTAAAGGTGAAGTACAACACAGATAGCCAGGCAACTGGATCTGTGAACAACATTTTTGATGTCTACCCTTGGTTGCAGTCCTACCTTGGGGCCTTCACCTTGGGCGGTTCTGGGGGTTATCAAGTGCGCGTTGTTAGAGGATGAAATGTCAAGAATAGACGACACGTTTTCGCCGATTCCAGCCCAAATCTTTAATGACTGGGGCCAGGACATCACGTACATCAAGACCACTACACCCCGCGCCTACGACCCCACCACAGGGGCTGTGACTGGAGCGGACGTCACTGTGACGGTAAAGGGCATCATCAGCCGCCTTACACCCCGCGAATACGAAGGCTTGTACCAAACCACGGACGTAAAGATCTTGATTGGTACGGCAGAGCTTGGCGATTATTACCCAACAGAAGCGGATCGTGTGCAGTATCCACAGGCAGGCGAAACCCGCGAAGCCAAGATCATCAACATCTTGACCTATCGTGGTGACAACCCGGTGTACCACACCCTGATCGTGAGGCCACAATAATGGCTAAGAACGGTCTATTTAAACTTTTGAAAGAACTGGACCGGGTAGCTGCGACTACGGTATTTAACGGTCCAAAAGCTGCTGCAGAACGCACAGTCCGTGAACTGCAGCAGGAAGGCCCCAGCTGGAGCGGTAAATTTTCAAATTCTTGGCAGATTGAAAGCCCCTTAGGCGGTGTAGGCAGTTCTAAGGGTGATGGTCAAGCTGGCGAACCAAGGTCCATATTTACGCCCGCTGTAACAGGCCCCCAAGTAGTAAAAAGCCTGCTTACAAAGGACAAAGTTGTCTTTACTATTTCAAATTTTGCGGAATACGCAGCAGAGGCAACTGATTTAGTTGAAAGCGCGTTTATCCGACCTCCGGGTGAGCCCTTTCCACAAACCCAGCTGGGCCGGAGCAAATTTCGTGAAGGTGACGGCGGTCGCCAGCAACCTTCCTACCGGGGCTATGTCGGCGGGGGTAACCCAGACAGTGAGTCCAGCGCCACTGCCGATCTTGACTGGTTCGCTAGCTACGTAGAAGGGGGCAAACTGGACCGCGCCGTCAGAATTGAAGTGGACGACTTGTTTAAGGAATTGCGATGAACTACCAAGCGATCCGGGCATCAATGGAGAACCCGTTACTGACGGCGTTTAACAACCTGTCCCCTGCAGTGCCGGTGTACTTCGACAACATCACTGCAGTTCCACCAAACACAACCACCGAGTATGTCCGCATCAACATCACGTTCGGTTTAACCAACGAACCAACACTCACCTCTAGCTTAGATAATGCCCGTGGAGCGTTAGTGATCCGTTTGTTTACAGAAAAGGGGCGTGGTCCGGCCCGCAATCAAGAATTGGTAACAACTGCTGTGAACGTATTAGAGACTATTAACGACACGGCCAAAGCTACTACAGGTGTATTCGTAAAATTGGGTGAAATAAACGGCCCAATTTTTTCAGCTACTGAAGAATCACCACATTTTATGGGCCGCATTGACACCGGCTATGTAGCAACTGTACTGACTTAAATAGGCGCTAACCTGTAATAAGCCGGGCAGTGCCCGCAGAGACCTTTAATTTTTGGCGTACCAATGGCCACCACCGTTCTGTCCGGCACTTCAGGTGCCCTCTACTACAAACCTGCCGGTACTACAGATACGTTTGCCGAAACAGACGTAAATGTAGGTACTGACACGATCACCGTAAAAACCTATCTGAACTTCAAGGTAGGTGACCCAGTGCAATTCAGCGTTGTAAATACTACAACGCACTTGGCTGGCAGTGGAACACTTCCAAGTGGTCTTTCAGCCGCCACAACCTTTTACGTCAGTAGCTACGACGCTGCAACTGGAGCACTTCAGGTTTCCGCAACCGATGGCGGTTCTGCCGTAACGCTGTCAGATGACGGCACAGCTGTATCTCCAAATGCCTTCCAGGTTGCTTATGACTCCTATACGGTCATCGGTCAAGTAAGGGACTGGAATTTCGAGATTACTAGGGCAGAGCTTGACGTTACAAGCATCGGCCAAACCCCTGGCCAGTACGTGCCTTTCCGCACTTACATCTCCGGCTTCGGCGATGGCACGGGAAGCGCAACAATCTACATGACCGATAACGACGCTTCTTTGGGCAATCGCATTATAGATGACGTTCTCCAGCGCAATCAAACAGGTGCAGGTTTTAAGCTTTACACCAACGAGGTGTTCAGCGGTGGCACTGTAAGTAACACCCTTAGTAGCTCGATCGAGTTTGACGCAGTGCTTACTTCTGCAAGCATGAATGTCAACCCTGATGATGCCCAATCAGTGGCTGTAAACTTCAGGCCATCCAGCACGCCAGTGTTTGACCTCAGCGCAACCGCATAACTTAAAACTTATTAAGTAAGAAAACCCCGGCAAAAACCGGGGTTTTTTATTGCGCTACGCTAGATTGACTTTAAGTCAATGTAGTATTTATGGCTGGGACACTTCGCCCAATCGACCGCCTGCGTAAAGCGGCAAACCTGCAGCCAGTAAAACGCGAAGTCGAGATTTCCGATGGCTCAGTATTTGAGATGTGGGTAACGCCTATGACAATGGCGGAACGAGAACGCGCCCAAAAGCAAGCAAAGTCCGACGACGCTGGCGCGTTCGCACTGCAACTACTGCTGTCTAAGGCCCAAGATGAAAACGGTAAGCGTTTGTTTTCAGCTGGTGAAATCGACGTTTTAAAGAACGAGGTGAAGGACAGGGACCTGCAATCTTTAATGCTTGCTGTTCTTCAAGACGATGAAGAGCCAATGGACCCAAACTCCTAAGCGCGGAACTTCGTAAAGACAACTGGCTCATGCTGCAGTTTGGCGTGGCCAAGGAGCTTGGCATGAGCTTGACCGAAGTCCGCACCACAATGACAGCCGAAGAGCTAAGTGGCTGGAGCGCCTATTTCCAAATATTGAACGAGGACCAAGAGAAGGAAATGGAAAAAGCTCGCCGCCGAAGGTAACCTATTCTGGGCCTAGAATAGAAAACGACGTACCAGCTGTGGATCGTGGCATACAGAGCTGAAATTGAGATAGCAGTAAAAGGCGCCAGTCAGCTCTCCAGCTTTCAGGGAAAATTAGATTCGACTGCTCTGGCTGTAGATCAGTTAAACAAGTTTTTAAAGAATTTTAGTGATAATGCTGAGGGTATTTCAAGGTCTGTATCAAACTTAAACCGGCAGTTAGGCAAAGCTGCTCAATCATTTAATGACGTTGCTTTAGGAACTGAAGAAGCAACAGTAGCAGCAGTTGATTACCTTACAGCAACCCGAAATTTAAACGCGGGTTTACGAGAACGTGCCCAGTTGCTTGCTGAGGTAGCAGAAAATGAGAGAAAAGCTAGGCTAGCTTCTGCGGGGATAAGGGAAAGGACTCAGTTCCCAGGCCCTATAGGCCCAGGTGCAGCTTCTAGCACAGCTTTATTTTCTCCCCTACCAGCTAGATCAGCACGTACCACCCAGTACCTAAGTCCTATATTTCCGGGCGCAGCTTCTACCTTTGGGACAGATCAATCTTTAGTGGGCCAAAGCTCCGCAGTAGGGGGCCGTGTTGCAAGGCTCAGGGCCGTACAAGAAGATGACATAAAACTTCAGGAGGCGTTGCTTGCTTTAAATAGGAAAACCGCACAAGAAAAAGCCAAGCAGGTAGACGCTCAGGAAGCACTGGTTCGTGGCGCTAACGAAGTAAAAGCTTTAGCCGCAGAAGCACGCGGTGAAACAATCAGTTCAAGCATTACGGGCAAAAAATCTACGCGCCGCGCAGAGGAACTTGCAGACAAGCGTTTTGAAAAACAAAACCGCACCAGACGCGCAGAAGATATTGCAAAGGAAGCTGCACTAAAAAGCAAAGCCAACCAAGAAGAATTCGCGGCACTAAAAAAATACCAAGACGAACTGTTTAACATTGAAAGAAGTTTCATCAGAAAGTTACGCAATGAAAAAATAGACGCTGTTTTAGAGGCCGCAAAAATAGAAGGCGAAAAGCAAGATGAGTTGCTCCAACGCATTAAGCGAAACAACAAAGAAGGTTTAGATGATTTTGACAGGCGTTTAAAGGCTTCAGGCGATACACGCAAAGCAAGGAGCCAAGCTTTAACGCTTACAGGCCAGAGCAGCCCAGTTGGTGGGGCGGTAAACATCCCAGGTAGCCCCGCCGCTAGGGCTCGAACAGCCAGAAATAGAAGGTTAAGGGACGCGGGGAGCAACGCAATCATCGGTGGTGCGTTTCCGCTACTTTTCGGCCAAGGCGCCGGGGCTTCATTAGGCGGCGCGGCTGGTGGCGCGTTAGGCGGGCTTGCAGGAGGTCAATTTGGCTTCGGGTTGTCACTAGTAGGCACTGCTGTCGGAGCAGCGGTTGACGGGATAATTAAAAACGCCGAAGATTTAGGTAAAGCCTTAAACGGTTTAGATGGGAATTTTGCCGCTGTCTTAGAAGCAACAGGTGACGCAGAAAACGGTTTTGGTGCGCTAGTCAACGAAATTGCCCAAGTAATAGGTAAGGAAAAAGCACTGGAAGTTGCTACACAGCGATTAGCTGTAATTGTAGGCGACGAAGGCGTAAACGCACTTAAAGAATTTGGCAACGATACTTCTAATTTAGGCAACGAACTTACAAAAGCATTCACAGCTGTTTCAGCAAGCATTGCCAATTTTATAAATAAACTAGGCGTTTTAGATGCAACAGCAAATAGAATCAATTTTGTTCGTTTGACGCAAAAAGAAGCATCTACACCTGAAATAAAAAAACTTCAAGAGGAAAGAGATAGTTTTGATAAAGGAATAATATTTGGCGGCAGCACTGCGAAAGTACGTGAACTTAACGAGCAGATTGCTGTTTTGCAAAGAATTGCGGAGGAAGAGGAAAACATAAACGTAATCAAAGCCGCTCAATTAGAGCTACAACAAACTATAAACAGAAAAACTTCAAGCTCTATAGAGATAAAAAAACAAGAGATTACTATTGCAGAAAACGGCGGAGACTTACTTAACGCACAAGTTGTTGCTGCTTTGGAAAATGTAGCAGCAGAAAAAGTAAGGCTTAAGATATTAGAGGCTCAAGGTGATCCCCTAAAAGTAAATTTAGCTCTCTTGGAAGGGCAACTAGATTTTGTAAGTAGAATCAACAGAATAGAAGCAGCTAGAAAGAGAAAAGAAGAACAAGCCGCTAGGGATGCAGAAACAGCAAGAAGAAAGGCCGAACGCGAAGAAGCTAGACGACAGAAAGAAATAGAAAGGGCTGCTAAAGAAAGATTAAGACTAGAATCAGGGTTGCTTAATATAAATTTACAGAAAACTTTTGAATCTTTAAAACAGATTCAAATTCAAAAAGGCAGTAAAGCCAGCTTAAGTACAGAGCTTGCGTCTATCCAAAGCATACTTCAAAACCGTGTAGAAATAGTTCAAAAATCTGGAGAAGACATAACTCTACAGAAAGAGCGCATTGAACTATTGGAAGCCCAAGCTTTCACAAGAAAAATAGAAATAGAACAGCAACTGAAACAGATACAAAACGAAAAAGAGCTAATTAAATTGCAAAACCAAAGAGCCTTAGAAGGAACGCGAACAGGGTTAGAGCAGGAATTAGCAGGGCTTAGTATTTTAGAAAGTCCGGATGACGCTTTAAGAAGAGAGCAGTCTGATCGTTACGCTAATACCCTTGCCGCTATAAATAACGAAATAGAAGAGCAGAATTTACTTATAAGCCAAACGCCGTCACCTAACCAAGAAATTATATCTGCCGCACAAAGTAGAATAGAATTTTTAAATAAAGAGTCCAACATTTACAAAGAGTTACTTCCGCAAATAGCTCAGGCCGAACAAGCGCAACTTCAATTTAACAAAGCTTTTGAGGCGGTTTCACCCGCAGTCAACTCACTTGTTGGCGGCCTGCAGGAAGTAGTCGCTGGAACGAAGAGCGCCGAAGAAGCCTTTGCCGATTTCTTGAATACGATTGCGGACCAGTTAATTCAGACTGCAGCAACCTTGATCGCTCAGTATATCGCGATTGGTTTGGCCAAGGCTTTTGCAGGTTTAAGTGGCAGCGGTGGCGGCGGGCTGAACTTCGATACATCCGCTCCAAGTATTACGGGCAACACACTTGGAGACTTCGGTGGTGGAACGCCCTTTGCTGGTGCGTTTAGAGCAGACGGCGGCCCAGTCAGCGCAAACAGGCCCTACATCGTGGGCGAGCGCGGTCCGGAACTTTTAATTCCACAAACTTCAGGTACGGTGCTTAGTAATGAGGACAGCAGAGCTGCCTTAGCAAAATACAGCCCAGGAAATAACGTTTTAAGCGAAGCAGGTGACAGCACTGGAACAGTCGCAGGAAGGAATGAAACTTTAAACCCAGTCATAAATATTTCCACCGGCCCGACCCTGCAGTTTGAGGGTGAAGGTTATGTTAAGCAAGAAGACTTCAAGGCAGGTCTTGCCCGTGCCGCCCAAGAGGGTGCAAAACAAGGTCAAACACTTACTTTGCGAAAGCTTATGATGTCTCCTACAGCCCGCAGTAAGATCGGAATCTAATGGAACTAAACATTGGAGTATTGGTAACCCTTAGCCAAGATGGCCAGCCAGTGATGCGGATGCAGAATTACCGTGTATCCAATAGCGTAAATTTTAATGGTGAGACTTTTACATTTGCTCCGTTTTCGTTTTCAGGCGCAGTGACAAGTTTGCAAGGTGATAATGTTGAAGCGGGCCTAGTTTTTCCTTCAAACATCGTTACACGTAGCTGGGCACAGGACGCGATTCTTTTACGGTGGACAGCGAGAGCAAACATTGTGCTTTTAAACGACGATTTCACGATAAAAAGCCAGCTCTACTCATACGCAGGTCAAGTAGGGAATGGGGGCTGGAACGAAGCAACATTAGAGCTGCAGCTTAACAGTGTGATCAACGCTGTGAGTGGTAATATTCCCGGTCGGGTACTGAACAGACAGCTAGTTGGCAAGATTCCTATCACCTCTTCAATCAATGTGTAGCCAACTAATTGGGAAGGAGTACAGCTATGGAGAAAACGGCGACAAGGTGGACTGCATCTCTTTAGTTTTTCAAGCCTTAGACGCCATGGGCATTGAAAACCCAGGTGTACAGGATGCCTGGTATACAATGTCTACACGTGAAATATTTAGTCAGATCTCTACCTACGGCTATTGGGTAGAAAAGCCGGTCTATGATGGCGACATAGTATTACTCGCCAGCAATCCACTGGCTTTTGGCGTTGTATGGAAAGCGGGAATCCTTTACATCAATCGAACGATAATGAGGGTGGACTGGAAGCCAATAAGCTACCTTTCGATCCGCCGCTGCTTCCGTATGAAAGAGAGCTTGTAGATTTTCTAGGTTGCACTAAAGAAGAATATAAAAAATTAATAAAATACAACAATATGCAGCCCCGCGTAAGGGCTGCAGCGTACGAAAACGTACCAGATATTGTCAATGAGGCTGTATCGCTTACAGCAATTGTAATTAATCTTGTTATTGGCGTTGCGCTTACAGCAGCTTCTGTGCTACTTGCCCCAAAGCCAAGCATACCAGACCAAGAAAAGCGAAGGCAAATTCGCCAGCAGCAACTGCCAGACCAGATCGGCCCAAGCCGCTTTAACCAAACGAGCAGCTTTAGCGGTTTTTCTGCTCTCGTGCAATATGGAGCACCTGTTCCAATTCCTTTCGGGAAAATAGGCACAGCAATTGGGGAAGGAGTTGACGAAACAGTAACGACAGGAGGAATCGTATTACCTGGAACGTTGGTATGGTCAAGGGCTTTTTCAGAAGGCACCTTCCAACGCATCAAACTTCTTT
>Ga0208425_1000601_pt1 | contig 12419 bp, 15 predicted proteins | sample DEB08_DNA_4_FD_185496 | JGI IMG/M metagenome (GOLD analysis project Ga0208425, IMG submission 185496) | Aqueous microbial communities from the Delaware River and Bay under freshwater to marine salinity gradient to study organic matter... | ecosystem: Environmental > Aquatic > Marine > Coastal ...
AATTTCTGAAATAACTGTTTTAATAATAGATCCATCTGTTTCTTGATTGCTAAAACTATATGGGGTTGGAACACATATAAATATAAATTCACATTCTAATACTATTCGAGTTGGGTTTGCACTGTTATTTAAAAGTTTAGGGTCAGATTTAATGATGTTCGCCTTATCTTTAAATACATCATTGATAGCATTCCCAAGTATTCCAAATCCAACTATACCTATATTCAAATATCTACCTCTATGCCATATTTTTTATACATTTTCTTTTTTAATTCTTTAGATTTTAATACTTTTCTATTAGAATTACCCTCGATTTTATACATTAGCGGATTTTGACACCCATTTAATTTAAATCCTTTCATATGACAATCTAATAAAAAGAATTCATACAAGTCAGTATCTATTGATTTTTCATGGTACTGCACTTGTTCAATAACCTTTCTGCGATACGCAACTGTCGGATGTGATATAGGACATTTTGATTTAAAATCCCAGTTATAAGCTTCCATTTCATATTTATGCTCAGGTGGTGAATCAGCTGCTCTAAAATGCAAAGCTGAACAAAATAAATCTAAATCGGGATTAGACTCAAAAAAATCCTCGATTGCTTCACCTCTGCTTTTATAATATAAATCTGCGTCACAAACCGCTATAATATCTCCCGTAGACATTTTGTTACCAATATTGCGACATTTAGCGGCACCAATTCTTTTTTTATTTTCAGTATAAAAAATTAAATCTTTATAAGTATCATCATTAACATAATGCATTATTATTTCTGTAGTATAATCTGTACTACCATCATTAATGATAATTATTTCAGATTCTGCATTTTTCTGATTTATTAACGAATCAATACATTCAGCTATAGAGTTTTCTTGGTTATAAACTGGCAAAACATAACTAATTTTCATCCGCAAACACTCCCGCCAATTGAACCCATTTTTATATCCTCAATTTTTAATAAATCAGATTCAACTTCATCTATAAATGCAGTATTTAAAAATTCTTGCTCGTTAGAAATAAGATTATCTAAACAAGTGCATTTATTGCCAGTTATTTCACAATTATTTTGATTTTTTGTCATCTTTCTTTATTTTCTTTTTTATATCTTTTATCTCTTTTAATTCATTTAAGTTTTTTTTCAAAACTTTTTTAGATTTGACATCTAATTCTTTTTCATACTTTGATAATCGTTGCTCAACTTGATGATCAATAATATTTTTATAATTTACAGTCAAAATTATTTCTATTTGCTTTTTAACAAAATCTTTTATTTCAGATTCCCGCTTTGTAATAATACCAATTATATCGCTTTTAAAACGTTCAATTTCATCAATGACAAATTTAATCAACATTTTTTTCATCATTTTAAACATGAATAAATCTCCTCTTTGTATTTTTCAACATTTAACAGTTCACGATAATAATCATGAGAATTTTTAGATAAAGCATCTGAATCAACTAGCCTTTTACTCATTTCCATTATCTTGTTTATAATCTCATTTTTGTTATTTTCCCATTTCAAGTTATCTTCAAAACTTAATTTATCGCAATATTTAAGCTCTTTATCTGGGCAACTTACTAACGCTTGTCTACCACATAGTAAAAACTGTATTGGCAGTTGTGGGAATCCATCATGTATAGTTGATCTTATAACCATCGAACAATCGTTAATAAAATCTACCATTTCATTTTCTGGTATTTTTCCGCACATCTCAATATTTTTGTCTTTGTCATACACTTTATCAATACCAAAGAATTTAAAATTAATCATAGGCAAAGCAGCTGCAACACTTCTAATTAACGGTATGTTACTAAACCCATTCTGACTATCAAGCATATGAGTTTTATTAGTATCACTAACATATACACCAACTGTGAATTTTTCAGGCAACGGTTTTGTTACTTTGTATTGCTCTATATTATAAATAGGCGTATAAACTAATTTTGATTTGATACCACATAACTTTAATTCTTTTTGACATCTTCTTGAATTTACTAAAATTATAGCCTTTTTTCTTTTTAACATCTTTTTTATAACTATTAATTGAGCCATTACGTGACAATTCATCATATGAAAAACATCAGATCCAATGAAATGTATTATTGGCTTTTCTACACATATTTCTAAATGATTTAATAAAGCCCCTAAGCTTTCATTATAACAACCTACTAAATACGTTGCTTTCCAGTTTTCAAAACGATAGTTTGTTGGGAAGACGGCTCTATTCGAGTCCTTGGCTATGCCGACATAATCAGCATCTAACATTTTAGCTCTTTGTATAGCTTGTAATGGTGCTCCCCATGTTGTTGCAACTATAGATCTATCTTTTATGCCATAGTAACTTCTAAATTCTTTGCATTTTTCATCTAACGTTAAACCCTGTGTTCCAGATATGCTTTGCTCAGTAGGTTTTTTTGTTGAAAACATATAATGGTTTTTACCCAAATAATAACCATTTGTTACTTTAGAGGCTTTATAAAACAATCCCCAATCTTGAAAACATTTTCTATCCTCATCAAATCCCCCAATAGATTCAAATACATCACGCTTTATTGGTGACATTGTACAAATATAGTTCATTGTCTCTAATAAATATGGATCATAACCTTGTGAGTGAAATGCTGTTGTATCTTCAAATCTATAATTGGAATAACAAAAACCTATATTAGGAACTAATTCAAATGCATGTAAAACGTCTCTAAGTACTCCTGGGTATAATTTGCAGTCTGCATCGATAAAAAACAAAATGTCACCCCGAGAGTTCTTGGCTCCATGATTTCGTGCAGCACTGGCACCTGAATTTCGTCCGAGTGTATAGATACTATATGTATAATTAACCTTGTTTTGTAGGGATTGAAGTAATTCACTTGCCTTTAGATCCTCTCCATCTATTACTATTACAACATTAAAATTTTTATAATCTTGATCATCTATTGATCTTAATAAATGCTCAATTGTATCGTAATTCTTATAAAATGGTATTATTATATCAATCATTTTTATATTTATTTTCATTAACAAAACTCATATAAACACTAGATAATTTATCAATATTTATACCAGTTTTTTTGTTTTCCACTTCTTCTTTCATTACTTTTTTTATTATAGTAATTTCATTTATTGAAAGGTTAATAAAATCATCATCACATTTCCCTATTTTATTTACAACATCATTATATAAAGTCATATCTAAAATATTTTTCCACTTATCACGATTATTACCAATAATTTTTAAAACAATATACGTTTGATTGTCATTTTTGGCTATAATTTCATCTAGTTCTATTTTTGGGTTTTCTACCTGATTATATGATAATTCAATTTCTTTTTTTTCTTCATCATTTAATCTTATTATTTTAATTGTTTTCATGCTATTCCTTATCAAAATTTTTTTATTCAATGTTAGAATTTTAACATGTCACTTGTTAAATGACAACAGCCAAGTGGATAAGGCACTTGGCTGTTGCTTTAACTATTTTATATGCTTAATAGCTTAAAATCTAGAATCTTTTCTCAGGAAATGATAATCCGATAGTTTTTGAGCCATCAATATCTTCAATTAATTTAACATCATATTTAGAATATAAATCACGAACATCCTTGGAGCAACACTTATCTGTTATAAATGCAATAAGCTCAGTTAATGCTTGTTCCTTTCGTTTAAAATGCCTCTTCATCTTTTCCACATCATTATCTAAAAACCCTGTTAGCTCTGGAATTTCATCCCGCTTAAAAATTGGGATATAATTATAATATTTTCTTTTCATATAAAACCTCCTTAATAATTACTTGGCAATAATATATTAAACGACTTCACAAATGACAATGGCCCAGCGAATAATCCGCCAGGCCATTTAGCATTTTATCCTCAGTGAGAAAAACTTCCAAGAACTTTTTTACTGAGGGTAAATCAATAGGCTAAACTAGCTTATAAACCAGTTGTCAAAATCCAAAGTCCAGCAGACTTGTTCAAAACTTTACCTACTGCGGTAATGCTGAATCCAGCTTGCTTTATTTTGTTGGTTGGATCATTAGTAGATTGTGGGCCAGATTCTTTCAAGTAGAATGAGAATCCTTTTCGTCCACCATCAGCACCAGTAACATCAGCAACCCCGTAAGCTTCTTCACCGAATAAAAGTGAACAATAAAGATTACCAGATGATGTGCTTAACGTATCACCAGATAATGGGAACTTGTACGCTTGTGTTGATTTGTGAACAGTTACACCAGCAACCACACCGACTTCAGATGGTGATTTTCGAGCTGCTTCTGCACTTGTCGGGCTAAACCATCCTTTAAAACCTGGATTAGTAGTTATTTGATATGCTACATCAGGATGTGTAATTAATGAGTAATTTCCATCAGATAAAGTTGGAACGTCTTTACCTTCAAGCACAGAAACACCATGCTGAATAGTTTTCATAGTCATTGCAGATGCTGCGAATGATGTAACAAGTGCCGATTGTGCTAATCGAGTTTTATTATGATACATTGGGAATCGATCACCAGATGCAGCTTGATCATGTGACCATACTCTTGCAGTTATACCAGATGAATTCAATGTACCACCATCAATGGCTAGGTTGTTCATATTTACAGATGAAGCAGCCGCAACATCAGCAACAGCCATACCGATATCGTTACGTACTAATTTATCAATAGTTTTTGCACCTTGTTGCTGAACCATTTTAACCGCTTTATCTAAAATATTATTTCGAGCAGTTAAAACAGCGTAGCGAGACAATTGCACAAATGAATCACGCTCATGCAATGTTGCAGTAACAACTTGTGCTGAAAGGTACGATTGCTGTGCTGTGAATTCGTCTGTGTCATCTTTATAAAGAGCGTCAATTTTTAGATAACGATCAAAGTTGATTGTTTTCCCTTCACTCTTTGGTATTTGAGCCGTAACAGGTGCCAAGTTGTAAAACTGTGTCATTGGCTCGAAATCTTGTAAAACCTTTTTTGAATACCATGTTCCGACTACGCTAGTAATCGACGCATGTTTGGATTGTTGGTCCGCCATAATAATCATTCTCCTAAATTTTTATTTAGTAAAATGTTTTATTAATATTCAGATTTAAGTCGTGCTTTTCTTCTTATTATCTAAAACAAATTAAAAAGAAATACCTTGCGCTTTCATGTGCGCTTCGTATTCTTCCATAGACATTTCGTCTAAGGATTTATTAATTGTTCTGGAATTTACTTTCGCTCCACTACCAACAGTTACAGCCCTTCGCTTGAGTTTAGATTTATCTACAGAAGGTGGAACACCTTGAGTCTCTTGCATAGATTGCTGCGCTTGTGTGGCTATGAATTGTTTAAGCCATCCTTTTTTATGATAAGTATTGTCTGGGTCTTGAACCATTGTTTGCATTGCAGTTTCTTTAATAGAATAAAATAACTGCGGGTTAAACGTTTCCAAGTTTGCCCATATCTCATCATGTTCTTTTGCAATAGATTCTTTTTCAACTAAACTTGCATTAACACTAGCTTGCTCTCTCTCTTGTAGTTTTCTTTCAATGATTCTATTAATAGCATTAATATCATCTTGTTGATAACTAGCGAGCAATTCATCATCTGCGTTTTTGATAGCTTTATCATTTAAGGCATTTTGTTGCGCCTGCAATGACTCCAGTTGTTTTCGCATTTGATAAATCTCATTGTTTTGCTGTGAGATTTTTGTGTTAGCTTGCTTTTGCATTTCTAACAAATCTTTTGCAGTTTTGCCTTTGTAGGCTTCGGGCACATCGTCGCCCTCTAGTACTGGTTCAGTTTCTTCTTGCTCGGGGTTTGACTCTTCGGTCTCCTCTGTTTGAGCTTCTACGTCTGTGTTTTCGTCGGAAGTTTGAATAGGCTCTTCTTGCACCGGCGAGGAGTCAACATTAGTTTCACCATTCTCAATTTGAGTCATGTAGGTGTCTAACTCCTCCTCACTCATGCTATCTAAGTCTATCTCTTCATTAAAGTTTGTTGTCATATTATTTAAGTCCTTATCTTATAATTAATACTTAGTTTAATTATTCGCCATAAACAGCTTTATCGTCTGTATCTCTTGAAAATTCCTCTTTGAATTCTTTGACAAAATCAGAATATGCTTTTTTAACATTTGCATTATTCAAAATATCTTTTAATTTAGATTGAGCAACATCAACACTGTGTGAATTAATACGGCCATATTTTTCAGCTAAACGACTTCTGTTAGTCGCTGATTTAGCACCCTTGCTAAACCCAAACCGATCAATTAGATCTGTAATATAAAATCCGTCCATTTTTTTACCGTTAAGCACGTTATATGCATTTAATAAATGCTCAACACTAACATTAAAATATTGTGCTGCACGAAATCGGCATTTAGCTACATCTTCATTTTTATTAGCTCTGATAAAATCTGGTCTAAATTTTTCTACATCAATCATTCGGCCAGTTGGAACTAATACTTCTTTAATTCGACCACGTTCATAAACAGGTTTTTTTATAGATTCCTCGACTTGAACCATGCACTTATAAACTTTTTCATCAAACTTATAATCTTTTTTAACAGATTTTGTTTTTTTTGGTTTATCTTCTTTATTTTTTTTAGTAGCTTCAATCTGGCCTGTCGATTCTTGTAAGTTATCAACATTTTCGTTTAATTCTTGATCCTTATCCATTAATATCATCTCCCGTCATTTCATTTAGTAATAAATTATATATTTTTTTTAATGCTTCTCTTTCTATTGCAGTATTTCTTAATCCTTCCACATCGTACAACGTAGAAAAGCTTTCAATTTGTGCTAAATTTGCTGATTGCAATGTATCATATATTCTTTTTATATCATCTTTATCTAGATATCTTTTCATTAATTAACTTTTTGTCCTGTCATAGCTTCGATACTTGCCTCAGCTTGTTTTTCAACTATTTTACCCTCTGTCTTTACTTCTGTTTCAAATTGAAATTGCTCCATATCCTCTAAACGTTCTTTTTGCCTCAGCGCTTCTGCTTGTTGTAGTTGTTGTTGCTGCGCTTCTTGCTGTGCTTGCTGAGCAGCTTGAACCTGTTCTTCATCTAGCCAAATATCATTTACTGCATCGTCTTTTATACCAAATGACCGCAATAATTTATCACTATATGCTGTCCAGTTAATTCGTTGATTAATTTGTGGAACGGATGCTGCAAACTGTGCAAATTGTGTATACCCTTGTTGTTGTGAAATCTCGTTTGACAACTCTAAATTACCCAAGATTCTAACATTAAAGTCAGCAAATAAATCAGACATTTTATCAATTTCTAGATTCTCTTTTAAAGCCATAATTTTTTCTTCTGGCCATACAATTGTATAATCGTCTAACGTTTTAAAGGTTATGTTACGCTCTAGTAACATTTCAATAAATTTTTTCATTTCAAATTCAATGGTGTTATCAATTATGTCATTAATAGGCATATCATTTTGGGAGATTACGGCCATTGTACCCCTAGCGGTGGAAGGAATTAACCCCGGATCTGTTGTGCCCTCTTGAACGGGGGACAGCGACCATAATCTATCAATATCTTGCGCGATGATTTGGCTATCTTGTAAAGGCACATTACTTAAATTCGGGTTTATAATTGGTGTCATACCCGATGAGCCTTGACCTTTAATTATACCATTAGGTCGCCAAACACCATCCCAAACCACAGTTTTGGTTTGATCCATATACCACATAGGTGCAACACTTCTCGTTTTTGCATCCGTTGCTTGTGCTCTGCTTGCGTTATATTCTTGCAATAAATTATGTCCAGCAATAACATTGCTCATTCCATAAAGACAATTTTGAATTGGCAAATATTTACCAACAATAAACGGTCTAGTATATCTTTTATGTTTAAATGGTGACGGTTCTAATCGAATAACTATTTTACCGGCGGCAATAGTGCAGATGACTTCTTCCATATTGCCATCGCCATTTAAATCAAATAATCCATAACATTCATCAATTTCGACAAAACCTGTTTTTCTAATTTCTTTTAAACTTTTTTGAAATGCTCTGGTAGATTTTTGTGACCAATTCATATATTGAGCATATTCTTCCTGCTCTTGTGTTATATTATTTCCATCTAATTGCAATAAATTAAGATTTTTATACACACCTGTTTCTATAGATTCTTCCTCTACCCCTATAACTTCCTCAGTTTCAGGATCTAACAATTCAAACGTACGAGTTTCTCGTCGTTTTTCATCTGATAATAAACTTTGCATGCTTATAGTAGTCGAGTGGATACATGCTTGGCTATCTTGTATATCAGACTTATTAACATCACTGTAAAATTCTTCGAGTAAAATTGGTCTTAAATACGTATCGTCTTTGACAGTAACTGTTTTAGGCTCCAAATCTTCATCAAATTGCAATTCTGTTTCTTCAAATTCTTGTGTAACTTTTCCGACAGACGTTCCTAAAATTGTCTTTTCTCTTATTAATTGTTTTTGCGATTCTTTATAACCAATTTGATCTAATTGGTGAGTAAAAATATAATCATTATGTAATTGCGTAATATCGCCATCAACTTTATTTGCTAATTTTTCCTCGACCCTACCAATAGGATAAGTATTAAATAAAATACGAGCTATTCTAGCAGCTAAACCATTAACCTTTATTAACATTATTGGTGACTTGATATTTGCTCTACCGGAATAAACTTCATCAAGATTATCATTCATGTAAACAGCGGCACGAGCTTGTTTCCATCGCTCTTCCCAGACTTGACGATCATTTTGATATCCAGATTTAAGAGATCCAAAAAAATCTAATGCTTCACGATCCTTGTTATCTTCAACATTATTTTTTTCATTTATACTCTTATTTTCGCTTGCCATATATACCGGTTAGTATACATATCTGTAAAAAAAAGTCAATAGATATTATTTATTGATTTGAACATAAATAATTAATATTGTAACAGTTCTCTGTCTATTCTACGGACAACTATTTTATTGTCTTTTTTAAAAAAACCTTTTAAATTTCCTTTGAATATTTCTTTATTCCATTCAGAATAACTCATCTTTTCATAATTAGAGTTTGCAGTAAAACCCATTAACACTATATTTTCTTCATTATTTGTTTTTTTGTATTTTTTCAATCCAATAACTATTACATGCTCACCACTAAATAAAAATTTATCATTATCATCTAATTTATTTTGATCGTTTTCTAAATATAGCCAATCACCAATAATTAATTCATCACATGAATCTATCATATCAACCTTTATACCTTTAAATGCTCTAGGGTAATTATAAAATGGTAATGATGACGTTATTCTTAATGGGTTACTTTTAAATAAATTATCAAATGATTCATCACCTATGTTTCTTAAAATTTCATTATACTTAGTAATTAAAACAGCTCTTTCACAGTCTATTTTCCCGTGTGTTATATTTTGAAAAATACTTTTTATAGCAATAGATGGCTTTGTTTTTGCTTTTATACCAAAACCATAAGAAACAAAATGTGGTGAATCTATATCTAGTCTTTCCCCTGGATATGGATACCTAAAGTTATTATTTAAATATGAAAAATTATCTTGAATTAATACAGATTCAAACTCTTGCTCTAATTGCCTTGGTATTGTGCATTTTTTAAATATTTCATTTTTATTTGCTATTATTTTTTTCATGATTATATTATGAATCATGAGTTAATAATTGTCAACTATTAATAACCCATAGCCCCATACTTACGATCATCAATCCATTCAGGTGATTCTATTTCTTGTCGCTCCATTTTAATACATTCATATTTTATTATATCCATAAAGTGATCATCTTTTTTTAATGGTTTGTTAATCATTTCTTTTTTATCTTGCATTTTAGCCGTTGCATAAGTATCCCAACTATATCGACTAAATTCCCAAAGCACCCCAGTTAAGTCATTAAACACATATAACTTAGGTTTTCGTTTAACCTCACCTGATATAGTTTTGACGACTTTGATACGTTTCTTAACAGCATTTATACCCATTGCATTGTCTTTCGCACAAAGTATAGTATCAATACCATTTCTTTGAAATTCCAAGCGAATCGTATGATTGTTTTCTTGATCTTCATCTGGATGTCTAAATATAACATCTGGTTTCTGTGATGATGTATCTATCTGACAAAATAAAGGCTTTAGACCATCTCTTTTAGTTATAATCATCCTAGCATAATCGGCAATAATCATTGATTCTACAGGTGCTTTAAGTTCTTCAACAACATATATTGTATCTTCTTGATGATCATATAAAAATCGACACCAATGATGACAAGTTTTTTCGTGGGGGTCGACGCCCTCATGCAACTCATATCTACCAGGATTATCTTTAATCATTCTTTTATAATTAAATCTATCTACCTTATTAATTTCTCCAAATTCTTTATAAACTAACCCTTGTGATAAATGCGGTTTACCTAATACCCGACTTTCATATTCATCGGGGTCAACGGTTGTTAAATAATTTTCTTTTGCTTGTTCTGAAATAAAAGGGTTATCAAGTATGCTTAAAACAGTTGTTTCAACTAGCTTGTTATTTGATTCCCATAAAAAATTGACTAACCTTGTAAACCCACTAAGCGATGTAAATGTAAACATAACAACACCATCTCTATCTGTTGTTCTAGCTAGTGATTCTTGGTAAAAGTCCCAGGGACATTCCTCATCTAACCAAATTAAATCAAGATCCATACCTTGAATTGCTTCCCTACCTTGTTGATATGATCTAAATATTGATTTAGCACCATTTTTCATTAAAAGAATATCATTATTATAACCTCTAATTGGATTATATTTTCCGTAGTCTACTTCACTTTTTTTAATTAATTTATTTATTTTGGCCTGTTGAACTTGTACACTTAATTTATAATCAACTGTTGCGCACATAATTTGTATATTAGGCACTTCTTCAAGAATTTGTGCGACAACACCGGCACCTAATTCAGTTTTTCCCGATCTGTTACCGCCAAATGTAACAAATATTTTTTTTTCACCGCCATATTTTATGCGATCAATTATAGTATTACGCATCTTGAATTGTTTTTCATACTTTTCCCATTGCATGAAATCAAGCATGTTTTCATTTCTATATTGTTTATATTTTAATAATTTATTTCTTAAATGTATTAAATTATTCATAGATTATTCAATAATATAAAGAATTATATCTAAAATAATTTTTATTAAAAATAATGAAAGATATATCAAACCAATAGCTATAATAAATCCAAAAACTGATTCGAAAAAATATTGGCCCCAATTAAAATCTGCTTGAAAAAAACTCATCACATACTCCCTATAAGATCCTTATCAATTTTTATATTGTGAAAAAAACCCTAAACTTTTTTTAATTCCTTCACTAGCGTATTTAAGTGCATCACCATCCTTTTTCACAGCGGCAAGGACAACATCTGAATTGTTTCTTAGGTCGTCACTGGCGTAGTGAAGTGCAAAACCATCTTGTTTCACAGCAGCAAGGACAACCTCTTTATCATTTTTTATCTTATCACTGGCGTATTGAAGTGCCAAACCACTCTGATTCACAGCGGCAAGGACAACATCTGAATTGTTTCTTAGGTCGTCACTAGCGTATTGAAGTGCCCAACCATCCTGTTTCACAGCATAAAGTACAACATCTTTATTGTTTTTTAATTCATCACTGGCGAATTGAAGTGCAAAACCACTCTTTTTCACAGCGGCAAGGACAAACTCTTTATCGGTTCTTAGGTCGTCACTAGCGTATTGAAGTGTAGAACCATTCTTTTTCACAGCGGCAAGGACAACCTCTTTATCCTTTCTTAGGTCGTCACTTGCGCATTGAAGTGCATATACATTCTCTTTCACAGCAGCTAAAACAACTTCTTTATCATTTCTTAGTTCCCAACTAGCCCATTTAAGTACCGAATAATTGCACTCACAGTCTAAAACTTTCTCATAATCTAGATTCACAGCTACAAGTACAACCTCTTTATCGTTTTTTAGCTTATCACTAGCGTATTGAAGTGCCCAACCATCCTGTTTCACAGCATAAAGTACAACCTCTTTATCGTTTCTTAGTTCGGCACTAGCGTATTCAAGCGCCCAACCATTCTCTTTCACAGCGGCAATTGCTTTTTCTTTATCATCATATATTCTCATTATTAAATCTCCTTAAACTTTCTTGAAGTTCTTCACTAGCGTATTGAAGTGCATCACCATTCTGTTTCACAGCGGCAATGACAAACTCTTTATCGTTTCTTAGGTCGTCACTGGCGCAATAAAGTGCAGAAGCACGCTCTTTCACAGCGGAAAGGACAAACTCTTTATCGTTTCTTAGGTCGTCACTGGCGCAATAAAGTGCAGAAGCACGCTCTTTCACAGCGGCAAGGACAACCTCTGGATTGTTTCTTAGGTCGTCACTAGCGAATTGAAGTACCCAGCCATG
>Ga0208425_1000610_pt1 | contig 12333 bp, 10 predicted proteins | sample DEB08_DNA_4_FD_185496 | JGI IMG/M metagenome (GOLD analysis project Ga0208425, IMG submission 185496) | Aqueous microbial communities from the Delaware River and Bay under freshwater to marine salinity gradient to study organic matter... | ecosystem: Environmental > Aquatic > Marine > Coastal ...
AGATAGACATCACCGTCTTCGTTGTCTCGACTAGATCCATCGGAGGTTGACAGGTTTGATTCCAGTCCTGTGCTTTGATCAGCACCTCACGCAAACCCCAACCTTCTTTGATCCACTTGCCGACCAACCGTGCGAGGGTGTCGTTGCGACTGCCTTCGACCTGCGGTTCTTCTGTTAGCTTCTCTCTGATCGATGGGATCTCGCCGGTATTAGGATCGACAGAGTTGAACCCACTGATCCTTCCTAAGTCATCGACAGTCAGCAATGGCAGTTCATCCATCGCCGTGACGCCATACGACTGTTCGCATTCAAGACGATACCCGACCGATGGCGCGATCATCACATACCCGCCATCGCCACGAATGTCAATCTTGTTTTTTCCTACGCTATTGCGTATGTCGTTCGGCCCAAGCGCGTAGAAGTAATGCGTCCCACCTCGAGGCGTGACTTGCTTCAATGGCGTTCGCGTTATGCCACCAGACTCTATCCATTGCACTGCCTCGTCGCTGTCTGCATCGACCACGGCAAAGTTTATGCCGGTAATGACTGCCCAGTTAGCTTGAGGGTAATCGGCATGCCACTTATCCACCTCTGCCTGACTTGGCTGTATGGTTTGATAGTGTGTCCATTTCACACGCGGGGTCTTCGCCCACTTCGCTTTTAGTGCATCTTCTGGATCGAACGGATGACGGCTGCGAAAGTACTGAGGTATTATTTCTGCCGGAGAGCCACACGGAATGATATGGAAGCCAAGCTCCCACATTTCGTGTAACCAGTCGCCCTTGATATCAGGCTCTATGTTTTCTCCACAGAAATTCTGTTGGAAAAAATGCATTAGCCTATCCTTTCAATGCGCCTCGATGTTCCTTCCAATGCAGTGACCACCTGGTAGCCAAGCCCCTTGGCTGATTGTCTGATAGCTCTGACCTGCGATTGCTTTGGATCTTTACTTTCGTCAATGACGAACGAATCTCCGATGTCTAACTTAAGTAGTATGCGTTGCCACCTGCCTGGGCCACGCTTAGGTGGTCCGGCGCTGACGCCTTTCTCGATTGTGATATCCACGTTGGGTCTCCTATGTATTTGCCTCCACAGCATACATGATAATTTCCCACATAAAAAGACTTGATATTATGTGAGGATAATAATACGATGTCCGTGGAGAGTAGAGAAAGGAGATGTAGATGGAATACGAGAGTATCGTAAAAGAGTTGATCGCTGCTAAGAAAATTAAGTCGGAGATCGATAGTAAGATAAAGCGTCTCGAAAGAGAAGTGCTTGACACAAAAATTGCGAGTGATGCTATAGCGCCACTTCGTAATCAGGGAGGAGAGCGCACTGAGAACGGTGTGACTTTTGAGATCAAACGTACCTACGTTTGGGATCAAGATCTATTGGTAGATGCATTAAGTATGTATCCGTCAACTGAAGATTGGCCTTCCTTTGTAACCCCCCCTTCTGAAATCAAAGTCAACTTGAATAAGTTCAAGACGTTTGCCTTGGAAAATCCAAAGCATCCGCTCGTTGAAGGCATTCATGCTGCGCTTTCGACCAAGCTCGGGGACCCTAAAATCAAAGCAATAAAGGAGGTATAGCATGTCGTTACTAGCTCAAGTAACTACGGCTCGGGAATCAGTTCCCAACGAAGCATTACCGCCGGTCAGGATGAATATCCAAGGCACCGATGGTATTGGTAAATCAACGTTTGGTGCAGGTGCGCCTAACGCAATCTTCATACAGGCGGAGGATGGATTGAACTTCATCGATGGTGTTGCTCGATTCCCCTTGGCTAATGAATGGAAAGATATCCTCGACCAGTTGATGTCACTGGCCAATGAGGATCATCAGTTCCAGACCTTGGTTCTGGATACTACGGATGCCGCTGCATTGAAGGCTGAGGCTCATGCATGTCAAGCCAATGGTTGGGACAGCATTGATTCTCCAGGATTCGGCAAAGGTTACACCGTGGTCCGAGAACTTTGGGTCAAACTGTTAGACGGTTTGAACTTCCTGCATCGGCAGAAAAGAATGAACATCATTCTGCTCAGCCATGTAGGCATCAAGCCTTTTAACGATGCAAAGAACGAATCCTATGACCGATGGGAGATGAAGTGTCACAAGAATGTGAATGCGCTCATCAAAGATTGGGTGGATTTCAACTTTTTTGCAAACTACAAGGTAGAGGTGGTGAAGGATGGTAGTAAGGCTCGCGCTGTCAGCTATGGCAACCGCGCTTTGTTCACTAAATTTGCCGCCAGCCATGACGCCAAGTCAAGGGTAGTTCTTCCTGATCAGATTGAATTTGATTGGAAGTCTTTTGAAAAACACTACGGTGCCGCTCTGGCACCACAACAATAAGGAATTATTATGGGTATATTAGATCAAGGTATTGACTGGAGTGCAGTTGAAGCAGGTGGCTCCAACATGGATAGCGGCCCTCTCCCTGCGGGGGAGTGGACTGTCGAGGCAGTTAGCTTTGAAGAAAGGACTTCAAACGCTGGCAACATTTACCTCGCGTTTGACTTCAAGGTGCTTGGGCCCACACATGCCAACATGCATGTATGGGAAAACTTCACCATTACCGGCGAATCAAAGGTAGGTATGGCTCGATTGAAAAGCTTTATTGGCGCCACTGGCGTTGATACAAATCAGCCTCTCGGGACTGCGCTGGTCAACTCTGCCATGCAGAAGCCGCTCAATGTGATCACTGAGATTGAAGCTGGTAAAGCTAACCCCAACGGTGGAATGTACAAGGACAAAGCGAGGATCACTTCATTCAAGCCACCGCAGAACGTAGCGCACCAACAGCAGCAGCAAGCCGCTCCCGCTGCTCAACCTGCACCAACCCAACAAGTGCAGACCAATAACTGGTCCGCATAGGTCGATCGCAAGCACCTGGTGCCGCCCTACCAGACGACCAAAAGTGGGCGCATTTATTTATTAATGAACCCTGAAAAGGGTGAAAAGTATTTGAAAAGGCTTGACCCGACAAAACTTTTCACTAGGAGAGATACATGGATGAAGTAGATCAGATTGAGATTCAATTCAACAACGAAGAAATGTCCGATGCTTACGAGCATTTAAAGGAATGGTTAAAGATCATGAGAGATAGCGGCTACAGTCTTGAGGCTGTGTCAGAAGTCATGAGCACGTTCTCTCTCATACATGCTTATACCTTTGCTGATCCTGAAAGCGTAGATGCATCGATACAGTCAATCAAAGAAAAGGTTGCAATTAATACACTCAATGAAGTTCAAGGAGAAGGAATAGTCCACTGATGGAACTTAGAAACTACCAGAAAAAAGCTTTAGATAAAGCTACCTGTTGGTTAGATAACAAGATTACAAACCCTCTTATAGTCCTGCCGACTGGTGCGGGTAAGACAGTTGTATTCGCGACACTAATCCAGACGCTTTACAAGCAAGATCCCTCGAGGAGATTTCTTATCCTCGCCCACCGCCAAGAGTTAATCTCTCAGGCAGAAGAGAAACTGCTAAACGTTTGGCCGAATGCACCATATGGTGTACTCGCTGCTAGTCTTAAGAAGTTTAATAACACCGCGCCGATTATTATCGCGAGTAGAGATACGCTCGCCTCGCAAACCAGGTTAGATAAGTCCTTGCCGGTAGACTACATCATCATCGATGAAGCCCACCATGTAGGCAAAGAAAAGAAAAGCCGGTACAGAAAGATCATCAATCACTTTGAAGAGATAGGTTGTCCAAAGATCCTCGGCGTTACGGCTACGCCCTATCGCATGAACCAAGGGTTTATCTACGGTAATGATGGTGATTTCTTTGATGGCGTAGCCCACTCAGTGACCATCCCAGAGCTTATGGAAGAAGGTTACTTGTGCAGGTTAACTGCATTCGCCGTGGCCAAGGAAGCGGTCATCGACGCCAGTAAAGCAAGACTGAAGTTTAAAGGTGGCGACTATCGAGAGTCAGACCTTGAGGTCCTTGCCATGGATGATTTGACAATCCTAAACATCATCGATGATTGGGTTGAGAAAGCATACTCAAAGGGTAGAACCAGCACTGTATTCTTCTGTGTCAGTGTGCTTCATGCAGAGAAGATGTGCATGTTGCTTATCCGATCCGGTATCACTGCTGCATTTATCACGGCTGAAACTCCCAAGAATGAAAGAGACGCCATCCTAAAACAGTTTGAACAGGGCGAGATCAACGCCTTGTGTAACGTAGCTGTACTCACAGAAGGGTGGGATGCTCCGAGAACAGACTGCATTGCGATACTTAGACCCACGCAATCACTTGGTTTGTACGTCCAGATCTGCGGTAGAGGCATGCGCCCATGGCCTGGAAAAGAAGATTGTTTGCTTCTTGACTACGGTGAGAACATGCAGCGCCATGGTTGTATTGATAAGGCTAGGCCGTCAAGACCACCTCCTCCGCAAGGAAGTCTGGTATGGGTGTGCGGTGAATGCTTCCATGTTAATGACCATGAAGTTAAGAACTGCGAAGAATGCGAGGCACCTAAGCCTGTTAGGGCTCTTGTGTTAGATGGAGGCCCACAAAACGATAACGATACAGCCGTATCCGCCAGCGACATTGCCGCAGAAGGTTACGTCCTATCTGATGAGATGCCGGAGAAGAACGAGCCCATCTATAGGTCAGAGGATGTGATTGCGGTCAGAGCAAAGAAAAAGACATCGAAGAATGGAAACGATTATCTCAGCGTAGAGTTTCAATGCGATGGGGTTTACTGGCCTCAAAGCACTGCGCTCATGATCGGCATGAAGGGTAAGGCCGGAGATATGGCTCGGATCAAGTGGAATAAGATGACGGGTTCAAACAAGTATCCTTACAGCATTGACCTAGCGGTGAAGCTAATCAATGAGGTTGGGGTATTTGACAAGATCAAACAGGTTAACTTAAAGAAGGAGGGTAAGTACTGGAATGTCATTGGAGTCAATTTTTGAACGAATCGACGAGGCCATCGTCGAACAGAACGATCGTAACAGAGGTCACATGGGGTTCAGTATCATCGGCGATGACGATGAGCGTAAGATCTGGATGAACTTTTACTGGTGCTTGAGGCCAGACTTCGGAGGCAGAATGCTGAGGCTGTTTGATCTAGGGCAGCGCATCGAAGATCAAGTGGTTGACTACCTCACTTCGACCAAAGTGATAGGTGTATCGCCAGTCGATAAGGATGGTAAGCAATACAGGGCATCTGCCTTTGGCGGACACTTTGCTGGATCTTGTGATGGCTTTGTCAGAAAGATACCACCTAACCTGGAAGAGATAGTCTTGCTCGAGATCAAGAGCGCAAACGATAAACGATTCAAAGAACTTGTAAAGCTTCAGGATTATCAAGGTTGGAGTAAGACATACCAGTGGCAGATCCACTCTTACATGGGGGTCTTTGGTGTCAATCGAACCCTAGTTGTCGTAGTTAATAAGAATAATAGCGAGATCTATTCTGAACTTATTGATTACAACCCATCGATATGGGAACAGGCACAAGAAAAGGCACATCGATTGATCACCAGTGATGTAGTCCCTGATGGTATGAGCGAAAAGGATTGGCGATTAAAGAATGAATCGCATGTGTATCGTGAGGTTTATCTTGGACGGCGCTTGCCCTCATCTGTGAACTGTAGAAACTGCATCAAGTCAAAGCCCATCACAGACTCAAATGGAGCCGTCTGGTGGTGCGATAGATTCAGCAAGAGTCTTACCATTGAAGAGCAGAAAGATGGCTGTAGCGAGCACCTATGGATGCCTGCGCTGGTTCCTGCTGAGCATATCCCAGAGGACAGCACTGACGACAAGATCGCCTATCGATCTGGAATAGTTGTGTTCTTTAATGCGGTATCTAAAGGACTTGACAAACAGTCATTTAGTAGTCCTGAGTTGCGAGAACTATCTAAGACCAACTTTGATCCTGATCTGATGATGGGCTCTGCTCAGAACATTCGGAACACGTTTGATGCTGAGTTCGTAAATGTGCATGTGATGGATGAGGATCAAGTACCGTTCTAGGTGGCCACTCTCTCGGATCTTTGATGATTTGGATGATGACGCCAGGGTGTAAAGCTTCGACAAGTTTCTTCTTTAGCGAGAACACTTGAGTGAGCACACCCTTGGTGTCCTCTACCACATACTGATCTTTGCACCAGTATCTAAAGTCTGCGATGTACTTGCAGATCTTCTTGCCTTCTACCACGCATTCATAAGGAACCTGAACCTCAACGTTCTCAATCTCACCATCCTCCTCTCTTGCTTTGAGGATCTTGTATCGAGCAGCTTCAAGCTTTGAATCAAACTTAACACCATCGTACTCAACCTTCTGGGCAAAGTACTTTCCGGTTTTCTTTTTGCGTTGTGGTAGCAAGAGATTAGGAACCTAACAGTTTGTCTAATTCTATATCTCTCAGTGCATCTATGCCACGGTCAAACAAAGACTGGCTGGGTGGCGGACTTGGTGGAGGCACAGCACCTGGCGTAGGTGGTGGCATGATACTAGGTGGCGCTTGCTGCGCTCTTTGTTCTTCATAAGCTTCAGGCTTAAAAGGTTTGTTTCTAAATTCAGCTTTAGCTTTTGAGATAGCACTAAGATCAAAAGGATTTGATATCTTGTTTCGATCAGACCTGTAAGCTTCTTTTCTTATCTGTTTAGATATTTTAGATGGCTTGTATATTCCTCGCATTACTCTTTTGTAATCAGGAGCCTTTGCTCTTTTTAGTACTTTAGCTATTTGAGCGTCCGACATTCCTAAAGTCCTAGCATCTTCTATAGCTTGATAAAACGCTCTTAAAGATCGAAACCTTTTTTCGTTTGTTTCAATGTACGCGTTAGTTATTTCTTCTGCGTCAACCTTTCCTTTCTTTCTTGACAATGCGCTAAATAGTTTACCAGCTTCAATAAGCTCGCTAGATGCGTCTCTTGACTTGTAGTAAAGCTGTTGTTCTATTACAGGGCGAACTGTTTTTAGTCCTGTTAAAGCTTCAGCAATCTCCCCAACGGGATCAAGCCTAACGCCTTGTCCGGTCAATGCCTTATCCTCGTCTCTTAATCCAACAGAAGCTAAGACAGAGCTAGGTAAATCTTTAAGTCTATTTCTTCTTAAGTCGTATGGCGAAAAAGTAGGCATCAAGGGATCTGCTACATAAGCAAACCCTTTAAGTACTTTAGTACCAAAATCATCTTGATCGTTCCAAACGCTTCTGCCAGTCTTCGTTGTGTTTCGAGACATATCTAAAATACGTTCGCCTAACATTGTTTCACTAATAAATGGACTAAAAAACTCTGCGCTTGATTCTATGGCTGCATCTATTGCAATACGATCTAGTTCTTTTTCTTCAGTAAGACCGTTGTTTACAGCGTTAAATACAGCCCTAACTGGTCTTGTTAAGTAATCATATGGATTCGTATAAGAGAAGTTATAAAACTCTGTAACGTTTCCATTCTTATCTGTAGCAACGGGAATAAGCTGGCTGTTTCTTTCCCATTCAGGAGCGAATGAACGTTTATAAGCTTCTGTTTGTTCTTCACTTGATCCTGTAAGTGCGTGCCCTATAGTCGATAAAGATCTTCCAGCAGCATAGTGAACCGTGGACATTCCAACAAGACGCCTCATGCCAATCTCTCTCATTTCTGGAGACTCGCTTGCGACTTCCTTAATAGCTCTGCTTAAAGTGTTGCTACTTGTTCTTATAACTTCAGCAGGGAATGCAACAAAGTTACCGAAAGGTAACTTTCTTAGCGTCTCAATTATTTCAGGAACTCTAACGTAATTAGGTATTAAATCTTTGGTTATAGATGCAGCCTCTCTCTTAAGAAAGGTTTGCAATGCTTCTTTGTTCAGAGAACCCGCATTAACATTAGGACCAAAGTCAATAAGGTTTCTGTAATCTGTTACAGGTATTACTGCATTTGGATTCTTTTCTATTACTTTGTTTAACTTGCCAAGTTCCATCTCGTAGTTATAGATCTTCCACACGTCATCAGAACCTTGGTACACTTTTGCTGCAAAGTTATTTTGAGCATACTCCGCAGCTTTCATTGGCTTACCACCTAAAAACTTGCTTCCAATTTTATTTTCAAGAGCATCTTTAATTAAACTTTCAAACTCACCTTGCCTTACGTTGGTATTAACAACACCAAGCTCAGTATACTCATCGTATCTTTGTTTAAGATTGCTTCTTGAAGATCCAGTTGCTCCCCTTACAGGAACATATCTGTCACCTATCTCGCTGAAAACTGTTTGCATTGAATCAAGTAATGCTTTGCCATTACCAACGTTACCGGCCTGAACCGAAAACAAAGCAGCAGTTGATGCATTTCTTATTTGAGTGGTGGGGCTATAAACCGTCTTTGCCATCTGAGATATACCTTTCAATCCAAGAAAGGTAGACCAAAGATTTGAAACAAATGAATCTCCTTGAAGACCTCCGAGTTCAGCAGCATTATCAAAAGCACCCGCGTACTCTTTCTTTATGTATTTTCCGGCTAATGGACCGTACTTAGATCTAGAAGCGTCAGTAATTTTTCCTAAACGATCCACTTCTCCAAGAGAGACATAAGACCCTGGCGGCTTGTCCATTGGTATTTCATCAACAATAAACCTAGCGTCTGGATTCACCTCGCCAAGTTTTTTGTTGTAAGCATCAATGTCTTTAAACATTGCATTCTTGGTAAGCATCTTTGCAACGCCTTCGGTTGTCTCTTTAACCTTGGTCAATAACCCTTCTTGTTGCTCACCAATTGATTGAGTTCTTAATTTATAAGTTCCATCTTTGTTTGGAACCCTTCCAAGTATGTCTGCGCTACCTGTGTACTCTCCCAAAAAGTCTCTTATTGCAGGAAGATTATCAAGCTTTCTTCCTTTTAATATTCCATTTCCCATGGCCCTTAAAGTATCTTCTTCAAACTGCATGCTTGGCTTCATGCCGCCAGAAGAAAAGTCTTTTTTCTGTACCATTTCATTTAATATGTTATACGCATCTCGTTCAGTTAGTGGAATGTCAGACTGTCTAGTTATCTCCACAAGCTCTTTTATAGCTTCATCGGTTTGTTTTTTTGTTGGCTGATAAGAGGGGTCTCTTAAAGATCGATACATTTTTGTACCGTAAAAATTTAAATTTCCATTAACAGTATCGATTAATCCTTGTTGAGTTGCTTGATCAAGAACGCCATCTGAAGAAAGCCTTCTAGATAGTCCGTCTATTTGCTCTCTAGCTCTTTTAGTTGACTCAAATATACTAAGCTCTGGTTTTAAAAACTTTCTTTCGTTAGTAGACTTTAATAGTTTATTGTCTAGATCTTTAAGAACTTTCTCTCCTCGCAATCTCATTGTTTGATCTGGATTAAACATGTAATCGTTCATTGCGTTCAATGCAGTCCTATCATCAACGCCATTTAAAACGCCTTTACTACTAAGCTTTTTAAGAGAAGTCTGAATACCATCCATATTTCTTTTAAGCTCGTTGTCAATAGCACTCATATCATGAATCTTTTGAGCTTTTATCTGAGCAGACATTCGATCAGGCATGTCGCCTTGAAATGTAAAATACTTTGTTGCAAGTTTTTTAATTGTCCCAGCTTCATCTTGACCAACTTTGGTCATGGCAGAACCAATTGGAGACGATTCATCTGCCCCAAACAACTTCAATGTCTTTCTTGAAACATCTTTCCCTATACCTATGTCTCCAGCAGCCCTTACGCCAGCGCCAACTCCTTTTGCCGCTGCCTTAAATGCAACGGGCAAGCCAAGAATCATAGCAGCGCTTTCTCCCGCTACCTTTAATCGGTTGCCAAGTTCTGCCGCAGCTCTTTCAGATCCTTCTAAGTCTTCTGTTTTGGTTCTGCTCGTAGGACCCATGTCAAAAAAGTCGCCAAGAGTTTCCACATCTTGCGTAGCAACTGCAAAATCAGTGCCTGCAAATGCAGCAACTTGCTCAGCATTTCCAAGCTTTCTTGCTTTGGCTATTTTAGCGGCTACTGTTCCTGGCAAAGCAAACTGAGTAATAAACTTTGCAGCTTCGCCTGCTCCAGTGTAAGTGGTAGGTTTTATTTTTTCGTAAAACTGTCTTACCTTTGCGGCTTGACTTTCTTCTGGGTCAACAACGGCGTCGTAGGCTTCCCATGGAAGAGTGGCTAATCCTTCTGCAATGCTAACGGCACCGGCACCTACCCCCCTAAAAGCATCCCCAACATAAGATACTTCGGACTCTTCAAGTTCGGTTGCGGCTACTTTACGAGTTCTGTTGTAGTACTTTGCCGCACCAATCTTTGCCTTTTCTGGATCGTTGGTATTTATATTTACCACTCGACCGTCTGGAAGCGTAACTGGAATCATGGTCCAATGGCTTCCGCTTCTTCTTCTGAAAGAATAATCCCGTCTACATTAGCTGATGGGGTGTAGCCTCCTCCAGATAACATCGCTTGTGCTTTTGCTAAAGCTTCTTCTGTAGTCAACTCGTCTTCGCTTTCTTTTATTGATCTAAACAAAGTATTTAAAAGCGTGTTATTGCTTGATCTTTTGCTTAGTGATAGCGCCATTTTGGTTAGATCTTCATTGCTCTGTTCTGGAAACTTTTCTTGTAAAAACTCAAAGTTAGATATGAAGTCTGTTTCACCGCCCCCTGTAAGGCTATCTATTCTAGCCTGTTCAAGATCATAATTCCTTGCGCCTTCGTTAAAGTCAGAAAAGAAGTTTCTTTTAGTCCATCCTTCTGTAGGTCTAGCAGCATTCGCTAATCCAGCTTGAACTCTAGGATCTCCCAGTCTTTCCATTATGTTTGCAAAGAATCCTTGCTTTTCTTCAGTCTCTACGCCTGTATCAACTTCATCTTTAACTTCAGCGTTTGCATTGGCTTGAGGGTTTGATTGAGGAAGAACAGGATCAGAAGCAGGTGTTGTTGGAATTTGTGGTTCAGGATCATCGCTAATGAAAGGATTTGCTGCACCGGCAACTGTAAGAGCACCAACACCACCAGCCGTAGACTTTACAGGATTTCTAGCAACAGCCCCCGCAGCTTTCCCAAGAGCCTCTCTTGCTTTAGGGCTCTTTAATCCTACAAGCGCTGCAATACCAGCGGCTCCGGCACCTAACATTGTGTTCATGCTAGGAAGATAATCGGTAAAGGAAGACTCTTCTTCTGCTGCTTCATCTAATCCTGATGCCATAGCAGGAGTTGAGACAAGATCAGCTATACCTCCCGCTACTCGAGGCAAGCCCTCTTCGATAGCCAACTCTCCTGCTTCAGGAAGCATTCTTGCTGTTTGCCTTGTAGCCTCAAGGCCTCTTAGTGTACCGCTCTGTCCGGCCTCTACAGCCTTTCTAACGGTATCTATTACCTTCTTACCCTTGTATCCCATCTGCCCAAGCTTAGCGACAAGGGCAGCAGGTGCTGTAATACCTCCAGCAAGAAGGCCAGCAGTAGCTGTTGCAATTGCAACATCAGTAGGATCATCAGGATCTACAACAAAAAAGTCAGTAAGATCTCTGGCATTGAGACCAGATCCTTCCTCTGTTTTTTCCATAGTAAAGAAATCAGACATAGTGCCATCATCACCAACTATAAGGTCTCCCAACCTAGACATAAATCCAGGATCGCCACCACCTTGAAGACGGACAGGCGCAACGCCTGCCATAATACCGCTACCTTGTCTTGTCTGCGGCGTTTGAAACATAGGCCGTTGATATATGTTGTCTAGCATTCCGCCTTGATTCATGTTCCTAGCCTCCGACAAAGCAATGGCCATAGCCTGCTTCGGGTTCGTTACTTTCTTTCCAGATCCACCTGATTTTAGAGTACCAGCTTTGTACTCCCTCATCACTTTGCTTATCTTTTTATTGCGCTTATTCATTTATGTAAAAAAACTTATTACTTGACCCGCCGCATTAAGAAACTTTGATGCGTCACTTGGGTTCTGCTGTGCTCTTAATTGATCAGCTTGAGTGTTGTATCCACTTTGATACTGCGGTAAGTATCCTGACAATCCACCTAGCATCTGTTGGCCACGCTGTAGTCTCATGTATGGCTCGTCTGCCATCTGAGTAGCAGCGGTGTATTGAGCGCCATAAGCGCGATCCTGTATGCCTCTGCCAGTCTGTCCAAGCCCTGCCATGGTTCCAATCTGACCTGTAAGCATGTTGTAACCTTGCTGACCAAGCCCTGCGATACCGGCTGCACCAGCGCGTTGAGCCGCTGTACCCGCTCCATAGGCTTGAAGTGCTGTGCCGAATTGATCTTGAGTAAGTCCGCCTAATCCTCCTGCTGCGCCTTGCATCCTACGCATCTGATCTTGGTAACTACCCATGCCCATTTGCTGGGCTTGACCATACTGAGATCCCATGCCTTG
>Ga0208425_1000619_pt1 | contig 12288 bp, 12 predicted proteins | sample DEB08_DNA_4_FD_185496 | JGI IMG/M metagenome (GOLD analysis project Ga0208425, IMG submission 185496) | Aqueous microbial communities from the Delaware River and Bay under freshwater to marine salinity gradient to study organic matter... | ecosystem: Environmental > Aquatic > Marine > Coastal ...
CACTCCTGAAGAAGTTCAGATGGAGATATTGAAAAACTACGAAGAACTTGCTGGGCTTAACAACTATCGTTTGACTGCTATGCCAAGTCTAAAGTTTGCCCTTCGTTCTCGTCTTCGTCCTGGCGGCAAAAGACCTTCCAAGAAATATTTGGAAGCAATGAAGGAAGCATATAATACAATCGTTAGCGACAAGAAAAAGTTTGTTACTGATGAGGACTCTTTAGAGAAAATTAAATCACTATTTTCTAAATTCGGTATGAAGCTAAAAGAAAGTAAAAATATCAGAAATGTCTTGACTTCTCTTATTAGAGAAGAGATTATAAGTTCGACTACTCCAGATACCTCTGAGCCCTTCCGCCAACTTAATGAGATTAGTAGTGAAGTTTATGACTATCTTGCTGATGCTGCTGCTGGTCTGTCTGCATCAGAGTTGCGACCATTGTTCGGCGAAAACGAACGAGTAATCATTCCTATGGTCTCGAAAGAGAACGAGCAGGTCAAAGAGTTCTACGAGATGATTGTTGAGCCGCTCGCAGCCAAGGGCATCAAGGTTGACCTTAAAAATGGTGTCGCAACCAAAGAGATTGAGACACAACGAGGGAAACAAGAAAGAAAAACAAAACTAGGAAAGACCATCGGCAGAGAGTTATCTGCTGCTACACAAAAGTGGTGGAACAAGTTCCAGGCTGACTTCCTAGGCAACCCAGAAATCTTGGAAGCCCAAGATGCTATTGTTATCACACAGCATCCACTAGATGTAGCAAGAATGTCTGACTTCAGCGAAGCAGATATTAGGTCTTGTCATTCAGAAGGTTCAGACTATTTTACTTGTGCCCTTGCTGATGCGAAGAGAGCAGGAGCCGTTGCCTACTTGATTGACGGCGAAGATGTTCCTTATGCCCAAGAGCACATCAACGATACAGAATTATTTGCTGATAGAGACCGAGGTGTTGAGGGTATTACACCAAGAGCCCGTGTTCGCCTCCGCAGATTTGATAGTATTAAACTTGCTGAAGAGGGTGCTCCTCTAGCAGTTCTAGCACCAGAGACAAGAGTCTATGGGAAAAAGGTTCCCGGCTTTTTGAGCACTGTGTCTGCTTGGGCTCGCAAAGTCCAACAAGGGCACCCACTCTTCAAGGAAAAGATAGACCTATCTAAATTCATAATGCGAGGTGGGTCATATACTGATACACCAACCTACAAGATGTTTAATGCTCTCCTTGGAAAAGAAGAGTACGAGCAAGACGACCCTCGACCCGCTAAAATGGGCGAAGAGGGTGATGTAGATTATACGGATACCGCTCAGATAGGACCTATGCTTGATGCTGCTACTGAAGCAATGAATGAGGCTAAGTATGATTATCTTGACGACGAGAATGTTGAGTTTGATTTTGAAGTTGAGTGGGATGAGTGGAATGAATCTCCAGAGGTAGTTTATAGCATCAAAGTTATGTTTGACTATCCAGTCTATAAGTTTATTGGTTCCCCAAATGTTGGAAGCGAAGAAGAATACAGTAAAGAAGAGATGATTAATGCTCTTCGCCGTCAGGCAGCAATGGGAGCCGTAAGAGATGTAGCGGAAAACACATACAACGACTCCGAACACTACGACCATCAAGTTGATTATAACTGGAGTGCTAGTGTCCAAGAACGAAGGTTCGGCAGCGATACAAGGCTGGTAGTTGAGGTTGTGGCCTACATTGAGGGTGTAACTCATGACCCTGACAACTTTGGGTATGAGATTGCCGACCAAGTTAAGTCTTACCTTTTAGATTATTGGGAAGACATTGATAATGAAATAGAAACCGCTCTCAAAGAAGACGGCTGGATGGTTCAACAACCTTATGATAGAATAAAGGTTGACCCAGAAGATGTGAAGAAACTAGGTTCAGAATCTTTTGAGAACTTCAATGTTGTTAAGAATACGGACAAAGGCATTAGAGCATCAATGTCTGATAAACTTCAAGGGTATCCACTAGGCGGCTCTCGTGTGGCTTACTCCACTATAGACGACAGAGAAGTTAAACTAAGATACCCAGAAGGTCCAAAACTTATTGAAATATTAAGGGAAGTTGGAGAGGCAGATAAGTTTAAAATAGAATCAACTGGAACCTTTAGTATGTTAGGGCTCCCGCCAGAGCGACGAAACAATGTTCTAAAGACAATCAGAAAAGAGATTATGGATGCCGCCAGAGCAGCAGCCTCACAGCCTAGCCTACCACTAGATTTGCCTGCTGGCGAAAAGCGAGATGTAGAAAGGTTTCTGCCTGCTGTTGATGAGGTCAAAGTCGGCTTCAGGCAAGAGTCTGTATCATTACAACCATATAGAAGAAAAGGTGAGCCAGGATATGCTGCCCAAGGTGTTATCGTCTTTACATTTAAGCCAACCGACACCCAAGAGCAGATCGACACCAATCTCAAGTTCGTTAAGTATCTTGACGAGAATTCAGAACCAATCCAAGCCGCCATTCAAAAAGAGTGGGACGATATCTTGGATGAGTTTGAAAAAGAGATGCCCCTAGTAAAGGAGCCACCAAAACAAGAATCTCTAAAATCAACCCTACAAGACTTGATTAACGAAGTTATAACAGAGGCAAAGTTTGAGAACGAAGCAACAAAAATGGTAAGGGATGCCGTCAAAAACATCAAAGACCATCTTCGTGCTTATGGCGGAGAACCAAGAATCCAGCCTCGCTTTGGAGTTATAGAAAATCCACTAGAGAGCATTGTGTATGATAAGGAACACTTTGGAGGTCTTCCAGAAAAACTAGCAGACCAAGGGATTACCAAAGTCACCTTCCATATGAAGGTTGAGCCATCCACTGCTTTTGGTGAAGGTATCAAGTTCGGTGTTGATGGTAAGACAATATCATATGACGATGACGACCCTCGTTTGGAAGAGCCAATAAAAGAGCGACAAGTCATTGTTAATGTCTATCTTTCAGACGAGTTTAGAATGACCGATATGTCTGAACTTATTGAGCGAATGAAAGACACAGCAGTCCATGAGATTACTCACGGCGGTCAATCAAAGGAAATGCTAAAGAAGTCAGGCAAAGCACAGATGAAGGCTTTTCAGGCTGGACTAAATAGCATTGATGCTCTTCGACTTTATTACCTTGACCCCGCAGAAACCGAAGCATATGCTCGTGGTGTTTATAAGAGAGCCAAGATGTCGAAGGTTCCTTTTACTACAAAACTGGACCAGAACATTGAGGAACTCTTGCGATACTATGCTCACCCCAAAATGCTAACAAAACGGGGAACAGAATACACAGAAGAAGAAGTAAATGATTTCTTTAAGAACGAGTATCGTCAATCACTTATCGACTATGCTAAAAAGACTTTACCAGCAGCAGTGATTGAGACACTAATTAAAGAAGCCATGGAAGACGAAGAATACGAAGGTGTAGAGCCAATTGACTACAAGGGCGAGCACTCCGCTCCAATGGCGGAAGATGGTGCTCCTCTGTGGAACCTAGCAGACAAAGGTGTTTATCCAGAAGATGTTTATGGCCCTAATGGTCGCAGTTGGTATGGAACTGGTGATGCCCTAGACTGGAATGCTTATGATATTATTCGTGGAGCCTATGGACGACGGGACAAGCAACTAACAATCTACCGAGCAGTTCCAAAAGGCATACGAGGCATTAATCGTGGCGACTGGGTTACGATTGTAAGGCAATATGCTAAAGACCACGGCGAGAGTGCTCTCAACGGCGAGTATGATATTCTAAAGAAATCAGTAACTGCCCGAGATATTTTCACTGACGGCAACTCTTGGTTAGAGTGGGGATACGACCCACAGCCACGAGTTCCTTATTCAGAACGAGAAGACTGGGAAAGATATCCGGGGAAAAAGAAAAAATGAAAAAACTACTAACAGAGTGGCGGAAGTTTTTGAATGAGAGGGTGATGTATCACTCTACTTCCCCTGAAAATGCGGAAGCCATTTTGTCCCAAGGATTAAAAGTAGGACGAGAGAGTGCCCATACCAAAGCAGGCTCTTGGGCTGACGAACACTACGGCACCCGACCAATCTACCTTTCAGTAGAGCAGGGCAAATACGAAGGTGTTCCGCTTGCTGTGAATACAGCGGGTATGCCCCTGTTGGCTGATTTGCCTACTCTTGTGGATTACGGGGCAAATGTTGAGGAAGAGACACTTTGGTGGAACGAGGGAGAAGAACCACAAGAACTGGAACCATACTTGGATAATGGCGAAATACAGATATTTGATTTGCTTAACGACCCAGAAGTAATCCAAGCCGCAATAAACACTACAGGCACCGCAGTTGTCCTAAAAGACATTCCAGCGGAGAACATAAATAAATGAAAAAACTACTAACAGAGTGGCGGAAGTTTTTGAAAGAAAGTTCCTTAAATTATATGAGAGGAGATTGTGCCCTTCTGGCGACTGCTGTTGGGGATTTGTCGGGTCTTCCAACTTACGGGGTGGTAGATGTTGATGATAATATTCAGCATGTTTTTGTTTATGATGAATCCACAGATGAAGGAATTGATTGCCGAGGGCGTATGCCCGCCGGGGAAATAAAAAACAATATCCAAGGCGAAGGCTTGTCTATTCGTAAAGTCAGCATAGAAGAGTTACAACAGGTTTTTGGATTAAATTCATATAGTAACGAAGAATGGGAAGAGGCAGAAGAAGAGGCGGCATTCTTGGTATGAAAAAACTACTAACAGAGTGGCGGAAGTTCCTGAAAGAAGAGAAGCGAGTTGTCACCGCTTATCACGGCAGCAATGTCCCAATCCAAAAATTCAGCCGAGACCACGGAGCACAAGGTGTTATGTGGTTTTCGGAGGACAAAGATAAAATCATAAGAGGCGAAAGCGGTGCCCTCTCTTCCAAATATATAATGAAAGTAGAACTGAATGTAGAGAATACTGCTGGGTGGGACGACTACGAGGAGAAGTTCCTACAACAAATTGAAGACGAAGGTTTTGATAGTATTCAGTTAGATGACGATTGGATTATTTTTGACCCCGCAAGAGTTAAGGTCATTGAAGTTGAGGAACAATGAAAAAACTACTAACAGAGTGGCGGAAGTATATCAAAGAGGTTGAGAAGATTGCTGATATAGCAACCGACCAAAGCGAAATACAAAAGAGCCTAGATTACTTTTATAAAGAACATGCTCCCAGCAAAGCCAAGCGACAAGACCTTGGTGATTTTAAGGGACACCAAATAGCACTCTTTACAGGTGGTGAGTTCGGCAAAGACGAACTAATGTTTGTGGTTGATAAAGACGATAGACCTATTGCCTATGTTGCGACCAATCCACACGAAGATGCTTATGCTATTGGGAATGTCCGCAAAGTCAAGGGTGGTGGCTTTTATATCACCGACCTTTACAACTTCCTAGTTGATAGGTATGGAACTCTGTATAGCGACTCCAAGCAGACAACTGCTGGTGAGAGTATTTGGAAGAGATTACAGAAGGACCCCGCCCTTAAAGTTGAGGAACCAAGCAAAGAAACAGGCAACCGCTGGCGGGCAACAAAATAAATAAAACAACCTTCCCAAACTATTTAATATATGGATAGAGAAAGGGAAGCTTGGAAAAATATTAAGGATAATGCTACAAGCGATTATCACTATGCCGAGGTGTATGATGCTACACCAACAGCCAAGCCAAACTACATTTCAGCAACCGTATGGACTACAATAGTTGCCGTTCTTGTATGTTCGGTGTTCGCAGGTTTCCTGCTCTATCTTTACAATGAGAGCAACATAGAAGAGACCCTCTCAATGGCCGTCAGTCGTGCGATTATCTCTTTGGAGCAAACCATTGAACTCCAAAGCAAAGAGATTACGAAACTGAAGGCAGAAAACAAGAAGATACACGATTACCTACAACTTTGGACCCCGCTAGATTTACAACGACTTCAGCGGAAACATAAAAATAAAACACCAACAGAGGACGACCTATTCGACCTTGGGCCTGATATCATTATCAATGGTCGAGCACTACCTCCTCTTCGAAGACTTAACTTGGAGGACGGATTATGCTTACCTTCCTTGGAATAATTGTTTTAGTAATTTTTGTTCATGAATTGGGACATTATCTTGCTGCCCGAGCAATGGGTGTCGCAGTTGATAGTTTTTCAATTGGCTTCGGTAAAGTGCTCCTTAAAAAGAAAATGTGGGGAACTGAATGGCGATTGTCGCTCCTACCTTTTGGCGGCTATATTATGCCCCGAGGCGAGCAAGATTATTACAACAAAGAAGACGACCCAGAATCATTTTGGGCTGTTGCTCCTTGGCGACGAGGTGTAATCGCTGTAATGGGTCCAGTATTCAACTTGTTGCTTCCCTGGCCTTTATACTTTATGTTCCTTGTAGGACAGCCATTCCCCGATGTTGTTGTACCTGATGGTGCTGAACCAGCAAGGATTGGAGTTATGGATGCGGCTTACTATTCACACAAGATTTCTACCAACTTCTACAAGAAGATCTGGACTGCCGTCAATGCACCAAGAGAACAGCCAATGTCTATCAAAGATGTCGGCGGCCCTGTAGCAGTCTATGAATTCACGGAAAACGCAAAAAAAAGAAGTCAAGAAACTGGAGACTGGGGATTCCTTGTAGATTGGATTGTATTCTTCTCAATTAACCTAGGTGTGATTAACCTATTGCCGATTCCAGTATTAGATGGCGGACACATAGCAATGGCTGGATACGAAACGGTTACGAGGAGAAAACTATCAATCTATGCCCGTCAAAGACTAAACTATGTTGGACTATATCTAGTCGGTGCTATATTTGTTCTAGCCATACTTTCAGATGCCTTTAGACTTATTGGGATTTAGAAACTATTTATAGAGACCTTCAAGGGGGACAAAAATGAAAATCACAAAATCACAACTACGACAAATCATCAAAGAAGAATTGATTAACGAGCGGAGAGAAAGGGAGAGAACCCCTGCTTTTGCATATCTTAGAAAAATCCAAGATTATTTTGAAGATGTAGCCGAGGATGTTGAGAATTCAGAACTAGTCGCTAGAAGCGACAACCCCGAGCATAAAAAAGTAGCCCAAGAGTGGTTTAGTATCCTACAGCAAGGAAGAGAAGCTAGTGGTGAATTGTTAGACCAACTTGGTTCTCAACGAGAAAAGATCGAGAAAGACATTATGAGACTTAACATAGCAAACAAGAATGCTATTGCCTTACAACAATTTGTATCTGGAAAGTCAGAGTCTGGTCTTCCGCCTAAGTTCACAACAGAGACTTAAACAAAATGAAAATCACAAAGACCCAACTAAGACAAATCATCAAAGAAGAAATGAGCCCAGAGTTCCTTGACTCTATGCAGATAATGGGACTTGCCATCAGAGCCAAGAGAGAAGTTGAAGATGCTCGTGTATCTGGTGATGTTAATCTAGACAGACTAGAAGCCATGCTATCAAAATTAGTAGATGGGCTTCCAAAGGTACTAAAATGAAAATCACAAAGACTCAACTAAGACAAATCATCAAAGAAGAAATCCAGAAAGTTGCTGAAGCTTGGGAAGGCGACGCAGACATTAAGAAAATGGATAAGTATGGTAAAGCAGAAATGTCTAAAGAAGAGCTTTGCTCCCGCCGTGCTGCTCTTCTAAACAAAGAAGAACGAACAGAAGAAGAATCCACAGAACTACGCCGCATTAACTTTGCACTTCGTTCCCGCCAAAAGGGTCCAAAGTTCGGCAAGGTTAGCTGCTAGTCACAAACTTCTTTACAATCTAAAACACCACTGATATACTGTTCCTACGAATATTAGGAGAAGTTCGTCTATGGTTAAAATAGGACACGTTAGTGACACACACATCAAAAATCTCAAATATCACTACGAATATCGCAAGGTGTTTGAGCAAGCCTACCAAATCTTGCGAGAACAAGAAGTAGATTATATTGTTCATACTGGCGATTTAGCTCACACCAAAACTCAACTCTCACCAGAGTATTTTGAGTTGGCTGCGGAGTTCCTAAAAAATCTAGCCGACATCGCTCCAACTCATTTGGTACTTGGGAACCACGACGGAAATCTACGCAACAGCAGTCGTCAAGACGCTATCACACCAGTGGTTGATGCTCTAAACCACCCTAACCTTCACCTACACAAGTTTTCAGGGGAAGTAGAACTAGGCCACAATGTTACTTTAAATGTTTTATCAGTATTTGATGAGACCAATTGGGTAAGCCCAAGTGACCCAAGTCGAATTAACATCGCTCTTTATCACGGAGCAGTCAATAATAGTCAAACTGACCTTGGTTGGATTATGGACCACGGCGATCACGATGTATCAATCTTTGATGAGTTTGATTATGCCATGCTTGGTGATATTCATAAAACTAATCAGTGTCTTAATGATGCAGGTACGGTTCGTTACGCAGGTTCAACAATTCAACAGAATCACGGCGAGACAAACGACAAGGGCTTTTTGATTTGGGATATTGAGGACAAGACCAACTTCTCGGTCAATCACCACGTCCTAGAAAATCCCAAGCCCTTTATGACGATTGAACTCACGCAAAAGGGCAATATGCCTCGCAACCTAAACGTGCCCGAAGGTGCTCGCCTTCGTATTGTTACGCACCACAAGGTTTCGCTAGACAAGATCCGCCGTGTGATGGATATTGCGAAGAGCAGGTTCAAGCCAGAGAGTTTGTCGTTCGTCAACAAAGCAGGACTAAAGCGGGACAGCGTGAATGTCGATGACCTCGGCAACACAGAGAACCTACGAGACCCAGCCGTCCAAGAGCGACTTATTCGGGAATACCTAAAAGAATATGAACCCGACACCAAAACACTAGAGCGAGTATTCCAACTTAACTCTCGCTACGACGCTCAAGTCAATGGCGAAGACGCTGGACTACGCAATGTAAATTGGTCTCTAAAGAATATGGAGTTTGACAACCTATTCAACTATGGGGAAGGTAATAGTGTCAATTTCGAAAAGCTTAATGGCGTTGTCGGTATCTTTGGTAAAAACTATTCAGGCAAGAGTTCTATTATTGATAGTATGCTCTACACTGTTTATAATTCGATCAGTAAGAACAATCGTAAGAACCTAAACATTATCAACCAGAATAAGTCATCAGGCTGCGGACGAGTTGAGATTGATGTTGCGGGCAAAACCTACATCATCGAGCGGAAGTCAGAGAAGTATACCAAGAAACTTCACGGCGAAGAAACAACGGAAGCCAAGACCGATGTAGAGTTTACAATGATTGACCCAGCCACTGATGAAGAGGTCAGCCTAAATTCACTTGACCGCAATGGAACAGACAAGGCAATCCGCAAAATCTTTGGAAGCCTTGATGACTTCTTGCTTACAAGTATGTCGAGTCAAATGGGGGCAATGACTTTCATCAATGAGGGCTCAACCAAGCGTAAAGAAATCCTAGCCAAGTTCTTGGACCTCGACCAGTTTGAGAAGAAGTTCAAACTTGCGAAGGGTGATAGTATTGAGACTCGTGCTCTTCTTCGAAAGTTGGAAGACAACACCTTTGATGAGGACATTGAAGAACTCCAGCAGCAACTGGCTACAAACGAGGAACAAAAGACAAAGCAAGAAAACTCTTGTAAAAAGTTCAAAGATAAGTTAAACAAGATTACTGAACGTGTCGATGAAATACAAGACCTCTTTGCGTCCGCACCAGTTGAGATTATCAACATCAAGAAAGAGAACAAGCGTCTTGTAAAAGCGACTGCTGAACTAGAAGACTGCGAACTACGAATTGCGGGAGCACAAAAGAAAAAAGAAATGCTCCTAGAAAAACTAACCAAGATTAATGACTTCTTGGGAGAGTTCGACAGTGAGGCATTGGACGCCCAGATTGCTGAAGTCCTAGACATTAAGGAGCAAGTGCGGGACCTAGAAACAAAACTCAAGATTGAGAACCGCAACAAGGAAACCTACGAGAAGCGTGTTAAACTTTTGGGAGAAGTTCCTTGTGGTCCAGAGTTTTCAGATTGTAAGTTCATTAAGGACGCCTACAAGAGCAAGTCAAAGCTCACTGACGTCCGTATTACAATCCACAACCTAGAAACAGAACTTCGTCAGCACAATGAAAAGCTTGACGAAATGAATGTTGATAGTTTGCGTTCTCAAAAGGAAAAGCACGAGAAACTTCTAGAGAAACAAAGAAATCTGTCAAGCGAATCAACAAACCTTGATTTGCTGGTAGAAAAGACAAACAATCAAATCAATACGCTCACAAACGAAATCAAAGAGATTAACGAGCGTATCCAAACTTACGAGGATAACAAGGAAGCGATTGAGAACCGTGAGGAGCTTATTCAAGAACAGTCCGACCTAGCAGATCAGAAGGTACTAGTCGAGAATGAGTTGTCTATCTGTGAAGCCAAGATCATGGACTTCATTAAGCAGCACGGCGGGATTGAGCAACAGATTGCGAACCTCCAAGATAAGAAGCAAGAGTTGGAAGACCTTCGCACAGAGTATTCAGCCTATGACTTGTTTATGCGTTGTACTCACAGCAACGGCATCAGTTATGATGTAGTGAAGCGTATGCTCCCTCTTATCAACGAAGAGGTCAGCACTGTTCTATCTAACGTCACTGACTTTGAGATTTTCTTTGAGGCAGAAAAGAATAAACTAGATATCTTTATTAAGCACCCCAAATACGAAGCACGACCTTTGGAAATGGCTTCAGGTGCTGAAAAGACCCTAGCAGCGATTGCTATCCGCATCGCCCTAACCAATGTATCAACTCTACCCAAGAGCGACATTATGATTATGGATGAACCGGGCACAGCGTTGGACGCCGAAAACCTTGAAGGCTTTATGCGAGTGATGGAAATGATTAAGGGCTACTACAAAACTGTTCTTTTGATTACTCACTTGGATAGTCTCAAAGATATTGCCGATATGACTATTGACATTGAACGTCAAGATGGGTATGCTTATGTTTCACAATAATATTATTATGTTCCCGCAAAATGCGGAACAAAAGGTTGACAATTATTTCCAAGTGGAGTATACTTGTATCAAATGAAGTTACCCCGATTGTAGCGGGTGGGACTGGAAACAGTCAGTTAGGTGGTCTGGTTGCCTAACATTTTTCTGGAGAGAATAAAGAATGAACAACATTGAAGACATTAAAAACAAATGGAGGATATAAAGAATGAATAATGTAGAAATCTTATATCAAGAATGCAAAGTGTGTGGAAAAACATTCAAACTTCCAACTCGTAAAGAACTGGAAAAATCAATCTTGTTCAAAGCCAGCGAGGTTCTCGGAATTGATATGGGAAATGGTTATACAGGCGGGAATAGTTTATTGGCGATGTTGAACTGTTCAGTTGAGTGTGCGAGAAAACTGGAAAACAAAGAATGAACAACATTGAAGACATTAAAAACAAATGGGAGAACACAAGGCTTCTAGAAGAACTACCAGAAGACGAGCAATATTCTATGAGTCAATTGTTAGAAAATGAAGCAAGACATATTCTATCTACTTACAAAGATGTAAATGAAAGTCAGTTAGCAAACATTTGTTTTCCTTTAATTCGTAGGATATTCCAATCATCAGGTTTTTTTGAAGAGGGTGATTGTCCGCTCACCTTCACATACGAAACAAGTGTTGTTCCTGCATTTACCTACTTCAAGCCAGACGAAGAAGAATCAAGTGTTGCAACAACTCAGGTTTATGATTTTGATTTCCAGATGAGTATAGAAGAAGTAGAAAAGATTCGTAATAATGGGCACAATGCGATAGACGGAGAAGTTGAACTCACATCAATTCTATCAGAGGCTTTCAGAAACGAACTTAACGAGAAACACAAAGGAAAACATCTTGTTTTTGGATATCCAATTATGATGAGAGAAGAAGACGGCGAAAGGATTTATTCTTATCGTTGTGCGGTTTTACCGAGAGGTTCAAGATTGCACGAAGGAGGATATAAAGAGTGAAAGTCGGTGATGATTTTGAAGGCAACAAATAAAAAGACTATTGACATTGAACGTCAAGATGGGTATGCTTATGTCAGTCAATAGACAGGAGAATGGCATGTTGAATAGTATTGTTTGCGGCAACTGTGTCGATGTAATGAAAAAAATCCCAGATGAAACTGTAGATCTAGTTGTTACTTCCCCACCGTATGATAATTTAAGAACCTACAACGGCTATAGTTTTGATTTTGAAAATATCGCACAGCAATTATTGCGTGTCCTAAAGCCAGGTGGTGTGGTTGTATGGGTTGTTGGAGATGGGACAGAAAAAGGATCAGAAACTGGGACAAGTTTTAGACAAGCTTTGCAC
>Ga0208425_1000621_pt1 | contig 12282 bp, 14 predicted proteins | sample DEB08_DNA_4_FD_185496 | JGI IMG/M metagenome (GOLD analysis project Ga0208425, IMG submission 185496) | Aqueous microbial communities from the Delaware River and Bay under freshwater to marine salinity gradient to study organic matter... | ecosystem: Environmental > Aquatic > Marine > Coastal ...
TTACATTCACCTTCTTCACCATAGTTAGTAGCATTAATGTCACTACATTTTTCAACTATAGGCCCATACTTACATTCACCTTCTTCACCATAGTTAGTAGCATTAATGTCACTACATTTTTCAACTATAGGCCCATACTTACATTCACCTTCTTCACCATAGTTAGTAGCATTAATGTCACTACATTTAGTGTCATCTATTGAACAATCTTCATTAGTAGACCCGTTTTTACAATCTCCACACTTGCTGGGTTCGCTGTTTGCAGGATCTGCGGCAACGTGGTATCTACCTAAAGCATCACACTGCTGGGAAGTAGGTCCGGGGTTTACAAAGTCAGGAATACAGTCACATTTGTCTCCGTATTTACCGGGAGCACCGTCTGATGTTGTACAGGGGGTGTCTGGAGTACAATCAATGGGTTCTACACACTTTCCTGTTATGTCATCTTTTTCAAGTCCTCTAGCTTGACAGTTGTCTAATGAAGGAATACACGGGCCTTCTGGATTATTAGCATCTGGGTCAAAGCCCTCTTCGCATTGACCGCACGAACTCTTAGTTCCAGCCGCAGGACTAGGAATGTACTCTCTGTTTAAGGCGATACAATCGTCCTCAGTGTCTCCGGTATCTTTCCATTCGACACACTGCTCGTCTATTTCTTGGTGAGTACTCAGGCACGGACCACAGCCTATTACTTTGTCGCCTTGTTTTGTTCCCCTGTCTCCTTGTCTACCTTCTGATGCACAATCAACTGTAAAGTCATCAACAACAGCTTTATCTCTACACCGATCATCAGTTCCTATTTCTTGTGTTTTGTTTAAACACCCTCCACATTCTTCTATACTTTTTACTTCACCGCCTTCTCTACCGTAGTCTCCACAGTTAATAGGAGTCGTTGGGTCAGGCGCTACGCCAAAAATAATTTCATTAATCTTGTCTTTTACTGTGTTTGTTGCGTCTTCGGTTTCAATTAGTATCAAGCCACCAAGAACATTACCAAGAGTCCCTGTAATCCATCCAGTAATATCTTCAAGTGTTACATCATCTATATCACCAAAAATGTCTTCTATCTTACCAATAACCCAATCTTCTACTTTTTGTATAAAACTTTCGTCATCTGGGTCTGGGTTTAAAATGCCTCCAATAGTTGTGCCTATTTCGTTTGCTGTGTTTTCTAAGTCTCTAACAGTACCAATGTCCACAGCACCGGGAGGCATAGGCAAGCCGGGGATGCCACCAAGGACACTAGCACTTACACAGTCTTTCCAGCACTGGTTTCCTTCAGTGCCGTCGGTTCCCGCACAATCCCAAGGCTCTTCATCTTCACCTGTTAATTCACAGGTATAACCACCGCTTCCAAAGACAGCTTCTAGGACATCATCAACTGTCATGTCCTTGACTTTGCCTATTTGACCTTCAATCCAATCTTTGATGGCTTGTGCTATGCTTTTTTCTTCTTCTGAGTAACCGCCTGTTCCGTCACCGGTTCCGTCATCTGTTACGCACTCTCCAGAAGCGTCTGTTGTCCCCGGAACAGAGCCTTTCATACACTGACCACCAGCAGTAAATTGACAATCTCCGTTTTCGTCAATTACCCCTTCACGTTGGTTTGCGTCCGTACATCCAGACCCTATTGCTGGGCCTGTGTCATCAATTGGTTTAACACTCCAATCACTACAGTTGCTGTACCCTATTTCACACAGGGCGTTAGACAATACGTTGTTGCCTATGAAGTTGTCGTTATTTACTTCGGCGCTAAAAATTTCTTCTATTGTCTCATCGTCGTAACCGTTGCGCCTGAGGATGTCCCGGAGTTGTTCGTCAGTTGTGCCTTCGCCTAGGATGGATTCCTGAGTAACATAGTCGTTGTACTGGCCCATCCAAGTTTCGTTATCAGACAGAGCACCGGGATCAAAGTTCTGGAGATCACGCAGGGTTGCCTCACCGTTCTCGTAGGCTTCCTTTAGCGAATTCCACTCTTTGAGTTTTTCTACAGTTGCCTCGTTAATAATACGAGTACCAAGGATGCTATCTGAGGGTATCTTACTTATGTCCCCACCAGTGTTTAAGAACTCCGTTAATTCTCCAAAAGTAGCACAGCCAGAGTACGTTGTAGCACCTCTAGTTACATAAACCTTAACCGTTCCCGGCCCACACTTATCAATTCCCATTTCTTCAGCGGTGGGGTCTGTGATTTCAGGGGTTCCACCAATAGCACTGCCGCCTAACTCTGATCTTGCACCATACAAAGCAGACGCATCAACACCCTGCATTTCTAGTTGATTCTGGAGTCCACCTTGACCGCCAAATAAACCTTGTCCTCTAGTTATATCTCTGGGGGAAAGAGGATGGGGCGACCCTCCCTCTGGATCAACATATGTTATTTCATCAGTCACAGGTTACTTACCGCCCTTCATCTTCATCAGCTTGTCAGCACCACGTATACCAAAGCTAGCCGTGACTGCTACATAGAGCAAGTACTGGTAGTAATCAGGTAGCTTGTCTAGCTCAGTAAACGCCATACCCACCCTCTGCATAATACTCAAGTCATCCATAGCAACTCCGTAACACACAGCCAACAGAGGCATCGACAGAACTACAGTAAACCACTCGTCTTTCCACGAGGTTGCACTAGCCGCCGCCATCTCTTGTTCCCACGTAGCTGTGTTTTTGATGACTTCCATCTTAGCTACGTGTTTAGCTTGTGACTGCTCGTGCTTGTTGTTAAGCCAAGTCTTAGCAAGTCCAGCTATAGGGCCAATAAGTGCTGTCCACATACTAGTCTTTGTCCTTGTTCCTAAGTCCCTGTACTGTCTCTGTTTCCCAGATACGTATTCCTGTCCAGACAATAGTAAACAAAGCGGCAACGGGCGGTAACAGTGACCCAAGTGCCCCTAACATAGTACCTACGCTCATTACATCAATTACTTGTTTTGCGGACTCATCCATTTTTAAACCCCTTGTATAATACTTACGGTGGTCCAGATAATCCCAGCAGACACAAGTAGTGCCGTAATAATTGCTGATACATCTAGCATCATTCTTTGTTTTCGTCTTTGTTTGTAGATCAGTTGCTCACGTTTGGCTCTTATGTCACGACGCATCTGCATCATTTCTTTGTAGGTGTCCTGACCGTAAGAGTACATGATTAACTCTCTGATCTGCTTCTCTTGTTCCTCTATCTTCTTCTTAGCTATGACAGCGTTTAACGCTTGTGCCTCTACAGATTCACCGTCAAACAACTTCTTAAACAACGGTGGGTTTTCTGCTTCTTTCTCTGCTTCACGTAAGTCAGAAACAAAGCTGTACCAGTGTCCTAACTTCTGAGCTACTTGCTCAATCTCAGCGCCTCTGGATACAAGGACTTCTATGCCCTTGAACGCAGTGGACGCCATAGCTACCAAAGACAACGGATCCACAGTTTACTAGGGCTTTGTAGGCCATGTGATAGTCTGTGGAAATCCTTCTTGCTGTGGTACGTCCCGTAAAGCCTGCCTGTAAGCCGCCATAGCGTCTGTCATGGCTACATCAGACAACCCGTAGTGGTCTGTAGCCTTTAACAAATGATCTCTATGTGCGCGATTATTGGCGCTTGATTCGTCTTCTGGAAGGTCTTGAGCTTGCCATTGTTGTGTCCACACGCCATCAACATTCTGAACACTCTGCACAATTCGTTGATTTTTGTAGTCTACTTCTGGCGGTGTAGTTTCAGTAACACGATACACTCCGTAACTAGCTAACGTAGCATCAGGAATTGTTTGAGGAAAACTTGTTTGTGGGTTTTCACGGCGTAGCTCTCCAATGTTATATGGAAACTTAGCTACCACACCGTTTGTAATTTTAACAAACATAAAAATTATTCCTTGTGATTAAAGGTCATAAGATAAAACTGTTTGGTAGAGAGCAAAACTTAGGTATAATTTTTTGCCATTATCTTTAAAATATAGTCCACCTATAGAATTGACATCAGTAACAGAAAAACTTTGTAAATATGAACTAGAAGAAACGTCCCAAGCTGTACTCAAGTCGTACTCTAAAACTTGATTTGGAATAATGGAATTAATCGTATACATTTTAGTTCCATCTGGTTTAAAACGTATTGAAAGTGGAAAAGTGGTTTGAGAAGCAAAACTAAAACTTTGTACAAAAGAAATTGCGCCTACATCCCAAGCAGTTGTTAAATCAAACTCATTAACATCATCTCCAGTAGTGCCTACAATATACATTTTAGTTCCGTCGCTTTTAAACGAGATTCCAGTTGGGGAATTTTCCCAAGTAGAAACGCTTTTTAATTTTTCAAAAGAAGCAGTAGAAATATCCCAAGCAGTGCTTAAAGCGTACTGATTTACCTCATCACCGCTTGTACCTACAATATACATTTTAGTTCCATCTGGTTTAAAAAACAGATCTCTAGGCGTTGCTTCTTGAGAAGAAACATTAAAAGATTGAAGATAAGAAGCTGTTGAAATTTCCCAAGCAGTACTTAGACTATATTGATAAATAGTATCTGTATTAGAGCCCACCAAATACATTTCAGTGCCGTCATCTTTTAAAAAAATACCCTGACTATTAACAACTTGAGACGATACATCGTAGTAATTTGTTGTTGGAGCAGTAAAGGAAGCTGTTGATACATCCCAAGCGGTACTTAAATCGTATCTACTTACAGCGTCTGGTACAGTACCTACTGTGAACACTACTGTCCCATCAGACTTGAAAAACAAGCCTTGATTGTTTTGTGTAAAAACACTAAATGCAAAATTTGTAGTATATGAAGCTGTTGATATATCCCAAGCAGTACTAAGGGCGTATTCATTAACATCGTCACCAACAGAACCAGTAATAAACATCTTAGTTCCGTCAGACTTAAAAAAGATACCAGCAGGGCTGGTTTCTTGTGAAGCTACTGAAAAACTTTTAGAGGCGTAAGACGCCGTTGAAACATCCCATGCTGTTGAAAGAGTATATTGATAAACAGTATCTGTAATAAAGCCCACCACATACATTGCAGTACCATCAGATTTAAAAAATACGCCCTGCGGGTTGGTTTCTTGTGAAGCAACAGATACGCTTTGAACATAAGAAAGTGATGAAATGTCCCAAGCAGTAGTTAAATCGTATTCTAAAACTGTATCATTTGTTCCCTCAAGAACATAAACTTTGGTTCCATCTGCTTTGAAAAAAATATCCCTTGGACTTGTTGTTTGAGTACTTAAATCTGCTTGTTGTAATAATGTAGCGGTATTAACGTCCCAAGCAGTGCTTAAATTATATTCTGATATTTTGTTTGATGATAGCCCTGTTATATACATTTTAGAACCATCAGACTTAAAAGATACACCATAAGGATTGGATTCAACATCACCAAGGTATAGCCAATTTTTTGGCTTTCCATTATAAACAGCCGTAGAAATATCCCAAGGTATGCCACCAGCGTTACCAGCGGAGGCTTGAATAAGTTTGTTAGCCGCTTGACTCATCCTAAAGCTTGTCCTGATGTAAATCCATACCAAGTTGTGCCACCGTCATGGGTAATAAACACAAAGTAATCAACCGCTGATGCCGTAGCTGTCAACGTAGGCGCTGTAGCACTAGGCCAATCTACTGATGTAGGCCACGTTACTGTGTAACCAGATGCACTAGCGTCTTGCACAAGTTTCAACGTAAACGCAGATACCTTTCCGCTAGAAGCTGGATTGCTAAACGTAAACGTAGTGTTCTCAGTCAGCGTGTGGCTAAAGTTTGTTCCATCACGGAGGTTTACAGTCGTAGCGTTACTGCTGGATGTAACTGCCGTGTACTCTTCTGATATGCCGTTATCAAACGTGACCACACCATTGGCATCTGCCGTTACAGCCTTTGATGCTTCTGTTGTGCCAAGCGTTGTAACGTCAAGATAGTTAAGCTCTGCTGTCGTAGCTGTAACACCGTCTAGTATATTTAGCTCTGCGGCTGTGCTGGTAACGTCACTAAGCTGGCTTGCGGTTATAGCAAGTGCCGCTTGGTGTTGAGTAACAGATGACTGTGTAATGTTTGCATCAGGTACGTTGGCCCAAGTAACAACAGAACTAAGATCGTTGACTTCTGTAATCAACGGAATAGTAGCCGCAACGTAATCAATAATAGCGGCGTTAGTGGGAATCTGGGTATCGCTGTCTACAAACGTTTCACTAGACAACGTAACTGCACCAGCGTCAATGTCAGAAAACGTAACGCTCGTCAGGTAACCTTCTACACCGTGGTCACCCCATCCGTAAGCCGTATCCCAGTTAGAGACGTTGAGGTTAGAGCCTGTGACAGCACCAGAGAACGTGCCTGTAGTAGCAGTGAGAGAACTAAACGTACCAGCGCCAGCAGTAGTACCACCAATGGTTACACCGTCGATAGTACCACCGTCAATGTTAGTAGTGACTGAACCGCCTGTGAAGTTTACAGTTCCTGTAGCAGTAATTCCGTCAAACGTAGCAGTACCAGTAAACGTAGGACCAGCTAGGTCTGCTTTGGTTCCTACAGCAGTTTGTATAGCATTAAATTCTGTGTCGAACTCTGAGCCACGGATAACCTTATTAGTGTCACCTGTAGGCAAAGAGTCCTTAGCAGTAAAGTTTGTTGACTTTGTGTAGTTGGACATAAGGCTTCCCTATCCGTAGTATCTTTTAGTTAACCGCCCTGTCATCAAGACGTTTAAGTAAAAGGGGGCCATGAAGACCCCCAGAGAGAGTAGCTTACTCGTCGCAAACAGCGAGGATGAATCCTGCTTCGGGACGGTAAGTTTCAACACCGTACAGCGTGTCAGACGTAAACAGCGTAGACAGGTATTCCTGCTTGTACTGTGTCTGAGAACGTACAGCCAGTTGCTCTGCCATTACCAAAGCATCCTTGTGGAAGAACAAGCAACCACGAGTATCAGCGGTAGAAGCAGTGTTCTGAGCGGCAACTTCGACAACCGGAGCGTTGCTAGACACGTAGATGTCTACACCGTACAGATTACCAATCAGACCTGACTCAACGCCACGGCCTCCAACAAAGTCAGAAGACACGTAACGATCAATGCCCATGATTGACTTACGAACAGCAGGAGGAATTACGAGAACTCGTCCGTCCATAGGTACGTCAGCATCGTCCATCAGCTTGATAGCCTCACGGAAGCCAAGGTCAGTGAAGTTGTCACCAGTAGTAACAGTGTCAACAGCGTAAGCCGCAAGGCCAGAAGAGGCATTGAAGTAGTAACTGTTGCTGTTTACCCAGTTAGCGCCCGTGTTGGCAGGAGAAGCAGTACGAGTACCGTCACCAAAGCCAGTAGCGGCGTTAATCAGGTCAGTGTCAACTTGCAGAGCCAGTTGGTAGCCAGCGTCTTCAGTGTAGAACTGTCGCAGAGAAGACAGAGCCTGTACTTCTACGATGTCCTCAATCAGACGAGAGTACTCAAAGTGACGGTCTACAGTGACAGTCAACTCTGACTCAAGGTTAGCCTGAATGGTTACCGCAACAGCTTCTGCCTTAGCGTTAGCTGATCCACGGATGGGCTTAGGAATGTGAATAACGTCACCCTTCTTGCCGGTCATTGACAGACGCTTGACAAGGGGAGCCATCTTCAGGTTCTTTTGATAAGCGGCGATGATTTCATCGGACCAGATTTCGGGGATAAAAGTACCCGCCGCAGTTTTGTCTACTACAGCATTAGCTGTAAAATATGCACCAGAGGTTTCACCAGCCATTTTAATTCTCCTTAAATGTTAGGCTAGCGTACACGACCCTCTGCGTATGCTTTCAGTAATTCGTCTGAAAGACTTTGGTAACGCTCTGGGTCTGTTCGCATAAGTTTAATAATGTCAGCACGACGATAAACTTTCTTGCGTGATCCCTCTGCTGTTCCACGAGCGTTGCCTGTACTGGCTGACTTCAGGGTGTTCTTACGTGCCTGTTTTTCAACGTTGGCTGTTTGTTGTGCTACGCTTGCTCTCTCTTTCCAGAGACTGAACAATTCGTCAGCCGCATCGTAATCGTACCCTTGATCTGCCTGAACAAACAACTGTGTTCGGACTTTTGACCCCTTGATCCATTCAGCAAACTTAGCGTCTTGCAGTATACTCTCCATATCAGGGTGCTTGGATTTCAACTGTGAAAGAGTAGCCTGTTGTTTAGCCTGTTGTGTGTAAGCCTGTGCTTCTTTGATCTTAGGGTGGTTGTCTATAGCTCTGTTAACAGCGTTTTGTGGATCTACAAAGAAATCTACGTCATCGTCTTCTTGTTGCTGTTGTTGAGGTGCTTGTTGGTTTGAGAGTTGTGTCTGAATGTAGTTGTCAACGACTTTCCGAAGTTCACCCACTTCCGTACTCTGTTTGCCTGAAAACTTCTCAAGCTCTTGGTGCATCTGTACAAGATCTTCGACAGACTTACCACGGTACTTTTCCGGTATTTCTGGTTCTTGAGGTTGTTCCTCTTCAGGAGTCTCAATAGAATTTTTGGCTAGTTCTTCAGTTGTTTCCGTTGGTTCCTCTTCAGGACGCTCATCAAGTAATTGTGCTCGTGACATAATGTAAACTTACCCCGCCTATTATTATTAAGGTTATGGAGGATTAAAATGGGAGATGCCCTAAGACTAGGATTCCCGACTAGATCGCCCAGCTTGCTCATGTTCACGTACCCACTTCATGTGTCTACCGGGGAAGTCCCCAGAAGACCCTTCGAGTATGTGTTGAGTTGCTGATACGATTTTTGTAGCGTTGGCTCCACATCCGCACCTACTGGACGTAGTATTCCCTTCTACAAATTCTTCAAAGATATGTCCGTTAGTACAGCGAAAATCAAATACCTTAATCATCGCTAGTTAACTCTTCGTAATTATTATTAGTAGCAGATTCAAAGTTAATCAAATAAGCTAGTACGTTTAGTTGTCCTTTACGTACATACAAATCGTTCTCATCTTTGGTTGCTTCTACGCTGTTAATTACGAGAGCGTTTTGCTTTAGTTCTTCGATTAACTGCTTCCAACCGGGGTTGTTAAACAGATCAAAGTACTTGTTGTAATACTGTTCTGTTTCTTGATCTAGTGAGGCCATGTGGTTGTCTCTATATCCTTATTATAACATATTTTTGACTAAAAGTCAAGTGTTTTTATTGGTATTATTACCGTTTCTTTTTGGCTTTCTTTTTCATCTTAGCCTTGGCTTTTGCGGCGGCTTTGTAGCCTTCTTTGGTATAAGGGAAGTGTTTTTTACCTACTTTTGGCATTATTTACTCCTTTTTTGTTTTTTGGCTGTTTTAGCCGCTTTCTTAAAGGCACTAGCCGTAGGTGCACCCTTAGATCCGGGTTTACGCATACGTTCGCCAGAGCCAGCCTTTATTCTCTTGCGTTTCTTGTGTATGTTTTCGTATAGTCCAGCCATATCACCATTTCACCTTGTTTGCCCAGTATGCGGCACTCATCTTTCCTTTAGCAATGTTCTGAGAGTGTCTAGCCTTAAAGGACTTACGCCTCGCCTTTTCCTTAGCCGTCTTAGGATCTTTTCCAGCACCACTGACTCCTTGTTGTCCAAACCGTATGGTCTTAACTTTGTCACCTTCTTTAGCCACAACTACGTGTGACTTCGTGGGATGATTAGGCGTCCTTTTTGGCTTGTTGTACCCGCTTACCCCCGCTCTTGCTAGTCTTGGATCCTTTTCCTTGCTCATTGATTCGTTCCTCCAACTGGTCCACCTTGGCTTGCAGGGCTTCCAATTTGTCGAACTGGTCTTTGAACGCTTGGTTGATTTGGTCTAGAAATTTGCTCATTTCTACTTGTGTCATTAGCACGGGGTGTTGCTCCTTTCGCCATTTGGTTGTTTAGGTTTTTCTCTTTTAACGCCACTTCAGCAATCTTCATCCGACGCTCAAACTCTTTATCGTCGGCGTCACCTTCTCTGAGGTTTCGTGTGATTGCCTCAATCTTTTCGATCTCAAGCTCCTGTGGTGCAAGCTGTGTTTCTACAGCGTACTTACCTGCTCTAGCCTGAGACTCTGCGGCCTGACCCTGTAGAGCGGCAGTTTGCGCTTGCTGGAACTCAAGCTGTGCTTGTTGTGCCACCATAGCCATCTGCTGTGCCTGTGGATCAGGTTGTCCAGCCTGTTGCATTGCCGCAATAAGCTCCTCACGGTTACTGAGGTTCATGTTGTCGATGATGCTCTGGATCAACACAGGGTACAGTGGGCTGTCTTGTTGCATAGTCTGCAACAGTTGTACAAGCTGTGTAACTTCGTACTCACGAGCAATGATACCCAGAGTACTCGTAGCGTTGAACTTGTAGTCAGCTACTGGGTAGTTCTCAGGGTCAAACTGCATGTACCTGTGTGCCGCTTTGGTTACAAACGGAAGCAGGAACGACTGTTGGAAGTTTATTAGAGTACGCTTATGACGCTTAATAATAGCACCAAGAGACATACTAATGCCAGCGGCAGTAGCTTCACCGTTGACTTGTCCCGCAATGCCAGCGGAATCCACGGCTCCAGTTGCTTGTTGCACCATTTGTTGAAGGCTAGCGGCTTGTGCAAAAGTGATTTGCCCCACTTGCCCAAAGTTGAAAGGTTGAAGTACTTCACGGGGATCTCCATTAGTAAGTATCATCTTGCCGGGGCGAACTTCTGGCCTAGCGCCTCTAGGCAACCTAGTCGCATCAATCGCCAGCATCGGATGAATAGTAAGTGACAGTGCATCAATACGTGCACGTAGTTCTGTATCTAGTGCCTTCTGGCTGTTGTAGCCCTTCTCGCACACACCTCTTCCCCAGAAACGTCCGGGTACTACGTCCCAAGGGAACGCAACTACGGGTCTGTCTTTCATCATGTAGGGATTGGCTTCGGCTTTCAAGAGCGTACCGCCGTTGGCGATAACTACGATAGCCTCAACGTACTTAGAGTCTTCTTCTACGTCTACGTCTTCAGCCTCAAGCATTTCTCGTGGCACAAGGCCGTAGTACTTCGTGAGGCGTACCTTATCGTCGTTGTAGATCGTGAGGTCTTGGTCAGGCTCTAGGTCTGCGTCAGGGGCCGCTGATTCAATCATAGCCTCTCTGTACACGCCTTGCTCCTGTAGTAGCTCTATGCTGTGCTTAGACACAAACTCGTCTACAGCGACGCCCATAGCGTCTTCAACAGACGTAGCTACAGGGTCAATCAGGAAGTTCTGAGGCAACACAGGCTTCAGTTTAACTACAACCCTGTCGGTAATGTTGACGCCTACAGCAGTCAACTGTCCGTCCATGATCGGCTGTGTGGCTGGAGCCATCTCCTTGATTTCTTCTAGAGTGATCTCACCGACACCTGTGCCAAACACAGCGGCGTTTATGAGGCACTCAGCGACAGCCTTACGTACCTTACAGGACTCAAAGTCTTCTGTGAGTTTCTTGCGGAGATAAGCTATGTCTTGAGGGTCTTGATCGTTAGAATCGTCAGTTATGTCAAACCACTTACCTCTGCCAAACGTGGCTTCTTCTAGCTCCGCTACGTTAGACTCTACAGCTTGCTGAAGCGCAGGAGAGATAATTCGAGAACGCTCTGATGCTCTTTCGGAGTCAGCAGGATCCCATTGACCTCGCCATAGCCTATAGTATTCTTCAAACTTTTGTTCGTAGTTTGACTCATAGTGATCTCTCCAGTTTTCACACTTGGTCATCACCCACTCTTCCAGAGACTCCTCAATCATCAGAGGGTCTGGGCTATAAATTTCTTCTGCCATCTTAGGTTCCTTAAAGTACGGCAACTGTGTACCCTAGTGTACAAAACACTATAGCACTGATTGCGTATATTCCGTAGGTATTTAACCGCCTGTAAACTCTCTTAGTCACTTTAGTATCCTGCCACTACGTCGAGTATCTCGTGATCGTCTATTTCAAAGTCGTAGCTGTAAGCTACCTTAGCCAACTGGTCTATGTACGCTAGAGCGTCAACCAAGTCATCGTGGGTTAAAACATCAGGAAACTGGAACAACTGGTCTAAGAACCTAGAGTTCCACTCTCCTTTTCTCAAAGTTACAAACCCGTTCTCAAAGCGCCCTTGTAAGGCCCACATCACTCTGTCGGTCTTCTTTTTGTTACCGTGGGTTAACTCTTCTACTCTGAAGAACTGCCCGTAGCGCTTCATCAGGTCCATCAGAGGACTCATTACGGCTTGTTTGGCAATTCCTCGTTCAATACCAACGCTAATGGGTCTGTAGTCTCTAACGGCCTGAAATATCTTGGCGGCAGTCTCGTTAAGCTCCCACCGCCCATGTATAATGTTATCAACGTACCAACCATCAGTACCAACTT
>Ga0208425_1000625_pt1 | contig 12251 bp, 11 predicted proteins | sample DEB08_DNA_4_FD_185496 | JGI IMG/M metagenome (GOLD analysis project Ga0208425, IMG submission 185496) | Aqueous microbial communities from the Delaware River and Bay under freshwater to marine salinity gradient to study organic matter... | ecosystem: Environmental > Aquatic > Marine > Coastal ...
TACAGTTCAGGCGGGACTAATGAGGGTGGATTCCTCACCCATACTTTTGGCGGGTCAGGCACAGGCAAAAGCTAACCAGGCATTCGGCGATGCACTCGGCGGGGCAGTCGAAAAGTTTTATCAGAAGAAAAAGGATAAACAGGAAAGGGATGAGCGGGAACAGGCATACCTCAAAATGGGTCTTTCTTCCGAGGAGGCCAAGGCGGCAAGCCGAGATAAGGACTTAGCCAATCAATTCATTAATAAGATGAATGCTGATCGGAACTTTTTACTCGCGCAACAGGAAGTTTTAATCGAAAGGGAAAAAGAAAAAAGAGCGGCTGATTTGTCGGATTTGCAGATGGATCAGATTCTACAGAACATGGCTAGGCAGAAAAGTGCTGACCAGTTGGCAGATGATAAACGCATGGAAGATAATCAATTCATGCAGTCCCTAATGTCGCAAACAACCAGCCCACAGGCACAACACCAAGCGAACATCGCTCGACCTGGACTGCCAGCACTTGGTAATGCCGATGCCCGCAATCGATTCATGCAAGCACAGCTACAACAACCACAAAACCAAGTACCAGTATCAAGCCTTGGATCTCAAGACTTTGGTAGGTTTGCAAGAGAACAAGGGCTTGATCCTACAAGATCGGTCCAACGCATGGAAGCTCTCAGGAAAGCCGAGTTGGCGAGTCAGCCGAAGCCGATGACTCCCGAACAGTTACTAGATTATCAAATCAAATTAAATAAAGAACTAAGAGATCAAGCCAAAGAGAATAGAGACGCATCTGATTTTGAGAAAGAACAAGCCGATAGATCTTCGGAAAAACAAATTTCAGATACAGAATCTACCAATAATTTGACAGACTTTTATAATGAAACAAGAGATCTGCTCGATAAAATAAATGAAGAGACTGTGGATGTCACAGGCCCTATTGAAGGAACTTCTGTCTATCGTTTCTTTTCAAAATTAGGTGATACAGATGATGAACAGGTAAGAAGGAGACTTGAAATGTTTACCCGCAAGCTAACTTTAGATGCGGCACAAAACTTAAAAGGTGCGTTATCTGATAAGGATATAAGATTCTTAGTCGAACAAGCTCCTGATATGGACGATAACCCTTCAGTTTGGAAAAAGTACATGGGAGACTTGAAAATAAGATTAGAGCGTAATGCTAAGCAAAAGGGTATTGATTTTGAAAATACTAATTCACCACAACAGTCTGCCAATACCATAGACCCAGCAGATTTAGAAAATGCCATCCAAGCTAAGAGGAAACTACTGGAGCAAAGAAAAATGATGCAACAGACTTTGGATAATCCGAATGTCCCTAACTATGGCCCTCAATAATAGGCTTTAATATGGCAACCCAAGCGGAACAATTAGCCGAGTTAAAATCCCTTAATGCTCAACTCGGACTCCCCGAGGACGATGGTATGCCATTGACCTATGAGCAGAAAATACAAGAACTTCGAGCATTAGACGAAGAACTGGCATCCACCCCCGAATCCTTCTCCGAATATGTTGAAAGGAGGAAGGTCGAGGATAGTCGATCATTGGGTGATAAGACCGCCGCTTTCGCAGAATCCTTTATGACTGGTGCGGGTGCATTGGCATCTGAAGGGAAAAAAGCAATCAGTGAATTATTTAGCGGAGATGTGGGGCTGAAAGAAGCAAAGGGAGTATTTCAGGTCGGAATAAAAGACTTTGGTAGATTCGCCAAAACTCTAGGAGGTGCGGCGATGGATAATTTCTACTCGGATGAAGACGAGATGAAAAGAGAGTACGAGAGGTATAAGGATAACTTTCTCTATAATCAAAATGTACGCACGGCCATGCTTAACACCTTCGATGAAGAGGGTCGGGACTTTGTCAGCTTTGGAGCAAACTTTGTTGATCCTACTTTACTTGTACCTGGAGCGGGATTAATAGCCAAGGGCGGATCTCTCGGAGCAAAGGCAGTCGCAACAGGAGCAAAGGCGGGAGCATTCGCCGCCCGTTCACCTAGGCTTGTGCAGTTATCTAAAGCGATGGCAAAGACAAGCAGAGGTGCGGACAAAGTAGCTAGAGGTTTGGACAAAGCATCCGAAGTCGCATCCATTCCAGCTAAACTTGCCGCATCGGGAACGAGGAAAGCGATCAAAGGATCAGCCCTTGTTGGCTCAAAGATTGCCGGTGGAGTAAGTAAGGCTGGAGAACTGACATCAAAAGTTTCCGCATTGCCAAGGTCAGCAGTTACTGGTCTTGCAAGTAAAGTTATAGACCCAAAAATTGCCGGTTCAGGCATCTTAGGGGCGCAAGTTACTGGAGCTTTAACTGGGCAAGTCCCAGGACTCGGATTATTAACCGGAGCAGAAGCACTCGGATATATCGCTAATAAGACGGGTAGGGGGATAGAAAGAACTTTATCCGCTTTATCCTCCACCAGTGGACAGAAAAGATTTCTTCAACGATTAGCCACTACTGCTGATTCACCAAGACTCCGCAAGCTCGCCCTCATGGCTCATGCTGGCGGTGCTACAAAGCTAACCGACCTAGCATTCAATTCACTCGTTAATGGTGCATCCGTAGGAGCATTGAATGGAGCATTAGCATATGCGGCGGGGGAAGGTGTGGAAGGCGTTGGCGCGGCAGTTGGTTCGGGTACGCTAATTGGCGGCTCACTACCATTCGGCCAACCTGGTATGAAGGGTGGAAAGAGTCAAGCGGCTCGAGACCAAACAAGTATAAACTTTCTTAATGCCAAGTTGGCAGATGATCAGATTAAACAATTTCAAAAACTATCTCCCGAAGCAAGATTGGCATTTGCTACAGTGGAAGAGGCGGGCATTCGTGGACCTAAATTAGCATTTTTAGATAAACAGACTTACTTAGATTTACTTCGTCAAGACGATCCTAACCTTCGCCAAGCACCCAATGCTCATTACGATATGGGCGATAATACTATTTATGTTAATCAGGATGGTAATGCTGGTAGAAGCTCAAAGGAGGCAATGGATATTCTTACCCATGAACTCGGCCATCATTTTATTACTCAAGCCATTAAGGACGATCCACTCTTTGCCCGAAAGATTTTAGAGCAGTACGAGGCAAAGCCAGGAGAGGAATCATTCGAGTTTGCATTTACAACCGATTCAGCCGGTTCCCCGATTGATTCGATTCAATTAAATGCAGATGCCAAAAAGATTTCAGATGGATACGATTCCATCCAAAGCGGTGACCAGTCAATCAGTGTAGGCATGGATGCCAATAAACTCGCCCAAGAGATTGGAGCCGAGCAGTTCGCCATGATGATGGTCGATAATCCCAATATCTTTAACACTATCGAACCATCTCTCAGACAAAAACTTTTAGATGGATCTCGTAAAGTGCTTACCATGTTTGGTGCAGTTGACCCATACACCGGTAACCCGTTGGACATTTCAATATCTCCTATCCTTAAACGCAATAAACAGGTCCGTAACTTATATAAGAATTATATTAAGCAGAGAGAAAAGTCGATTGTGGATAAGGTTGACCTTGCTGAGAAGGGAGTGGCGATTAAGGTGCGTAAGGGCGAATCGGCGGACCAGGCGGTGGAAAGAATGTTCGGCGCTCAAGGAATATCCTTAAAAGATGCTGGGGCATTTCGGATAAATAATAGAAAGATTAGAGAAAAATTATCTCAAATACTAAACCGATTGGATGAGCAACCTGAAGGACCAATGTCCTCGGAAAGAAATCCAAGAAGCGGTAAACCTCAATCAATTGTCGGAAAAGAATTATCTACTGAACTTAGAAATGTTTTCACTCGAAACGATCCTAGAGGAACAATTAATGTTCTAATAAATGACATTACTGAATCTATAAAGAATCGCATTCAGCTAAACTTTTTATACCGCTCGGGTAAACCAAGTAAATATTCCGATAATGAACTACGGGCTAGAGTGGTATCGCCAGTAAGATTTAAGGTCACAGGAATATTAGCAAAAGGACCGAAGTCAGCCGCATCTTTAAAAATGGATGCAATTGATGAAGCATACCTCCGTAATAATGTAGAGGTATTAGTAAAAGAAGGATTCGCCAAAGACCCAAACAAGTTAATCGAACAAGCCCGAGAAGTTGCAAGACAGGCAATGGATGATCCCGAGGGTAGAATTAACCCTGAAGGCAAATATGAGAATGAACTCGTCACCGCAGTATTCGGCCAGCCTGAGTCTGCTCCACAGATTCGTAATGCTAGGTTACGCCAACTCTTAGAAGATAAGAAACTCCAACACGCCTATCGCTCCTACGATGTGGATGCGTTGGCTGGGCTAGTTCCAACCGGCAAGAGCGGGATCGCATTTGATTGGTTCAATATCAAAAACAATTACTCGCCCTTCGATGATAAGCTGTTTATGCCAACCGAAATCCAAGAAGGTTCACCTGGTAGTTACTTCAGACCAAAATCCTCAAGGGATACATCGGCTCAAGTTAGAACCTTTAAAAGCCCAGTCTATTTAAAAGATGGATCTCGTCTATCGGGAGTAGCGGATAATCCCGAGCAGAATCCATTCTATGGTTTCGATAAAAGTGGACAGGAGTTTAGCCAAAGGCGAGAATATATAAACCCACAGGATATTACCAAGTCCAGAGACTCGGATCGCACAGCTAATCAGATTCGTAAAGAATTAGAAAGTGGGCAGAAACTCTTCATGCCAGCCTCCGAAGCGGGTGCGGGGAAGGGGACATCTGCTCTTGATATTTTAAAAAGCAATCAAAAGCCTGAAGGACTACCAAAGGTCCCGACCATCTTAGAAATCGCAGAATATTTCAAAAAGGAATTTGGCAATCCTATTGATTACAAAAAGTCTACTCCCGAACAGAATCGATTATTTGAAGATTTAATTTATGAGGAAGTGTTATATGCACAGGAACTTCATCCTGAAGCCGCTGGATGGTATGATGAAAATCTTAGCCTGGCTCTTTCAGTCTTAGAAGAACTTGATCCGACAATTAAACAGCCTGACAATAACTTTATCTTCAAATCAGTTTTAGCCGCCACATCGGATGGAAATAAAGTTCAACCTCAATTTGATCAAACCTGGGCCACATATAATCATTGGAAAGATACAGGCGAAATTAGCGGTAAGTTTGTCGGAGGAGACAGAATATCAAATATCAAAAACAACTTACTTCGCATTGAAGCTATTTTCCAATTAATGGGAGGTGAAGGTGCTGGCAGATGGTTGTCTCAAAAGGGGACCATCGGGGAAATTAGAAAAGCCGCACAGGATGATTTAGGTTACACAAAGGCTGAAGCTAGTAAAATTGGGACATCAGAATTAGTCGATGAAGTTGTACCTTATGCCGTTATTCTAGGACCTAAACTAGGATCTTTCTTTAATAATCTTTATGGAGATTACTCAACTTTTACGATGGACCGATGGTTTATGCGTACTGTTGGTAGGAATACAGGAACTCAAGTTGTACCGATTCCGCCAGCAAAGTTAAATGCCGCTAAACAAAGAGTCAGAGATGCGGTAAACTCGCTAACTCCAGCGGAACGAAAAAAAATAGGAATCACCAAACAAAGCGTAGCTGGTAATAATGCAATCAAAGCATCAACTAAACTTGCCGGATACTTTACAAAAAAACAAAACAGAACAGGAGTTTCAGCAGAAGTCGATAATCTCAGAAGAGCGGCGAATGCACTTAATAAATTCGGTAAACCATTAAAGGAAGCACCACAAAATGGGGCTGAAAGAAGATGGTTGCGGGAACGACTAGAAACAGTACAATCTAGACTTAGAGATGTTGGTGTAAATTTAGAAAACGCTGATCTACAAGCTCTACTTTGGTATAATGAAAAAGAAATCTATGAAAAACTCGGATACAGATCGCCAACAGGTTCAGCAGACTATGCGGGGGCGGCAGAAGCCCTCCATGCAAGAAAGGCTGGCAAGCCATCTAGAAGTTATGCAGACGGAACAGGACGAGTGGGCGAAATCGGAAGAAGCACAAGCGAGTCTGTCCTGGGCGAAACGAATCCTAAAGAAGTAAACTTCTTACCGGCTGGAAACTTTTCTAGCCAACCCGCCAATCGCATTACCCGACAAGCACCAGCTATGCCTGGTAATCGGTTCATGGCTCCAGCCGCTTCAGCCGGTGCAAGGCTATCTGAACGATTCAGATAATCCTTCGCTAACCCTTGCGTTAAAAAAGGTCTAATTTAGTCCCATTTAGGGCTTGAATGGGAATAACTATGCCCATATTGTACGCAAGCGGTTTAGAAAGGATATATATGAGAAAAGGACAGAAGAAATGGGTAAACGACTTATCAGCAACATTGCACTATAAGGGCGAGACTCGTAAGTGTTTTGCACACAATTTAGAGCATATGAAGCTACAATTGCCTAATGCCATCCATCGGAAGTGGAAAATATGGGCGAATATGAATATGGACTATTTAACTGAGGTCAGTCATAATGAATGGCATGGCTACTGTATCGCACCAACTGGAGAACGGATCAATTATCAGATTATTGACCGCAAAGACCGCATTAAAGAGGCGGCTAGACTTTTGGGACAGATTGGTGGCCAGGCTGGCCGTGGTAAGAAAAAAGTTCGAGGGGACAGCAATTATTATAAGTTATTGCGGGCTAAACGAGAGTTGAAAAGGTTTAATAAAAATGCGTGAAAACTACTAAAAAGGAAGAATATGCAAATTTTTTTCAATTATTTTAAACTTTTTATTGACACTTTTAACCGATATGGTTTTAAAACGGATAGTTCAGCAATGGATGGGCTGAATAAGTTCTTTAAAATTATAAATAACGACCGGCGGAAATGTATTTTGTTTCGCACAATATGCATTACGAGCTGAAAAGCTCATTTTTGCACAATAAGTAGGGAGGTTTAAATCTTTCCGCCGGTTTCACACTAACCGGCAAATGGACAAAACTAACCTTCAAAACTATCATGCGCTTTTCCTGACAAAGGACGAGCTTAAAGAAATATTCAGATTAAAATCTGACAAGGCTCTCAATGCTTTCAAGCGAGAGTTCGGCATTCGTAAACGAGGCAGATTATTTTTAGCCTCGGATGTCAAAAAAGTAATCGCCCTTTTTACAGAGGAGGCCGCATGAAGCTGACCATTGGAATTGATCCAGGTAAGTCAGGCGGCTACGCAATCGGTTGGGGCGGGTTGCACAGTATTAATCTTCACTCCATCGGGGAGGACTTTGAATTTGTCGAACACATTCAAGATCTTAAAGACCATCCCGATGTTACATCGATTGAAGCTGTAGTTGAACTGGTTCCTCCGTATGTCGGAAAGAATATTCCTTCTAGCAGTTCTTTTAAATTAGGTAAGAACTGCGGATTCCTCGAGGGAGTCCTTCGGATGGCCGAAATTCCTTTCACCTTAGTTCGCCCACAGGAATGGCAAAAGGGACTAAGCGGATTGACTAAGCTGACTTCAGGTAAGCGGAAAAAGGTTCTGATGAACCATGCAAAACAGTTTTTCCCATCGACTAAGGGTATCACCCTCAAGACAGCCGATGCGATCCTCATTTTAAGACACTTTCTTATTAATCAATAATGGGCCTCCACCCGTAAAAATGGAGATAGAAAACTAAATATCATGGCAATACTACAGCAATCAAGTAACGGAAGCGGACCTATAACCGGTTGGCCTCTCACAACCCTCGCCCCCGCTGGGCAGACCTTTGCAGTCTGTTTGGCGGAAAAGTTCTCGAAGGGTGTACAAAGACCCAAATACGAAAACCCAGCGGAGATGGAAACTAAAGACTTCATCCGTTTCCTCTTTGGTCTCCCTGATGGGACTATGATTCAGACTGGAGAAATGACTTTTTCTCTGAATGAAAAATCCAAGCTGTTCAAAACTCTGACTTCATGGAATGGCACTATGCCTTTCAGCGGATTCGACACTGAGTCAATGATTGGAAAAGGTGCTACCCTTAACATTGTCCACAAGACCAGTCAAAAAGGTCGGGAGTATGCGGACATCTCAGCAATTATGCCGGTCATGCAAGGCATGGAAGCCCAAGTGCCTGACAGGTCAAGATTCGTCATCCCTACAGGAGACGAAGCGCCAGCACCTATTCAACAGGCTCCCGTGGTTCAACCGGTTCAGCCGATGCAAGCTCCAATTCAGCAACAGCCGATGCAAGCAACCACTCAGGTAACTGTCGATCAGCCCCAGCAAGTACCTGTACAAGAACCCGTACAACAGCCCGCTCCACAACAGCAGACAATGGGAACTCAGTTCACCGGTCCTAACCCAACGAATGTACCTTTCTGATGAATCCGATAAACTTATTATTAATTATTGGATGGGCGGCAGTTATAACTGACATGGTGCTATGAGCATGACCATCGAAGATATTAAGAAGGTATGTGCTGAGACTTTGGGGGTAGAGATAAGTGATATAAACGGGCGGGGGAGAACTGAAAAAGTATCCCTTGCCCGTTCTATCGCCATTTATTTAAGCAGATTGAAGACGGGTAAAACTTGTGTGGAAATCGGTAAAGCATTTGATCGAGATCACAGTCAGGTTTCATCTACTTGGAAAAATTACAGCGGATATATTGAAACGGATTCTTCGTTGCAATCCTTGGTAAAAAAGGTGGAGGCGAAGTTAGGATGAGATATCTGAAGCGATTAATCCACCTGGTATACTTTTTATACCGCTGTGGGAAGGAGGTAATCCGTGGCTATTCTACAGGCAAAACCGAAAAGAGGTAGTGGTGGGCATTGGTATACCCGAGAGGGTAAGGCCATGCATACCATGCCTCTAGCCAAAGGTGACGGTGAACGGAATACAACTCTCCGAGATGCTAAGAAATTGGGGCTGTACCCATCGGTGACAACTCTTCTTGGCTTGTTTGCCAAGCCTGGTCTTGACCGGTGGAAATATGACCAATTACTGCGTATTGCATTTGAGAACCCAAGAAAAGCCGGCGAAACTGTTGAAGAATATACAGACAGATGCTTAGTTATGCATGAAAAGCCTGTCGAAGAAGCGGCAGATTTTGGGACCAAAGTTCACGATGCAATCGAGTCCTATTGGAAGGGAAAGCATATACCTGATGAACTGTTAGAGTATATTCAGCCCGCTCTCGATTGGAAACAGGAAAACCAACTGTCCTTTATCGAATTTGAGCTAATGCTCGTATCAAAAACTCATGGGTATGCGGGAACAGCCGATATCATAGGACGTGGAAAAGATAATCAGATGTTTATTCTTGATTGGAAAACTCGTAAGACTCAAGAGGGGAAGAAAGTAACCGCATATGATTTTCAGATTCATCAGATTGCGGCATATGCTGCTTGCTATTGGGGCGAGGAAAATGTTCTGAACCATCGGGTACATGGAGCGAATGCTTTCATATCTAGCACTCAAAAAGGTCGCTTTGAAGTAATTCGCTACAGCCCTGAAGATTTAGCCAAAGCATGGAAAGTCTTTCGGTCAATCTGCGAAGTATGGAGATCTCTCAAAGGATATGACCCACGAACCCATGCCAACAATGGATGAGGATATTTCAGACGAGTACCATGACGAACTCATTGCCGACCGCCGGAGAAGGCGGGGAGAGGGATGGCGGAATCCAAAAGAGGAGGAGGAAGACGATGAAGAGATTCAAGAGTAAGAGCTATCTTCTGCCCGACAGCGTGATGGAGACTAATATCTGCGTGAATATGCCCGAGGTGATTAAGGAAGCCCTTAAAAAGCGATCCTTCAGTCAGGAACAGGGTGTATCCAGGTATGTATTAAATCTGATTACCGCTGACCTTCGCAAGGTGGATAAGGAAATAGAGAAATATCTCAAACAATGAATCAGGATGCCTGGTACACTTTTCATTACGAGGTCAAACAGGCTTACGACCTCTTTTGGACGAAGAACCAACTGGCTTATGAAAAGGGGCGGATCGTTCGGACGAAAATTCCGAGGGTCCGCCCACTAGCCAAGCATGAATTAGATTTTAGAAATAAGAAGAAAGGGACGAAAGAAGATGGCTAAATTTATCAGTTTATTTGCTGGGGTCGGTGGATTCGATCATGGTTTACACAAGGCCAATCACGAATGTGTTGCCCAAGTGGAATGGGACAAGAATGCGGCGGGTGTGTTGAAGCACAGATGGCCGAATGTTCCCCTGTTCTGCGATGTATCAAAAGTATCGGCGGATGATCTGCCCGATGCAGATTTTATAACATACGGATTTCCATGCCAGGACTTGAGCGTGGCCGGTAAAAGAGAGGGATTAGATGGAAAACGATCAGGATTATTCTATGAAGCAACTAGACTTATTCGGGAACTGCGATCCCGAGGATGCGGGTTACGCTTTGCAGTGGCAGAAAATGTCGGAGGATTGTTCTCCGCAGATGATGGTGTCGCACTTGCAAGGTGCATCCGAGAGCTACTCGACAGCGGGGCTTGTGAAACAGGATGGCGGTTACTCGACAGCCAGTATTTCGGTGTGGCCCAAAGACGGAAGCGCGTGTTCATTGTCTCAGATTTTGGAGGCGAATCCTGCGACCAAATACTCGCTATCACCGAAAGCCTGCCAGGGCATCCTGCGCCGAGCCGAGAAACGGGGAAAGGAACTGCCGGAGATGCTACAGAAAGCGTTGGAGAGGGTGAGCAAGACATAGTAGGTACGCTTTGTAATGCCGATCATAAGGGTGCAGGAAACCAATATGTAAATGATAACAAACTTATTGTCGAAGGAGTAGACTGGTATAACAATGCAGTCACAGGAGATATAAATCATACCCTTAAAATAGGTGGTGATGTACCTGGTGTAATTCAGCAAGAAGGCATAGCCTTTGAGCCTAGAAGTGCAGATGGCGAACCTAGAATAACAGGTGATATAAAAGAGGTTGTCAGCCCTACCTTGAACTGCATGGGCGGAGGGCAGCGTGAACCTTCAGTAGTCTCATGGAACGGAGACACAACCCCCAAGGCTTCCGAGGATGTATCGGTAACTCTGCGTAGCCAGCAAGGCGGGGAAGGCGTGGGGGTGGCATTTCATGCCTCACAAGATCCGATTCACAGCGAGGAGCATTCACCCGCTTTGGGCAGTAATGCGACTATTGGGGTGGCTCATGTAGCTCCCACTCTTAGTGCTTCTAATAATCCTTCAAGATCACCTCAGTCTAGTGAAGTAACGGCACAAGTTAAAGCTGTCCATGATGCTACTCTAACAGTCCGCCGACTCACTCCAATCGAATGCGAACGCCTTCAGGGATTCCCCGATAATTGGACATCGGAAAAGATGGAACTGACCCTCGAGGGGAACGAGTGGAAGGCTACCGGCAAAGTGGTCAAACAGGCAGATGGTCCACGCTATAAAGCTATGGGAAATGCAGTCACCGTAAATGTGGCTGAGTGGATAGGGAAACAGATTGGAAAGGTTTTAAATGAAACGAAATAAAATGCAGAAACAACTTAAACAGCCCCTTCACCACAAGGGCTATCTAACCAACCCACAGGGCTATAACACGCCGATTATGACAACCAAGGCTCCGGCAGTAGCACCTGAGCTTAAACCAATCAAGGAGAGGAAATGAAGACACAATATAAGATGGGAGTTGGTTTGCCTCGAGGGGAGAAGGTAGTCGTAAAAGTGGGAAGCAGACAGGCCGATATCCTACTCGACCTAGATAAAATGGTTTGGGCGGTGACTTTTGATTCAGACTTGCCAGTCCTCGAATATCCGACTTTGCAGAATGCGGTAATGTCCGCAGAAACCATTTTAAAGGAGGATCGGAATTGATCGCCCTCGATGTGGAAACAGTTTGGTCGAAGAGTTACTCAGTGGCCACGATGGGACTCGACCGATATGCCAAGCACCCTGACTTTAGAGTAACCATAGTTTCCCTGGTATCCGATGACGGATTTGAGTGGGTTGGAGATCCAAGGGACTTACCGGTCGAACGCCTAAACGGACAATCGATCTGCGCCCATAATGCCGAGTTTGATTCGGTATGCTGTAGGATGGCAATGGCGAGGGGACAGATGCCACAGTTCACTCCGAAGGAATGGATTTGCACGGCGGACATGGCAAGCTGGCATCAGTTGCCGAGGGCATTGGCGGGATGTTATAAGGAACTATTCGGCGAGGAACTAAACAAGGATGCCCGCAATGAAATGAGCGGACTTCGACCCGAAGAAATCCTACAGAATGAATCGTTCAAGCAGTATGCACTGGGTGACAGCCGAGCGTGTATTCGGATATATAATGAACTAAAAATATCCTTCCCCGAGAAAGAAT
>Ga0208425_1000627_pt1 | contig 12241 bp, 10 predicted proteins | sample DEB08_DNA_4_FD_185496 | JGI IMG/M metagenome (GOLD analysis project Ga0208425, IMG submission 185496) | Aqueous microbial communities from the Delaware River and Bay under freshwater to marine salinity gradient to study organic matter... | ecosystem: Environmental > Aquatic > Marine > Coastal ...
CTGAAAAAACCTCTCAACCTCTCGAGTGGTCCATTTCCCCTGAAGGTGTATGAATCCAATCTTGATCCAATGCTTCGTATGATGCATCGAACAGGAATTCAGTCCACAGGGTGGTTGGATACTGGCAGTGAATGTGTTCGATCCAATCTTGCACATGTCAACATCGACCTGTTCTGTAACAATTGGGAAACACTCACACCTGTCAAACGTGATGACGTGGCACCCTTCGTCGTGGCATCCTTCGATATTGAGTCGAATAGTTCTACTGGAAAGTTTCCTGATGCAGACATAGATGGCGATGCCTGTTTTCAGATTGCCTTGACTCTTTGTAAACTTGGATCGGATGAACCCTACGACAAGACGTGTTTATGTTTCAAACAAACCGACCCAAACCTGGAAGGTTCTACGATCATCAGTTATGACACAGAACGGGAAATGCTTGAAGCATTCAGAGACTACATCATCAGGCAGGACATCGATATTATGACGGGTTGGAACATCTTCGGGTTCGATCTTGAATACATCTACAAACGAGCTGCAAAGGTTGGGTGTAGCCACTCTTTCTACAACCTTGGGAAGTTGAAGAATGTCGATTCAGAAATGGTATACAAACGTCTATCGTCGAGTGCTTTGGGTGATAACATGTTGAAGCTTCTTCCCATGACTGGACGATTCATCTTCGACCTGTTCCACGAAGTCAAGAAGGGTTACAAACTTGATAGCTATAAGCTAGACAACGTTTCGAAACTCTACCTAGGCGATCAGAAGATTGATATGCCTCCCAAGGAGATGTTTGCTCGCTTCGTTGAAGGTGACCCCGTCAAACTCCGAGAAGTTGCCGAGTACTGTATCAAGGATACACTGCTACCCCACCGCCTCATGAAACGCCTTTGTACACTTCTGAACCTCCTGGAGATGGCAAAGGCTACATGGGTCCCCATCTCGTTTCTCGTCGAGCGTGGACAGCAGATTAAGGTTTTTAGTCAGTTGACCAAGAAGGCTCGGGAATTGGGTTTCATGGTCCCGACAATCCGCTACGGTGCGATCCCCCCTGAACCCTATGAAGGTGCGACCGTTTTAGAAGCTCAGGGTGGTGCGTACTACACACCGATCACAGCACTCGATTTCGAAGGTCTATATCCGTCGATCATGATGGCCCACAATCTCTGTTATTCGACGTTCGTCATGGATGAAAGGCGTTATGGGAACATCCCCGGTGTTAATTATGAGACGTTTGAATTGAATGGTGGCACCTACAAGTTTGCACAGGATGTACCCAGTCTCCTTCCGAGTATTCTGGCAGAACTTAAACAGTTTAGGAAACAGGCAAAGAAGGATATGGCTGCTGCGACAGGGTTCATGAAGGAGGTCTACAATGGTAAACAGCTCGCCTACAAGGTGAGCATGAACTCGATCTATGGATTCACTGGTGCTGGTAAAGGCATCCTTCCATGTGTACCGATTGCCTCGACGACAACCTTCAAGGGGCGTAGTATGATCGAAGAGACGAAGGAGTATGTCGAAAAGAACTTCCCGGGTGCGAAGGTGAGATATGGGGACTCGGTAACTCCTGATACACCCTTACTCATTCGTCGAAACGGGGTTGTCGATACGTGTAGAATTGATTCACTCGTAGATTCATATGAAGAACGAGATGACGGTAAAGAAGTGGCTACGATTGACGCAGAAGTTTGGACTGAGAAGGGTTTCACCTCCATCCACCAGATTGTTCGACACAAGACGACGAAGACGATCCATCGAGTCTTGACACACACAGGTGTTGTCGACGTCACTGAAGATCACAGTCTTCTTCTCGAAAACAAGGAGATGATAACACCTAATGAAGTGACTCTCGGTACGAAACTTCTTCATGGTGATTGTGTGAGGGGTATCGAATGGGGTGATACATCTGTATCCGTGGATGAGGCAAAGGTTATGGGTTTCTTCTTCGGAGATGGTTCATGTGGTCACTACGGTGATAAATATACATGGGCATTGAATAATTCCAAACTGGAATACCTCGTAGAAATGCAAAATCTTTGTCCATTTGAGACTTCTGTCTATGATACTATTGAAAGTTCCGGAGTTTACAAATTGAACGCGAAAGGTGATGTGAAGAGTATCTCGGAGAGATATCGATCTCTATTCTACAACACACACAAAGAAAAGGTTGTGCCACCCTGTATCCTGAACGCACCAATTGAAGTTGTGCAGTCGTTTTGGGATGGGTACTACCTGGCTGACGGGGACAAGGATGATCATGGATACACGAGAATGGATATCAAGGGTAAAGAGGGATCCATGGGTATGTTCATTTTGGGGAGACGTCTTGGATACAACATCTCTATCAACACTCGAATGGATAAACCTACTGTTTTTAGACAGACATGGACGAAAGCACTCCAAAGAAAGGATCCAGTCGCAATCAAGAAACTCAAAGTTATCGGCGAGACTGATGGATACGTCTACGATCTTACCACTGAGTGTCATCATTTTCATATCGGTCCAGGTGATTTAGTCGTACACAATACCGATTCAGTAATGGTCGAGTTTGATGTTGGTGGTCGAACGGGAATGGAAGCGATTGAATACAGTTGGGATCTGGGCGAAAAGGCTGCCGAAGAGTGTACGGCCCTATTCAAGAAACCCAACAATCTCGAACTCGAGAAGGTGTATTGTCCGTACTTTCTGTACAGTAAGAAGCGTTACGCTGCCAAGCTATGGACCAGGGACAAAGAGGGTGAGATGAATATGGACTACATCGACATCAAGGGACTCCAGGTTGTGCGTCGTGACAACACAGTGTTCGTTCGTGAAGTATGCAAGGAACTTCTGGATGTCGTACTAGAAAGTAGTGATCCAGGACCCCCGAAACAATTGGCTCTTGAGCGAGCGATCAATCTTCTAGAAGGTGAAGTTCCCGTTGATAAACTCATACTTTCACAGCAGTTGGGAGATTCCTATAAAAATCCGAACCTGCCCCATGTTCGGGTTAGGGACAAGATGCGTGAAAGGAAGCCTGGATCCGAACCACAATCTGGTGATCGAGTACCGTACATTCTTGTGAAAACGGATAACCCGAAGGCGAAGGCTTACGAAAAGGCGGAAGATCCGGTATTCATGAGGGAAAATGATATCCCTGTCGATTACCACCATTACTTCACCAACAAGTTCTTGAATCCAATTTGTGATCTTCTGGAACCCCTCGTGAAAAACCCAAGGACTGAAATCTTCGGTGACTTAATCGCTCAACATAAACCACCACCCAAAAAGAGAGAACCAGCACTGAGTGGTATGAAGAAGGACCAACTCATCGAAGAGTGTAAGAAATATAATCTCGATACTGTGGGTAAGGTTGCCGAACTTCGAGAAAGGATCAAGGCTGCTCGTTCCGACAAGTTGACATACGATGAGGTATTTAAAAATTACGATTGATACAGTATTAAGATGGACGAGAGACTTAATGCCTTGTTCCGCGACGAAGTAAAAAAGGCTGTCGAAGAACAAACAAAGATCATTAAGGGTGAGTACAACGAACTTTTGAAAAAGGCGAAAGAGGAATACAAAAATGAGATTCTGAATCACAAGAACAATACCAAGGATGCCACTAAGAAGATCATAGACGACCTCAAGGAAGAGCATCAAAAGCAAAGGTCTCTACTTCAAGATGAAATTCGAAAACTCAAGGAAGAACAACGCGAAGTATCAAAGACTTCTAAGGCTGATTTGGTAGAAGCAAAGAACGTGTTTACAGAAAAGGCACGATCGATTCATGGTTCTTATAGTGATTACCTACGAGTCGTCTCCGTGAATTACAGTATTCCGTATAGTGTTCTGTTACGCGATGCTCCCGTTGAAGAAGATAATACGTGTAGGGGTCTGAAGAAGAATATGTCTAGATGCAATCTCAAGGCAAGGTGTGATGGTTACTGTAAACATCACCACAGTCAATTGGTTCGAAAACACACGATCGAATTTATTGATGAAATCTCATCCACCACGTCAGGAGAGGTTGAAAATAAGGGGCTTATAGATTTCAATTCTGTATTATAGAAGACATGAGTAAAACAGACATTCTGCTATCTTCCGTAAACGAGTTCTATTCCGATGACAAGAATAAATCTACATTACTGGGTATCCTAGACAAGTCCGGTGGTATATCACTTAGAAACATCGAATGGTTCATCACGAATTATGCGAAAAAAAATCATACTTCCTATACGACGTCCAATGGTCGTCTATTCACTGTACACTGTGCCTACAAGTCGAGTCTTGATGGGTACAGTAAAAAATTGTTTGACCCCTTTGCTCGGTCTGAAAAATTCACATATACGATTCCGGGGACATCTCATGAAGTTCAAACGACTATCGCTCAGTTGAACTTCATCAAATGGTGTATCAAGAATCGAATCATCGACTACATCTCTAAAAATAAGGATACCCTTTTTAGTAAACGAGTGACATGAAACCGTTTTCGAAATTGAATGTCTGGTAACCGGTGTAGTAGATGTATAGTGTGTATACGTCAGTAAGATCAGGTTGAAGGGTTACTTCGAGGGTTGTTCTTTCTGATTGGATGTCACTAAAATCCAGACTTCCGGATGGACTGACATTGATGGGGTTAATCGCGAATGAGTAGGTGTATATGTTCCTCACGGGTTTAGATAGACGTTTTTGATATGGTATCATGTATTTGTAGTACGAATCTGTAGTACTTGAAATATTTGGTAGATCAACTCCCTGAATAAAAAATTTAGCACCTTTCATGACTGGGTTGAAGAAGGTGAAGGTTTCGTCGAAATCCGGTGTCGTCGAAAAGTTGAATCGATTCTGAATATAGTAATAGTCTGAGAAGTTTGCGTTCGGTACTCTGAATACGGATGTATCGAGGTCGATGCTATAAGACTGAGTAAACGTTTCCTGAGAAAGGCTTACAAAGTTTGTAATTTTTTCGGATGTCATGAGAACTTGAGGCTCGTCATTTTTTTTGATGTCGAATCCTGGTATATTCGTGAATCTTTTTCCATCATCATCGACGGATGCCGATGATGATGATTCAGTGTAAAACTCAAAGGTGAATTTCTCTATAAAAGAGTTTGTGGGTAGCTTTACTGTTATGATTGGAACATTTGACACTGGAACAGTTTCCCATGGTACGATGTTGTATTCCGTTGAAAAAAACTCTCCAACCTTTTCGGTCCCGGCTTCGTTATTACCTGTTACCACAGGTTCTTCACTGAAACCAACACGAGAGAATGTAGTCACACCCCCCTGTGTCAGAGTGGTAAAAAATGAAATATTCTTTAAGGTGAAAGGTCCATTCCAATCTCTGGCATATATTTTAAAGATGTCGAATTCTGGTTCAAAGGTGGCTATGTTTACATTTTCAAATTCCGTGTTTCTCAAAAACCAGTGCAGTGATTTGACCCGGTTATTGGGAACAAGATTTGTTCGTATACTGTCAACACCTGCAGTAGTTTGGGACGTTGGGTGTCTCTTGACTACATCCGTGATCATCGTATATGGTTGGTTCTTTAAATAGATGCGTTCATCTGGGTCGATTGTAAATTCTTCTGTGACAATTTTGAAATTATCGAGAATGATCGTAGTTGGTGCCGACGTAAAGAACGTTTGTGTATGGAACTCAAACTCGAACTCTATTTTCTGTTTGTGAATCGCACATAATGGGAAGAAAGGTCTGTTTGGTTCATTTGTCGGATATTCGTCACTGGAGTATTTTCTTGAAAAAAAGAACGGGAGAGGGATGATGACTTCAGAATCCAACGCCGCATAGGCACCATTCGATGTTGCCGTGTCAAACCCTAACATACGATTCAGGTTGAAACGGTTCGCAACCTTTTCGGAAACCTCGAGGTACAACTCGTCGTGTATGACCATCCAGTCATCATAAATCTTTTCAACTTCGATCTCGTCTACACGCATGGTAACCGATTTGATGAGATGACGACCGACCTGGTCGGCATAATTTTGTCCAGTTGTTAACCCGGGAAGTTTAATGAGTACGTACATGTTACTCAAAAGATCACCCATATTCTGAGGATTGAAGGTTACCTTGATACGTTCATTGAAGGGCCACGTAGGGGACGTGGGACTCTTATTGACGATCGTAGTTCTATGAAACTTTGTAAAGTTGGAATGCCTCTTTAAATCGTAATTAAAAATAGACTCATCTACATTGTCGCTATATATGTATGACTCCTGTTTGCCTATGGCGTTAAGGGATACACCGGCACCACTGGAGGTGGGCATCTTACTAATGGTTTACATATTTTTAATGTCCATCTTCCACATGTCGACATGGCTCGTTTTCAACATTACTTCCAATTCTTTCTTCGCCTGTGACGCTTCTTTCATGAGAGCTTCAACACGCTCCTGTGTGTATTCGACCGTCTTCGTGTTAAGGAGGTAGTCCATGTTTCCATCAATCTTGGGGAAGATCGATGACATTTCCTTCTCGAGTTCCACCTTCTTCCTCTTGAACACAATCAACTCCTCCTCGATAACCATCGACACGAACTTCGATTTGTGGTCACACATGATAGCCCTAGCTTCGAGAACCTTGATGAGGTGGGCTTTTCGTTTCTTGTAGTGTTCGAGTCGGAGTTCCACAAAGTCTTGAAGAATCTCCTCTGGACTCCCGTACCTATTGATGCCCTTGGTGGGGTGGAACAGGTGCATGTTTGAAACATGGAAGGTCTTCCGCATCTTGAGATCTTTGACGATATCTTTCCCTGAGTATCCGAAGATTTCAAAGTCTACATCATCGGTTGTACTGTTGTTCGTATAGCCCGTGATCATCTTCTTTTCCGCCAACGAGTCCAAATATTCCTTGTAGTCTTGGGTCCAACGCCCAGGTGGAAGTTCCGTAACCTTGAGTCTGGATCCAGTGTCTCTGTACGTACCCTCTGTAATCCACAGACCGCCATCATCTTTGAACACCTTTCCCTTGAAACCCCTGAACCACGGCTTCATGGGTACGACCTCTTCACCACCCAGGATCCTCTTGATGTTCTCCTTGATGTCGTCGGGGTTGAAGGGTGGGACATAACAACTGAAACCCGTCCCGATACCTTCCGTCCCATTTACTAGAACCATGGGCATGGTAGGCATGTAGAAGTCCGGTTCGATGGATCGTCCATCATCATCCAAATAATTGAGGATGGCATCATCCCTGGGATCAAACAACTTCCTCGCCTCCTTGGTGAGCTTCGTAAAGATGTACCTCGTCTGTGACGCATCCTTGCCACCCATGAGTCGTGTACCGAACTGCCCACAGGGTTCAAGAAGATTGATGTTGTTGGAACCCGTATAGTCATTGGCCAACTTGACGATTGTCTCAGCCAAGGACACCTCACCATGATGATAGGCACTCTTTTCAGCTACATAGGCTGCCAGCTGAGCCACCTTCATCTCTGCAGTCAAGTTTCTCTGGAAACACGAATACATCACTTTACGCTGCGAAGGTTTGAGACCATCTGCGACATGAGCAATGGAACGTTTGAGGTCAGCCAAAGAAAAGTTCACCAAGTCTTTGTGTACAAAGTCGGTGATATCTAATTGCTTCACATCACCATAAGGAACTTCGAGTTGGTTGGCATCCTTGGCAGTACTTTCGAGAAGCCAGGACTTGCGTGCATCCGCCTTCTTCTTATCAAATGCCAACACAATGGAGTCATCAGTCATCGTATCCATGTCAAACTTCACAGTGAGGTCCTGAATCTTCTTGAAGTACTCACGAGCTTCAGCCGACGTTGAGGTACCCAAACCCTTGTAGTACTTGATTCGCCACCCAGCCTTACCATTGCCATACCAGGTTCGGAATGCAGAGTCAGTGTAGAACGATTTGGACTCAGAACCCTTCGTCGCCTTAATGATTGGTGTCACCATAGAGACCACAAAGTTCAGTTTCAAAAGGCTGGGCCAGAAGTAATGGATCATGTTGAGGATGAGACCCTTGATGTGAGAACCATCGTTATCCGCATCAGTCATGATCATGAGGCGACCGTAGCGAAGTTCCGAAACACTTGTGTACTCCTTCCCTTGTTGGAGACCCAAAATTTTCTTGAGGTCGTTAAACTCCTGGTTAGAGGTTAACTGTGCGACCGAAGAGTCTCGGACATTCTTGCACTTGCCACGGAGAGGGAAGACACCGTAGTGGTCTCGGCCCACCACAGATAAACCAGCGACAGCGAGTGTCTTCGCTGAGTCACCCTCTGTCACGATGAGGGTACACTTCCCAGATTGTGCCGTACCAGCCTTGTTCGCATCATCCAATTTGGGAATACCGGTAATCTTAGACTTCCTGGCACCATCAGTCTTCTTGAGTTCTTTCATCTCCTTGAACTTCGAGAGTGCTGTGAGTTCATCAGCGATACCAGTCTTCAAAACATTCTTCACAAAGTTTTTGGGTGGTTCAAACTTCGAACCAAAGTCTGGAGACTTCGAGGTACACTCAGACTTCACCTGACTCGAGAAGGTTGGGTTCTCCAAAGTTGCCTTCACGAAGATGGTGAAAGCGTTCTTCACCTGTTGAGGCTTCAGTTTAATCTTCTTGGCCATATCATCAATGATAGCATTGGCGATATGGTTCGCGACGTGATCGACGTGTGTACCACCCTTCATGGTACAGAGACCGTTCACGAAGGAGACTTGCTCGAGACCATTTTCAGACGGTCCGATACACACTGACCACCGGTCACCGGAGACAGATGCAACTTCTTGGACACCTTCATGCATCTTGGCATAGGCCTCAAAGTTCTGTTTGGGGAGGACATCCCCATTAAACTTCACTTTACAGTTTTGAGTCGTACAGGTGTTCGCATCCCAAACTCGCTTCTGGAAAATGTTGTAAATGGTATCGTCCATCTTGGACATTCCAAACCTCTTCCACTCAGGTGTGAATGTAATGGCGACCGATGAAGTAGCACCCGAATGTTTTTTGATTTTTGGTGGGTCACAGACGGTCATGTTCTTTGACCATTTTTGTGTGTACGTTTGCTTCGTTTCGTGATCCTTGATCACGATGGAAAAGTCCGATGAATAAATATTCGCCAACTTGGCACCGTAGCCGTTTCGACCCCCGACGATCCTCTTTTGGGAGTCATCGTAGTTGGTACTCGTGAGGAGGTGTCCAAAGACAAGTTCAGGATTCCAAAGACCTTCCTTCTCGTGCATCTTTACAGAGATCCCACCAAGGGGTCCGTTATTCTCAATAGTCACCGAGCCACTCTCCTTGTCGATGGCGACGGAGATGGAACTGACCTGCTTGGGATGGAGAGAGTTACGATCAATGGCATTGACTAAGATCTCATCAAAGATTTTCAAGAGAGCTGGGGAGTACTTGAGGTTCTTCTTCGAGAACTTTCCACCATCAAGGATCCAGTAGGGTTCGGTACCCTGTTCAACTGGACCGACATAGGAGTCGGGTCTCTTGAGAATGTGTTCGATATGGGTGAGTTTTTGGACACTCTCCATTTTTCTTGGATTTATTACAACACTAACTTTTAACTTAGGTTGTTTTGAGACCTAACATCGTTGCTGGTGTGATACAATTCGAGTGCGGCTCTCTCCGGGTCGACACGAAAAAATTCGCCGTTACTGGCTCTACATTCTCGAAATTTATCATGTAGTTTAGATTCCACCTCTCGAGCAACATCTCGGTCCAAAAACTCTCTTGAATAATGAACATTAAAACGATTAGGAACCGAAGAATTCAAAATACATAAACGCTGTTGTACGTTACCAGAAAATCCAATTTTAATTTCAGGGAAAGATGGATTTGTAAGTATATAAACACTAATCATATTCTTGTTATAGAACAGCCCTTTAACTCTCACCATACTTAAAAATCTGGTAATTAGGTATAATATGCTCACCCTCGCCTCTGTTCAACCCCACGTAAACACTGCTCGTAGGTTTGAGAAGCGTATCAACAAGACTGTCGTCAAATCAGCCGTGAAGGTCATTGACAAAGTGTATAAGGACCGTGACTATGCCCGGTTCTATGTCCTTGAGACGGTCGCTCGTGTACCATACTTTTCATTTGTATCGGTTCTACACCTCTACGAAACCTTCGGTGTGTGGCGGAAGGCTGACTTCTTAGAGACGCACTTCGCACAGACCATGAACGAGTATCACCATCTTCTCATCATGGAAGATTTGGGTGGTGATGAACGTTTCATCGATCGCTTCTTCGCACAGCACACAGCCTTTGCATACTACTGGTTGACGTGTCTCTTGTATGTGGTATCACCTAGGATGGCCTATAATTTGTCCGAGCAGGTTGAGGAACACGCCTACCATACCTATGACGAATTCCTCAAACAGAATGGAGCGAGTCTCTCCCTCGAGAAGCCTCCAACTGTGGCTTCAAATTACTACGACGATGTCAACAACCTCTATGACGTCTTCGAGAATGTTCGCAACGACGAAGGTGATCACGTGAAGACCATGCAAGACTGTCAGATTACGCTTCACCGGCAATAGTGGCGAGGTATAGGTCGACTTCACCAGAAAATTCGGGACATTTTTCGACAGTCTTCTTGGTCACCATGTCTTGGATGTTGACGATGTGTTCTTTGAATTTGACGACATCGACACCAGTCGCGTTGTGGATCTGACTGTCTGAAGCGATATCCTTGGCTGCGTAAAGATACGCTGCAGCATAATTCGCGTGAAGTGTCGCGATGAGCGGCGAAGCATCTTGTTGCGAAGCTGTCGCATATCGTGCTGATTGACGTATAAGTTTATCCAAAGATGCACTTGCCACGACACGTCTATTCTTGGCCAGTGTGTACAGCAAGAAGACGGCAATGGCTACGTAAAGGTAAAACATCTCCTTTGTAATATTCAGGGAAAAAAAATACCTAAGTGAAGCGTTATTCTTGTGATCTCAAGAAACTAAAACCATGGAGATCATTCACGACGAAATGTGGAACAAGTGCCTTGGTGATGCAACCAAGATGTATCGTCTTGCTGAACCCGACGACAGGTGTCGACACTTGGCGAATGCTACATGGGTCATGAAGAGGCGATACGAGCAGCACGCGAAAAAGAAGAGTGAGCGTACGATCATGTTTATCGATACAGTTCCCGAGGAACCTAGGGTTCAGGTGAAGAATTCAATTTGCACAGCGATGACAATGTCTGGATCGAGGTGCAAATTCAAGGCTGTATGTGGAAACTATTGTCGAAAGCACAACGTTTCCGATAAATTAAAATCACAGTTACTATAAATGTTTGATCAGGATACGCTTAGACCTGTAATAATAGCAATGTCTCTGTACATCATCACAAGTGTCACCGTTCCCCGCTTCGCCACAAAACCAACAAACATTGAAATCATCGATGACATCGTCGCTTTCCTCGTGGCTCAACGTGGCTCTGTGATGTCGGGAACGATCTTAATGGGTCTTCTCATCTTCGCCGCGAACTACATTGACACCGAATTCTTTTAAGATGTTCTCTCGTGACATGATATTTTTAGTATACGAATGATCCATGTGGGTTAGTCGTTTGTTGTAGGCATCTTCCATGAATTCCAAGAGTTGGTCAAAGTTTGGTTTACCCCAAACCATCCCTTTTTTGAAGAGAAAGTCATCATTCTCCAACTCTTGAAGTTCACAGTCAATCATGTAAGGCGACTGAAGATATTCACTCGGTCCACCATATCTTGTCGCGATAACGGGTTTATCCCTCATGGCTGCTTCTATAGCACCCATCCCAACACCCTCTGAATTTGAAAAATTTACGTAGCAATCACCACGACTGTGGATCGTATTCATCGTCTCTTCGGATACGAGACCATTGATGACTTCGACACGTTTCAGATCTATCTTAACATCTTCTTTACATGTTGACTTGACGAGTAAGCGGGTATCTGGTTTATCCAGACGAATGAAGGCTTCAAGGATCTTTTTGAAGTTCTTACGTGGATCCAAAATGTTACCGATGTGGTAGAATGTATAAGGTGTCTGTGGGATGTATGCATGAATCACGAAAAACTCTTTACTCGGAAATTGTTTCGACAGGACTCGTTTGCAGAATTCACTGGGTACGGCGATACGGTCAAAGTGATCGAAGAGTTTGCCATAGTCTTCATGAACGGTCTCGGTCTCGCACACGGTCATGCATATGATCTGTTTACATTTCGCTTTGATGGATGGTATAAACTTTATGATGTCGTCGATTGGTAAGGCAAATATGAAAGCCTGGTCACATT
>Ga0208425_1000628_pt1 | contig 12235 bp, 18 predicted proteins | sample DEB08_DNA_4_FD_185496 | JGI IMG/M metagenome (GOLD analysis project Ga0208425, IMG submission 185496) | Aqueous microbial communities from the Delaware River and Bay under freshwater to marine salinity gradient to study organic matter... | ecosystem: Environmental > Aquatic > Marine > Coastal ...
CTTCTGCGTTAGGCACAGCTACTGCAACTGGTATTGCAGAAGTTGCTCCAACTGGTATTGCTCTTACTTCTTCGTTAGGAACACCGAGTCCTCAAACTGATCAAAATATATCTGTAACAGGAATTGGCTTAACGTCTTCTTTGGGAGACGAAACAGTAACAGGTACAAGAACAACTGGTTGGAACCGTGATACAGATGTAAATACAGGTAGTTCTATTGGATGGGGCGATCAACAATGGAATGCTGTAGGTGGTTCATTTGCTCTTACAGGTCAAGCACTTAGTGCCTCTTTAGGAACAGAAACAGTAGCAACAGATCAAAATATATCTGTAACTGGAGTTTCAACAACTTCATCAATAGGAACTTTCTCAATATCAGGTGATTCACAAGTAACTGTTGTTGCTGCAAGTGAACCAGAGCTTGATATTTTCGTTGGAACAGCAGAATCTTCTATAGGAAAAACAGTTTTTCCTACAGGAAATGAATTAACTGGATCTTTAGGTACTGTTTTAACTTCTATTGAAATAACAGGGCTTGGCATGACGTTGAGCCAGGGTGATGCTACGCAAGAAACTATATATGAAGCACCAAGTGTTGCCTTAACATCTAGCACAGGAGTATTAAATATCCGTACAGATGTAAGCTTTACACCGACTGGAGTTTCTGCTACAAGTAATACAGGTAATCTACAAGGAACCTTCTGGTCTGTTGTAGATGACTCTAACTCGGATATAAGTTGGACCGAGGTCCATAAAGCCGCATAAAAGTTTTGACAAACTTTAAAATAATAACTAAAACTTTATTAGGAGATTAAATGAGTTCAACTTATTCAACTGGCTTACGAATAGAGCTACAAACATCAGGAGAAAATTCAGGTACTTGGGGTACTATTACGAATAACAATTTCTCTCAAGTTTTTGAATATTCTATTGCTGGTGTTTATTCCAAAGCAATTACTACAGGGACTTCAACAACGCTAACAAACAACGATGGTCCACAATCTCAAGCAAACAACGAAGCAAGACAAAATCAATTAATTTTTACAGGAACAGTTTCTACTACTCATACAGTGCAGTTTCCAGCTACACAAAAAACTTATGGAATTTACAACAACATTGGTGGCGGTGCTGATATATCTGCTAGACTAGGTGCTACAGGAAATACTCTTACTGTTACAAATGGTAAATACAGAATGGTGGCTACTGATGGTACTAACTGGTATGATATTTTTTCATTAGCTGGTTTAGGTGAAACTTGGCAAGACAAGTCAGGAAACTATACAGCATCAGACGGTGATAATTTATTTGTAGACACATCTGGTGGTGTAGTAACAATAACTTTACCTGCTTCTCCTTCAATTGGAAATCAAGTAAAAATTATTGATTCACATGGCACAGCAGCTACAAACAATATTACTGTTGGAAGAAACAGTCAAAAGATTCAAGGTACTGCAGCAGATTTAACAATTTCAACTAACCGAGCTGGCATATCGTTGGTGTTTTATGACAGTGACAATGGTTGGTTATTAAAGTATAACGATTAATATGGCTAACTTACAAGATATAGTAAACAGAAGTGAAGTAGGCGCGATCAAGCCTTGGACTAAAGCTACAGCTCCAGCAGGTTACTTATTATGTAACGGTGCAGCCGTATCAAGATCAACATACGCGGATTTATTCGCGGTAGTTTCTACTACTTATGGTGCTGGTGACGGATCAACAACATTTAACGTTCCTCAATTACAAGGTAAAATGCCACAAGGTTATGATGGTAGCACGTATAACTTAGCAGGCACAGGCGGAGCAAATACCGTGACAGTTGCTGTAACAAACAATCAAGCTGTTGCTAATAACCAAGCTGTAACCATAACAGGAGCTATTGGAAATACTTCTCTAACATCAGCTCAATTAGCGAGTCACGCTCATAGTTTTAGTGCTGGTGTAAATGTTTCTTCGGAGGGGAATGGTGGAAATAATAATGCAGCAGGGGCACCATCTGGTGGTACCACTTCAAATCAAGGTTCAGGCACAGCACACAATCATAGTACTGGTACACTAGCAGGCACATTAACAGGTACCGTTGCTATAAGTGGTACAGTAACAGCGGCAGGGACAAATTCATTCTCACCTTTTGTGGTGGTTAATTATATTATAAAACATTAGGAGATATATATGGCAACGCAAATTGTAATACAAAATGAAGACAGAATCTTATTAGATGATTCTTTTGCATTTAATTGGAACGAAAAAGGAAATGCTTGGCAAGATGATTGGTGTCCAAATACAATTCATTGTGTTATTTGGAACAATTTACCTGGTCAAAATGAAATTCAAAACAAAGATGCTTCTACTGGAATGATGACAGGAAATGTTAATTTAAATTCTACAAGTGATGCTGTAGGATCTACAACTATTGCTGCTTTACTTACTTGGGCGGAGACAAGAAAAGGTCAAATTGAAGCCGCTATAACAGCTCATGACACTGCTTTTAATAATTCTTTAGCCGCTTGGCTAGCAGCCGATGACGCAAATACCAATACGAATCATTCTTGGTCAAAAACTTGGTATGATTATGATTCTAATTTTTAATTATATAAATTAACTTTAGGTCTTTTTTATTTGTATGATTTTTTCTTCCAAAAAAACTTTTTGTATCTATCGACCCACTCACTGTTTAAAAGATTCATAGTTTTTGCATGTAGTTTTTCATAATAAAAACCAGACCACATTTTAAAAGATTCACGTTTAAAAGGAATTACTTGAACCATAGGTTCTCCTTTTTTAATTAAAAACTGTTTATCTCGTTTTTTTAAAATAAAAGGAAAATTAATTAAATTAGCGTAATCGTCTGTATCAACAACTCCCTCTATAATTTTAAATCTTTCTTCTATTCTATTCATAGGTTGTAAAAATAAACAACTATAACCTGGAGGTGTTTTTATTAACCATTTATTATGAAATTTCCCTGGTGTAGAAAGTTTTTTTTGCCATTCTTCTGGTAACTGTACTTTAAAATGATAATTAAAATCGGTAATTTTTCTGTTTGGGGGAGTAAGAGTAAAATCATTTTCAACAGGATCAATAACATAATCTTGATCAAAAGGTATTATATAACCCATCTGTAAAGAATCTAAAAAAGGCATACAGGTTTTAACTGTTGGTAAATGATAATTACCCTGATCAAATCTTTGTAGTTTTTTGTATTCCTCGGGAATAAATCTAGAAGCTGGTTTAGGATGTGGCCATACATCAACCATATCTTTTTCACTTGCACAAAATGTAATTTTTTTACTTAATATCATATTTTTTGTATAAAATTAAAAGACATAGATCTTCTAATATCTCCTTTTATTTTTGTTTTAAACGGCATAACACAATGTTGATGTTTAGCTTCAAAAATATAAAAATGACCTACTTCGGGTTCTATCCAAGTAGATGTTGAGCCGTCTATTCCAGCAAAACATAAATGACCATCTTTAAATTTATGAGGATCTTTTAAATCATTTATAAATTTTGGAATCTTTAAAAATAAAACTGTAGAAAATCCTGTTCCATCATGATGAGTGTGAGGAGGATTATACTCACCTTCTTTCATATCATTTATCCAACAATTTAAAATTTGTAATTCTTTATTTCCTTGAAATAAATTTAATTTTTCTAATGTTTCAACATAATCTTTCATACAATCTACTATGTTTTTTGAAATTAATAATTCACCTAGCAAATGTGTAAATTCTAATTCTGAATCTAATCTTCCCGCTAATTTAGTACCATAAGAATTTAATTTTTTTTTGTGAGTTTCATATCTTGTATTTAAATCTTGAATACCATCCAAAGGTAAATCATATTTTTTAACTATTCTGCCAAATACGGTTGTTTGCGTTTTCATTCTTTTTTCTGTCTCTTTCATAACACAAATTTTCTGTCAAGAAAACAATTTTAAAAAGATTTCTTGATATATTCTATACACATGTTTAAATTAGATCTCACCCAAAAATTATAAATCAAGGAGATATTATGGAAAATCAAGAAGTATTGAAGGCTATAGCTACCCTTGCTGATAAGGTGAGTCGTTACCACGAACGTTTATTGGCAGTGGAAAGAGAAAATGAAAAATTACAAAAACAATTATTAGAACACAAAAAAAGTTCTCACGTACATACAATTCAAGGTAAACCATATAACTCTGATGCGACTGTTATGGTAACAGGCTTAGATTCTGATATGGAATGTGAAGCGTGTAGCGCTTAATTAATCAGGAGTTTCACCTAACATATCTGCTAAAGAAGGGGCGAATACTTTTACGTCTCTTCTAATTTTTTCAGCAGTTGTAGATGTTCCTGGATTATCAATATCAGCTTGAGCTTCTTCTTCTGAATTATACTCAACACCAGTGTCTACATGTGTAAGTGTTGTTTCAGTTTTTACTTTATAATGTGGAATTCTTCTTCCATCTTCAGTTGTAATGTGTCCTAGTAACTCAGCAGGTTCAACTATCGGCATCTTCGTTTCTCCAATTTATATTAAAACTAATAATAATTCTATCATCGTCAGAACTATTTGTTTGTACTTCATGTTGTAACCATGAAGGGAAAAAAATCAAGGAATTTTCAACAGGTTCCCATTGTACGCTATGTGCGAGGTGTATGGACGCTTTATCTGTTTTTGGGGGTGATAGTACCTCCGACTGTGGTTTAGGCTCTAGAAACACAATATTTCCACACTTTTTAGGAGCTTTAAGATAAAAGACACCAGATAAGTAATTATATGGATGTGTATGTACATTGTTCCGTGATCCAGGTGGGTTTATCATACCCCACATACCCGTCATTTCAGGAACATAATTATCTTGTACGTCCATATGATTAAAACAATCTTTTGCATATTTAAGAATATCGCCAACTAAAGGTTTAAATTTTTTAATATTATATATTTCATCATGACTATGCCAACCGCCGACATTAGACCGCGGCATGCCTCTCTCATCTTTTTCTCGTAGTTGATAGATGCTATCAATAAGATGTTCATGGCCTTTAAGTTGTAGTGAGAATACGGGAGTAATAAATAGAGAATGTAAGTTAATCAGAGTTGTCCTTTCGTGACCTCCATAAAACTTGCTATAATGTGCACCTGATTGGCAGCATTGGCTTGAACTTTAAGAACATCACTTTCTTGCAGAACTAAAGGTTGAGTCAATAATTCTGTTGTTGTGTTTGTAGCAACACTCTTTGCTTTGAATACTTCAAAGGTTGCAGCACCTCGGACAACTTCAACATCAACTAAAGTTGTGTTACCAGAGTCATTGCAAATTAAAAGAGATTTTACTACATCCGTAGTAGGCGGAACAGGTGGCGTTGCACCAGCATCAGCCGTAGGAACTGTTATAATGGTTGTTAAATCTGTAGAGGTAACATCTACCATTGCGCTTTTAAAAGTATTAGCCAAGGAAAAAAGCCTCCGACTGTGATTGTTCTTTTAAATCTTGTTGGTAGTTAGTGTTAAGTAAAAGAATAATTTGATCTAATAATTGAACCATTTGATCAAACTGATTAGCATCATATTCTGGTGTTGCATTTGGTAATCGAGTAATTGTTATTCTAGCCATTATCTTCTTCCGTCTGGTCTAAGTTGTAGTTTTGTCGATCCAAGTCTCCAAGCTGTGTCATTAACTGTATTAGTTTCATATTTAATTTTTACTGCTCTACCTCTACCTCTTACATCAATTTTCTCTGTGGTGCCAGTAATAGTGCCTGTTGTCGTTACATTAGCTGCAGATTGTGGATACTGTTCTAGTGTTAAAGTAGCTGTCATTGTATTAGTTAAATTATCAAAGTCTGGAACTAATCTACTAACCGACATAAGTTCATCACCATCGGCAATCTCAACAGATCCAGTTGTTAAAAAAGCAGGTAAAGCTGTACCGTCTGCTTGATTATTACCTGATTCATGTGCGTAAAGATAAGAAGCTCCTGCCGTTAAACCTAATATAGTTGATACATTTGCTGTTACGGAAGCATCGTATTCTGTGGCAATGGGATTTTCAAATACATAAGCACCGAGCCAAGTTGTTCTACCAATATTAACAGTGTACCAAGTTCCTTCTAAATAATTATAAGCAACGCCTCTATCTATTGCCGTAGCATTTGTTGAAGGATAGTACCAAATTATTTCATTAAAAGCTGTGTTAATACCACAAGCAATATCATTTCTGTTTGTGTAACTAAGATCATCAAATACATAATCTTGCACAGAACATGGCATTTTTTTAACAACACCATCATACATGTAAAAAGAATTATCAGACATCCAGTACGCTCTACCATTTATTTCTACTGCTGCATGCTGTGATATTAATCCACAGTTTGCGCCGAGTTGTCTCAAACCAAAAGTAAAAGGTGTACCAACAAATTGAATACCGTGCAAAGATGTATCTGTCCAAACAAGTATTTGACCTGATGATTTAACAGCACCTACTATTCTAGAACCATCGGATATACGTAGTGAACCAGCTTCGTTTGTTGCTACTGGTGTATAATCTGTAGCATCTTCTCGATCAGAAAATCTAAACAGTAAATCATCTTGAGATGCTGGTGTGCCAATAGTCGTTTCTGTACCAAAAATCATTAAGTGTCTTGTGTCAGTAGATACTAAACTAAATCTTGACGCTGTAGGAGCGTTTGATAAAGCAGTTGCTCTTGCGTCTATTGAACCAGATATATCTTTTATAAATGTACTACCGTTTAAGACTGTAGCAATTAAATCTTCACCAAAATTATCTAAAGACCAACTACGAGCAAAAACAGTAACATCTGAAGAGGTGCTTGGTTCATTCCATTTGCCAGCACTCCAAGTATCAGTGCCCCATCCATAACCATAAGTTGATGCAGTCTCTCCAATATTAATTTGATAATTAGCATTACCTGATCCACCTCCACCTGATGTAGAACCAGAGGCTGTGTCAGTGTGTGTTACTTTGTATGTGTTAGCGTCAACATAAGTTGTAACTTCAAACTCGTTGTTCATGTCTAAACCATCTATTGCAGAGAAAGAATCAAAAGTGACAAAGTCTCCTTCAATAGCTCCATGACTTGCGTCAGTGACAGTGACTGTTGTTGTACCGTTTGTCGTAAATGGATTTGTTAAAGCTGCTGTTTCTCTGATTGGTGTAATGTCATAAAGGGCACTACCTGAGTATAAATATAGTTTTCTGTCTGTACCTAAAGCAAGGTATCTGGTTCCGTCTAAACCAATCCAGCTATGCGTATCACGGACCACGCCCACGACAGTTTTATTAGGATCTGGTAAATATGACCAACCATTCCATCTTTCAGGTTTTCCGTAGTGAAAACGCACGAGATTTGAGTCAACATACTTACGTTGATCCCCTGCTGAGTAAGCGGTATCTTGTTTATCAATGCCTGGTTGGAATTTTAAATCAACTAATTTCATGTTGTATTATTTTAAACAAATTTAACGAAAATTAAAGAGTAAACCTTATTTTAAAATTATATTTAGACTTATTCTCCAATAGTCTAAATTATTATTGGCTACAAACCCGCCATTGTGTAAAATATTAGATTTAAAAACAATAAATCTCCCAGGAATATACTCTATTTCCTCACCCTCTATATTGATTTGTCCCCCATATTCTGCTTTCCAAACAGGTGTTAAAAATCCTAAAATTGTCCAAGATCCACTTTCCTCTACATCAGAGTGAAAAAGAGTTTCAGTTTTGTCATTTTTTGCACCCAAATGAATTCTGTAGATATTATTTGGCAAACTAAAATTGTATTGATTTTGAAATACATTTTTTACAGTGCTTGTTAAAGAATGAAAATAACCTGATAAATAAGGATTGTAACTTTGACCCTCTTGTTCAACAACCATACCTGGAAAATTGTTGATTGAGGATTCTAAATTATCTGTAGCAATGGAGAATCTATTTAAACTCCACATAGCTGTATTTATTAAGTTGTTATAAATTTTAAAATTTTCTGCTTTGTCGATGACGTTATTCATAATATAATATTTTTTCATTTTGCCTCTTTAAATTGTGTACTTACGTTGCCTTTAAATGAGTAGTTACCCATGTGTGTCATACCGCTAACAATATCAGCGTATATTTTACCACCTATTTTTTGCCATAAACGACAAAAAGCATAGTCTTCGGATAAATATCTTTTGGTATCAGGCTCTATCATAGTGTCAAAAAATGCATAGTTCCAATCAGATGTGTCGTGATATCCAAATGTTTTATCATGAGGATCTCCTAAATGTTGATCTGATTTAAATCTAAGATGAGGATATGCCAATGCCATTTTTTTAAAAACGTTTCTTTTGATTAACATAAAACCTGTAGCACCATCTAAAACCTCAATAAATCCTTTTTTTACTATTACTTTTTTTGGATTTTTAACGTTTAAATTATATTGCAAAGATGCTGCGTGTAATTCATCTTCTTTAATTTTTGGGTTTTCTTTTACTCTTCTAATAGCTTTTGTCCAATCAATCACCTTTCGTGGATATACTCCCGTTACCACATCTTCATCTAAATCTAACATACGAAATATTGATTCAGGGTTAAAAGCTATATCAGCATCAATAAATAAAAGATGAGTATATTGTTTGTCATCCATAAACAACTGCACCAATGTGTTACGAGCTCTTGTTACTAAAGACTCGTTACCGATTGTACCAAATTGTAACTCTACTTTTTTAGTAGCTGCTAAAGCTGTAAGCTGTAAACAACTTTTAAAATAATCTGCGGTAATCATATTACCATAACAAGGTGTACCTATAAATATTTTATTAGTCATAACAAAAATTAGCCATTACATATCTTGGTGTAGAGTTTCCTGCAAATTGTAAAGAACTGTGACCAATTTTAGAGTTAAAAAAAATTGCTCTGTTTTCTTTAAAACCTATATGTGTATTAAGATGATATTTATTATTTAATTTTTCGTAAAATCCAGTACCATTATTAATTAATTTATCACCTACAATATAAATTAAACAATTGTATTCACTATCATCTTCATGAGGAATAGCAGGCGTATTAGGAAAACTTAAAAAGTAATTAGATTTTATTTTTTTTACAGTATAGTTAAAATATTTTTTTATATTTTTTTTAACCTCTAAAACAATTTTAGCATCAGAATGCAATTCTACATGATGATAAGTTCTTTGATGATCTCCATAATTATTTTCTCCTTTAGAAATATCATTGTATCTAGATCTAAACTCTAATGAAATAATTTCTTTTTGCATTGTTTTAAATATTTCTTCATTAAAAAAATTATCTTGAACATAAATACTTTTTTTATTTTTCACTGTAACTCACTGTTAAATATTCTATCTTTTTTATCCAACCTTTAGGTATTGCTATTGCACCTCCTCCAGACACGTCTTCTTTGTCTTTGCTGTAAGATCTCATAATAATTATTTTTTCTTTACTATTATGAATCATCCACCCTACTTCTTTGCACACGGCCAACGGAGCATCCATAACTTCTTTTATATCAAGCCAACCTGTCTCTGTATCACGAGCATCTAACCACGTCACACGAACCATAGGTGTTTTATTTATATCAAAAAGCGCCATCTTTTTTCGTTACTTCTCTGTAAAAAATATTAAGAGTATATCTATTCGAGCTATCTCCAAACGATTGTAAATCTGAGTGTGGTATTTTTAAGCCGTTAAAAAACAAAGCTCTGTTCTCTACAAAACCTATATGTGATGATAACTTTTCATTATGTAAAAAACCTGTACCATTATTAAGTAAAGGTTCTCCCTTTACAAATAAAAGAAAGTTAGCAACATTATTTTTATCATCATCAGTATGAAACAAAGGTTCTTTGTTATTCTCTCGTAAATGTGCACTTACGGATATTGGTTCAAGATTTCTATGTGGAAAGAAATATTGTTTAATTAAATTAACTAAAGGATCACTGTGAATACTTTTGTTAAAAGTATGTCGCATACCATATAGTTGACCCTCTGGATTTTTTACTTCCTGATATTCAAGCTTTGTAACTGTATCTTGAAGTGACTTTAACGTAGCTTCATCTAAAAAATCATCAACGTACATGACAAACTTTGTCTCTTTATGATGTTGCATTAGTTTTCTAAAGGCTGTGGCTCGTCTTTTTTAATCAAATGTAAGTTAAAAGATACCGATCTTCTCTCTTCATTTGGTGTTCTAAACGGATACACGCCGTGTGCTAACCAATTTGGAAACAGAAATATATCACCAACCTTTGGAGATTCTTGATGCTTATGTCCACTGAACGTCGCCGCTTGACCATTGAACCAACATATATCGCCAACAGTTGGATAGTGATCTTCTTTCGCATACTCATCAGGTAGACTTGGTGGCACTCGTAAGTAACAAACACCAGACAGTTGACCCTCATGTATATGAAAAGGATTAAAGTCTCCTGACCATTGGCTCACGGCCCACATAGATTCGATAACCATCTTACCAACAAACTCTGGTTTAATTGTTTCACTTGCTGGTGGTATAGAAATATAGTTTTTAACCATCTCACCAATTAATTGAACCATTGGCATAAACTCCTCTGTGTTCATCCAGTCTTGAGGATAACGCACTTCTTGTTTAACATTACCTGCTAAGTTACCTGAATGATCAAACTCTTTTGATAATTTTTCATCTGTTAACATTTCTGTTGCTTTTTTATCTAGCATTTCAGTAATAAAGTCAGGCATCTTGCCTCTCATTATTGTTGGACCAAAAGGTCTAATAGTGTCAAACTTTAAGACTTGTTCAGTTTGTTGTTTCTTCTTAGCCATGCTTTTCCTTTCTACTTGCAAATATCTATTGTCATATAGCAATTATTTGCCTATAAATATATAATTAAATAGGCTTATTTATCCAAGGGCGGCCTCCTTGCATACGACAATCACATAAATTGCAGGTTATTAGGAGATTATGCTTAAAGGTTTACGAGGAATATTAGAAAAAGGTCTGCAGATAGCAGCACCTATTATTGGCGGTTCCATGTTTGGAGCGCCTGGAGCAATGTTTGGCTCAGGTATCGCATCATTATTATCAGGCGACAAAGTACAAGATGCTTTAATTAAAGCGGGTATGTCTGGCATAGCAGGATACAAAGGTGCGGACAATATAAGCATGATAGATAGAATGACAGGTGGTCGTATGTCTCCTGAAGAGTTTAAAGTTATTACAGGCAAAGGAGGAGGAGCAGGAAGAGGAGGAACTCAATTAATGCAGAATCTAATGAATAAAATGGATACTCGTAAACCAGGAGGATTTATTGATACTATTTTTTCTCAAAGAGGCACAGACGAAAATCCAAAACCTTCTTTTGGTATGCAAGCAATAGCAACAGGCTTACCTGCTTACTTATCTTATTTAGCAGCAAAAGAAGATAGAGATAAAGCAAACGTTCCTGATGCAAGTGAATATATGAGTGCAGTAGATAAATTCTATGGTGGACAATTTGAAAGACCACCAGAGGAAAGACGAATACAAAATTTAACTCCTACATATGCAGCCGCAGGCGGTATGATGAGACAACAACCAGTTAACGGATTAAAAGCAATGGAACCTGTTCAATATTCCGCAGCTACAGGTCAAGGTATTATGGGTATGGCAAAAGGTGGAGATGTGTTTCCAAGAAAAACAGGTCAGATAAGTGGACCTGGTACAAAGACAAGTGATTCAATACCTGCAATGTTAAGTGACGGCGAGTTTGTACAACGAACAGATGCTGTTAATGGTGCAGGTGTAATGATGGGTGCTAAAAATGCAAGTGAAGCAAGAGAAAAAGGTGCAGACTTTATGTACGCACTACAAGATAAACTTGCTAAAATGGGTCAGAGAGTAGCTTAATGGTAGCACAAACATCAACACAGATAGCTAGAGAAGCACCATTTTTAGAAGATTATAGAAGACGACTTCTGGATTCTGTGTATGGCGGAACTGAAGTTTATACACAAGAGGAAATAGACGATCCAGAGTTTAAAGGTCCTCCTGGTGCAAAAGCGGGAGATAAAAAAGATCCAGGTCTTTTAGATACACCTGTAGATCAGTTTCAACGTGGCATAGCTAGTTTTGCACCGACAGAATCAGCAGCTTTCTCTCAAGCGGCACAACAGATGGGTATTGATCCTACAACAGGACAACAAACAGGTGTAGCCTCTTTTCAACCTTTTATTAATCAAGCACAACAAGGTCTTACGTCGGCTATGGGTA
>Ga0208425_1000629_pt1 | contig 12232 bp, 9 predicted proteins | sample DEB08_DNA_4_FD_185496 | JGI IMG/M metagenome (GOLD analysis project Ga0208425, IMG submission 185496) | Aqueous microbial communities from the Delaware River and Bay under freshwater to marine salinity gradient to study organic matter... | ecosystem: Environmental > Aquatic > Marine > Coastal ...
AGCTCCAACACCTGCACCGACACCTGCACCGACACCTGCACCAGTTATGAGACCAGAGTTAATTGCAGAAGATTATATGGTGCCTGATAGAGAAACTATTGAAAGGATAGGACAGGAAGCTGCTCAAAGAGCTTTTAAAGATCAGTTAAACAGAGGTTATTATGAAGGATATATACCTCCTGTATACACTCCTACACCTGCTCCAACTCCTGCTCCTGCTCAAGAAAGATTTGAAAAAGAACGAGGAGAAAGAATTGTAAGAACAGGTGAACAAGCTGAAGCTATTGCTAGGGGTGAAATACCAGAAGGTGCTATACCGACAGCAGATGTAGAAGATGTTTCAATGGAAGGAACTACTGCTGAAACAGTAACCTTAAAAGATACGGGTGATGCGAGAGCTACATTAGTAAGACCATCAGCTAAAGAAAAAGTTACAACCGCAACCGCAACAACTGCCGAAACTCCTGAAGATATTGCTGCAGCTACTTATGATGCTGCAACCATTGATAAAGAAGTTGAAGCTTTGGCTGCCGAGGGAAAACTTTCTAATCGTTCAATTGCTAAAGTTCAAGAAATAAAACAATTATCTGACCCAGCAGTTGCTGCAAGTATTTCTAGAAAAGTTGCAGAAGGAGCAAAAGCTAAAAATGTAGAAGGCGTATTAAGCTCTGGAGCTTTTGTAGAAGAAGGAGGAGTAACAGCAGGTGAAGTAAATGTAGCTGAAACTCCAGATGCAGAAGCTCAAACTCGTGAAGCTATTACAGGTGTACCAGCTACAGATGGTCAAGCTGCAACAATTATAGGGCAAGTAGGTTACACCGCAGCTAAACAAAGAGCTGTAAAAGGTAAAGCTGCAAAGGGTGCTGCTGCATCTATGATTGCAGAAACTGCAAACTTACCTCCAGAAATAGCTGCAGGAATTGTAGAAGACCCTGCAACTATGACAGCTCAAGTCGATACAAACCCCGTTGAGGTTAATGCAGCTATTGCTGCTTTACCAACCGAAGCTTTAGTTTCCTCACAAATGGAAAACTTATTAGGGGGTATGGAAGATGGTACAGTTCCTTTATGGGCAAAACCAGCAGTTGATGCTATTAACGCTAACATGGCTCAAAGAGGACTTGATGTTTCTACAGTTGCTAGGGATTCTCTTTTTAATGCGATTATTCAAAGTGCGTTACCAATGGCACAAAGCAATGCTCAAGCATTACAACAAAGAGCAGCACAAAACTTAAGCAACGAACAACAGGCTAATTTACAACAAGCAACACAAGAGCAACAACTAAGACTTCAAAACTTAGCAAATCGTCAAGATGCTGCAAGTCAGACTGCACAAATGTCACAGCAGATGAAAGTTTTGCAAAGTCAATTTACGCAACAAGCTGTATTGACAACTGCTGAACAACAACAGCAAACACGAATGCAAAACTTGCAGAATCAACAACAAGCTGCAGTAATGAATGTTCAAAACCAACAACAAGCAAACATGCAAAACCTTGGTAATGAACAACAGTTAAATATGGCAGAGCTTCAAATAGATGCTCAAGTTCAAGGAGCAAACCAATCTGCAGAAAATCAAAGACGTATATTAGAGATGCAGAATGCAGCAGATTTCTTATCTAAGAATGCTGGATTTAAACAACAGATGGAACTTGCAAATTTAAGCAACGACCAACAAATGAGGTTAGCTAATCTGTCAGCTCTTAATCAAGCTAGTTCAGAAAATCTTAGTGCTGCTCAACAAACAGAACTTGCAAATCTTAATAAGACTATGCAAACTAATTTGCTTCAAGCAGAGATTGCAAAGCAGATGGGAGTTGCACAGCTTAATGTTGACCAACAAACAGCTATTTTTAATGCGACTACAACTGCTAACATGGACATGGCTAACTTTAATGCTGCACAGCAAACAGAGTTAGCTAACAGTAAATTTATGCAGACTGTAACGTTATCAAATTTTAATGCTGAACAACAGTCAATAATGCAAAATGCAACTGCTATGGCATCGTTAGATTTAGCCACAGTAGACCAGAGAACAAAACTAGCTGTAACCAATGCTCAAGCGTTTTTACAAATGGATATGGCTAATTTAAATAACCAACAACAAGCAAACATGTTGAGTGCTCAAATGGAGCAACAACGATTGTTGTCTAATCAATCTGCTGAAAATGCTAGTAGACAGTTTAATGCAACCAGTGAAAATCAAACCAATCAGTTTATGGCAAGTTTAGCTGCAAACATGAATCAGTTTAATACAGCTCAACAAAACAATATGAGACAGTTTAATGCTAATTCTAAAAATGCTGCAGCAGCCAGAGATGCTAATAGAATTGCAGATGTTAATCAAGCCAACGCCTCTATATTAAATCAAAATGCACAGTTTAATGCACAATTAGATTTTAATAGAGGACAATGGAACGCTGCCAATGAACAAGCAGTAATAAACTCTAATATTAATTGGAGAAGACAATCTAATCTTGCGAATACTGCAGCACAAAATGCAGTTAATCAACAGAACGCACAAAATGCTTTTGGTTTAACTTCATCAGCCCAGTCATTTTTATGGCAAGAGCTGAGAGATCAAGCTGATTATGATTTTAGATTTGCTGAAAATTCTGCTAATAGAAAATTACAAGCCATGATTGCTGCTGCAAGTTCTGAAGGAGATGCTGCTAAAAATTGGTCAACTAATTTTAATAATGCATCAGCAACTATAGATAGATTATTTGGAACAGGATAAATCGGAGAGTAATATAAAATGGGATTTTTTAGTAAAGTTTGGAAAGGAATTAAAAAAGGCGTTAAAAAAATTGCTAGAGGTGTTAAAAAAACCTTTCAAAAAATTGGTAAAGCTTTTGGTAAGCTAGGAATAGTTGGTCAAATAGGAATGATGTTCCTTATGCCTTATGCTATGGGAGCCTTGTCTAGTTTTGCAGGTTCGGCATTAGGTACAGTAGGACAATGGTCGGCTAACTTATTAAGTAAATCTGGAATTGGTGCAAAAGCTTTAGGACATGCGTTAAACATGGTACACAAGGCAGGTACTTTTGCTGGTAAAGTTTATACAACTATATCTGATACTATCACTAATGCAGTTGATAGAGTAGGTAACTTTGCAAAAGGTAAAGGTTTTACACTAAGCGAAGGCAGAACTTCTATATTTGCAAAAGGCAACGAAAGGTCTTTATTGTCTACAGAAGAATACGGACTTCCAAAGCCTACGTCTCCTACTACAGCTCCTGTGGTGTCAGATGTTGTTACAGCAATAAAAGATACACCACCAACCGGAAAATTTCTTGAACAAATAGATTTAGATGCGTTAGCTAAAGATGTAGATGTTGCAAAACAACTAGCTAAAACAGTTCCAGATACTTTAGGATTAGAAGTAGACAAACCAAGTTTATTAGAGTTTGATTCATCAAAAGTCAAAATGCCGAGTATTAAAATGCCAAGTGTTCCTGATACTGGAATTGTAGCTGACAAGTCTTTTGTAGATACAATAAAAGAAATACCGAGTGCAATTACAGAAAAAATTAAATCAGCTCCGGGTGATTTTGTAGAGGGTATAAAATCTTATGACCCAGCCAAAGCAGCTACAAAAACAATTGATTCTATAATTTATAATAAAGGAATGGAAGTTGCAGGAGTAGATACTACACCTGATTATATTGATAATCGAACTGTTGTTAATGTTCCAGAAATGTATGATGTTGCTTCTATGAGTCCTAGTGTATTTAAAGAAGTAGATTTTAGTTTATCAAAACTAGGTAATCCGTGGATGACCAATAATTATCAATACTCAGATACCGTCAACAATGTATTTGGAGAAAATACTTCTGCATATAATTCTTATATGAATCAATTTGCACAGACTCAAGCATTAGAAATAGGAAGATAAAATGATAGAAGAACAATATAATCAAGAAGCTGTAGATGCTTTTGCTCAAGCTGGGAGACCTCTTCCGGGACAATCATTAACAGCTAATCCAGATGAACCTAGACCTTTTGAAGGACCACCAGATTTTACAAACTTTAAAGAAGCTTTAGATTATACTGTAGGTGAACTACTAGAAGAAGAAGCTTATATGAATATTGTAGGTGCTATTGGAGATGGAGTACCTATTACAGATTTAGTTATGCAAATTACTTATGTAGGTTTTAGAGAAGGTAAATGGAATCCAGATTTAATGATGATGTTGGTTGAACCATTAATTTATACGTTAATGGCATTAGCAGAAAAAGCTGATATTGAATATAGAATTGATGATGAAGATGAAGATGATGAACCTGCAGAATCTATTTTAGAAGAAAAAGCTAAAAACATTGCCGAGGTAGCAAAAGCTAAACTAGAAAAAGCGGGAAGCATACCTGCAGGGGCTGTACCTACAAACATTATACAAAAAATTGAAGCTGCTGAAGTTCCTCAAGGATTATTGACTAAACCTGCACAATCTGAAGAAGTTACAACAGAACCTATAATAGAAGACTCACAAGAAAGTTTATTAAATAGAGGACAATAAAAATGTCAAGATATGATTATGAAAGCCAAGTAAAAGGGTTTGAAACAATATTTAGCGAAGCTCAAGAAAGAGGAGAAAAAAGAGGAAAACGAATGGCTCGTGAAGCTCTTAAAACTCAACTTGTTGGTGGGCTTATAGGTAAAGGGTTAGAAGGAATCACATCTTTAATAAATGAAAGGGCTGATGCTTTACACTTTTCACAGGCTCCACAACGAGCTAGATATGAGCAGATGTTAAATGACAGACAGAGAATTCAAACTACACTTAAACCTTATATAGAACAAGGTGGAAACAAAGAAGACTATCTTACTAACTACTATTATGATCTATACAAAACAGAAGCTGCAGCAGCTAAACCAAATGCAAATGTAGCGAGTTATGATTCTTGGTTAAGATCAGAAGCTAATAAAAAAGCTAAGTCAATGATTCCTGTGTTTGATAAAATGCAACAAGAATCTATAGATGTTCCTAGTTTTGAAGAGTTTCAAGAACAATATAGCAAATATGCAAATCAAGTAACACCTAGAACAATAGGTGGAGCAGCAACTAAATTTGTTAAAAATTTATTTGCTAAAGAAACGGATGAAACATTAGCTTACAAAAATGAAAAAGCTAAAGATATTTTATATGGAACTTCCTTGTTTAAAGAATCTAAAGAATTACGGGATGCTATACAAGAATGGAATGCAGAGGGTAATGGTGTTGTAGATGTTATAAATGCTTTAAATGAAAAAGCTAAAAACGGTGAATTAGTATTTAAAGACTTGGTAGACCCAAAAGTAATTGAATGGGAAGAGGATTCGTTTGGTTCTACAATAACAAAAAAAGGTGTTCTTTATATTTCTCAAGATGCTACAGGTGCTAGAGTAGAAAAAGTTAAAGATTTAGACATAGATAGTTATAAAGAAAAAGAACTAACACAGTTTACAGAAGCAGATAAAAAATCAGCTTACAATGCTGCTCAAAGTGTTGTTTCTGCCTTTGATAAAAAAGACCCTAGAGTAAAAATATTTAATGACGTTGTAAAAAGTGAAACTTTAGGTTTAACTTTTGGTTCTCAAATTTTAGAAGTAACTAAAACTTTAGGAAAAAATCCTAAAGATGTTACAGCTCAACAAATAGCTACTAATTTTTTATTAAATCAAGCGGTTAAAAAAGGTTCATTGGTTGGATTAAGAACTACTATGACTAATTGGGATGTAGCAAAACTTAGTCCTCCTGAAGCAGAAAAAGAAACTGAATATTTAAAAAATAATATCTTACCAAATATAAAATTTTTTAAAGAGGATATTCAATCAAAACTAGGACCAAATCATCCAGAAGTACCAGAATTATATAACGACACATTAACTTTTATTAAAGCCGATTCTATGAATTTAACTATAGATGAAAGACAAGAATATATAAAAGATTTAAATAAAGAGTTTGGTTATGAAACAAGTCGTAATTTAATTACAATACAAAACAACACTGAAACTGAAGATGAAGAAAAAACAGTACTACCTTTAAGTAAAACTCAAATTGGTTCTAAATATAATATTAATATAGACACTCTAAATAAATTTATAGAAGTTAAGCCTAAAATTGGTGGAGTTACTCAACAAGCTCCGGGAAGAACAGACCCTATTGATTTAGTAACAAATGACATGTTAGTTAATGCAGGTTATATTACAGAAGATGAAAACAAATTTTCTAATATTAATTCATTTAAAAAAATATATGCTAGAAGAAAATTTATAAACGATTTATATAAAGACTTAAACATTTAAAGAGTTCTATGGGAGTAATTAACGACACATGGGGTTCATCAAGTCTTTCTAGTTTTTCTAATAGTTATACATTAGACGATCTTGAAAAAGATGATGAGTTTCAAAAAACTTCAGAAAGGTTTTTAGAATCGGTTGGTGAAAAATCTGATGATGTATTTGAGTATCTAAGAGATTCAGATTTTAATCTGTTTTCAGGAATGAACAGAGCCATGCAAAGTGGCAAGTTTACTGAGCAACAAAAAAAAGACTATGCTTATCTTCGTTCTAAGTTTGATAATGCAGACATGGGAAGCTTTAAACAATATGCTGAACTTATTAAAGATGCAACCTTAGATATTGTTACAGACCCTACAGCTATAACAGCAGCTTTACTTACGCCTATAACAGGCGGAACCTCATTAGCTGCAAGACAAGGAATAACTACAGCAGCTTTACAAGGCTCCAAAGCGATTGCAAAAAATAAACTTCAAGATGTTGGTAAAAAACAAATCCGAAAAGCTACAGCTATTACAGGTGCTGAAGTAGGAGCTTGGACAGGTCTTGACAATCACTTCAGACAAAATACAGAAATAAATGTCGATTTACGGAAATTATATTCTACACCAGAACTTGTAGGTTCTGCAGCTCTTGGAGCTATTACAGGTGGCGTATTTGGAAACTTAGCACAAAGACATAGTTTATATAACGAAGATTTAAATAGACTATTTACAAACGATGAATATAGAAAAAATGCAGGTAGTGAGTTACTGTTTAAAGCTAGAAAAGCTAAAGATACTTTACTCGCTAATACAGTAGGTAATCCAACTAGAATACTTAGAACAACTGCAGAGTTTTCTCCTAAAGCCAAAGAACTAGGTGAAAAATTTAGTGAAGAATTTTCAAAACAAATAGGCAAACGAACTACCAGAAGATTAGGGTTTAGTTATTCTGAAGACCTTAATAATACTAGAGGTAACTTCTTGCTTGATTTTGATGCAGCAGTCAAACCTATTAGAAAGACGGGACACATTACTAAAGATAATGAGTTAGCTGTTATTAGAATACTTAGAGGAGCTTCTGATGAGGGAGCTAGTGATGAAGTAAAAGCAACAGTTTTAAATTTAAGAAAGTTTTATGATAAGATTTTAAAAGAAGCTGAAGAAGCTGGATTGGAAGCACCTAGAATTGAAAATTACTTTCCTCGTTCTTGGAACAGACAAGCAATAGAAGAAGACACAGAAGGATTTAAAAAATTATTACTTTCTGAAAATGTAGAAGGTATTACTGCTAAGAATGTAGATGATGTTATAGAAGAGATGTTAGATAAACAAAATGAATTGTATGCTTCACACTCTATATTTCTTACTCAAGCTCGAACATTTAAAAATTTAAAAGATAATAATTTTGAAAAGTTTTTAACTAATGACTTAGTTCCCGTAACTACAAATTATTATATGGGTGCTGCTAAAAATATAGAGCATAAAAAATCTTTTTTACTTCCGGGTAAAACTAATAAGTCTTCTGAAAATCAGTTTATAGAAAGATATATTAATCCTATAAATCAAGAACTAAAAAAAGTTAGAAAAAAAGGACTTACACGAAAAGATAAAAAAAGAATAATTGACCTTTACAAATCTGTAACAGGACAAGTAGATTATTTTGATAGTGGTTTGATACAAGGCATTTACGACACTACAAAACTTGCAAATGCGATGGCATATTTACCACTTGCAACTCTTTCTTCTGTAACAGAAGCTATGATACCTTTAGCTAAAGCTCCTTTAAATTCAAACATTAAGGGTATGCAGTCTGCTATAACAAAAGGACATAAAATATTTACGACAGAAATAGGAAGCCTTCTTAAAGAAAAACACAATATGACACCTGATGAAATAATTCGGGAAATGAATGGTGTCTTTATAGCGGTAGATGAAGCTATGGGAGATGTTACTAATCGAATATCTGGAGAAGGATTACAAAATGAATTTTTAAAAAAACAAGCAAGAAGATTTTATAGATTTAACTTACTTGTACCTTGGACAAAAACTGTACAACTTGCAGCCTTTTCTACCGGTAAAGATTTAATAAGAAATAACTTAACAAAACTTAATAAATTTAAATTAGATGGTGCAGATATACTAAGTGAAACAGCTCCAATAAAAATTCAAAACTTACGAAGTGAATTATTTGATTTAGGAATAGATGTTGAAGATGGTATTAGATGGTTAAATGCAGGAGCTAAACAAAGCGATGCTTTTTATAATGAGCAGTTAGTCAGAGGAGCCGGTAGATTTACTAACTCTATTATTTTACCAACCGCTAGAGAGTCTGCTAGAGTACCTACTTATATGACTAATCCTAAAGTAGATATTTTTACACAGTTTTTAAGATACCCTACAGTGTTTGGAAATACAATTTTAAAAAACTTTGCAAGAGATACAATTAATAATCCAGCAACTAACGCACCAAAAGTAGCTGCTTTTGTTGCCATGTCTACTAATGTTGCTAAAGCTACTAACTATTGGAGAACATCAGAAGAGAATAGAGAACGTATAGATAGCGGTGAAGATTCTTGGAAAGATACTTTAAAAGCTTATCAACGTGTAGGATTGTTAGGTCCTATAGAATATGGTGTTAGATTTACAGAAGCATTAGCCTATGGTCAAAATCCTGCAATAGCTACTGCTAATTTAGGTGGACCAGTTCTTAACGATATTGTTGGTATAACTTTATATAACAGAGGTTTGTTAGAAACAGGGGCTAGAAAGTTACCTTTTATAGGAACTAAAAACTTAATGAAAAAGTATACAGGATTTGAACCTTATACACCAATACAAGAAATAGCAAAAGAACAAGATAAAAAAAATAGAGCAGCTTTTGAAAAATATGCTGAAATTGCTACAGGAACTGAAGAAAGAGTCGAAGGTTTTAGCGAAAGATTTAACAAACTAGAAGGCTTTAGAAGTGAGTTTAACAAAGGTGGTAGAGTTGGTTATGCTGAAGGTTTAGGTGTTTCTAAAGATGTTAGTGATGTAAAGAACGAACCTGAAAATAGAATAGACCCCTTTACTGGACAACCTTATGCTGTCCAATCTCAATCTTTACAATCTTCTTTAATTAGAGAAGAGACACAAGAGCAGATGAGTAGATTAGGGTTTGATAAAGGTGGGCGTACTGATAATTTTATTTTAAAAAGTATTAAAGAATTAGCAAAAGAAAAAAAATATAATTTTGACTATGAAAAAGCGTTTGATGAAGATGGAAATAGAATAGATAATATTTTAGTTAATAAAGGAGATACTAAGTCTGATTTTGTAAGAGATATTTATTTAAATGCTAAAGCTAGAGGATTGAAATATCCTGAAATTGTAGCTTCCCAAGCTGCTGCTGAAAGCAGATACGGTGCAAGTAAACTTGCTCAAGAAGCTAACAATCTTTTCGGTATTAAGCTAAGAAAAGATGAAGAAGGACTAGCTAAAGAATTTATGACTAAAGAAGATTATGGAAAAGGTCAAGTACCTGAAAAAGCTAATTTTAGAGTCTTTAATTCTGTAGATGAAAGTATACAAGGATATGATAATTTTATAAAAAATAAAAGATATTCCAAAGCTTTACAAGCTGAAACTCCGATGGAATATCTACAAAGAATTAAAGATGCAGGATACGCAACTGACCAGTCTTATGTTCAGACGGTAGGAAAGGTATATCAACAGTACAAAAATGAAGGTATATTTGACTAATGCTGCTTTACACAGAGAAACAACTAGACAAAGCTTATCGTATAGATTGTAAAGCTCGTACAATTTGTAACGAGCCTTGGATACAGCGAGAAGACTTTAGACCCTTGTATGAAGACCTTATAGAGTCCTATATGATTGCATACAACGAAGATGATATACTCGGTGCAGATGTACCAGAGTATTTATTAGATTCTATAAACGATTTACTTGAATCAACTTTAACTTTGGATTGATATGGGTTTTCCTTTTGAAATAATTACAATGCTTGGTTCCACTTTACTAAGTGGATTGCTTAGTCTATGGTCTCAACGTATGAAGGCTAAACAAGAAGAACAGAAAATGCTGATTGCTAGAACTGAAGTTCAAAATGCTGCGATATCAGATGCAAGAAATTATGATAACAAAGGATTTCAATTTACAAGAAGAATCATAGCATTGACAGCAATTTTTTCTATTGTATTACTTCCAAAACTTGTACCTTTATTTTATCCTGAAATTTTAGTAACCGTTGGGTATACGAATTGGAAGCCCGGATTTTTATTTTTTACTGATGGACAAGAAATATTTGAATGGGTTTCATTTAATGGATTAGTTATTACACAATTAGATACTAACCTTGTATCAGCTATTATTGGCATGTACTTTGGTGGTAGTTTAGTTAAAAAATAATAGAGGTATAAATGAATAACAATATAGGTATGGGTGGCTTTAGTGGAGACATGGATAGAAACGAGGTCGAAATGGACCTTAATAAATTCATGGCTTTACTACAAGAAAAGTCAGAACTTAAAGACCGTATTAGGGAATTAGAAGATGAGACTATGGTCAACCCATATCAGAAATGGATATTTATTGCTCAGACTGTAGATAGTTGGAGATTGATTCCAAGAGCATTTTTAACTGTGTATATGTATTTATTATACTATACTACGTTTTGGTTTATGGGATTAGAAAATCCAACTATGGAGCAATCAGGATTAATATCTGTAGTCGTAGGAGCAGGAGCAGCTTGGTTTGGTTTGTATGCAAATACATCTAAATCTAAAGCAGACTTTTCTCCTAAAAATAATTTATAATTTAAGATGCTACAAGCTCTTGAATTTTAAAGGTATGACCGTATAAAGGTTGTATCATTGGAAGCTCTTAGGAAGGCTCTCAGAGGTTTCTAGGGGTATAATTAACTTGCTTAGAAAAGGAGTATATTATGACAAGCAAAAAATATATGCTGGACTTAAATCATCCAGCTTTCACAACTAACTTTGTAGGCTTTGACAGACTGTTCAGAGAACTGTTTGCTCAACAAACTCTACAAAAATCCACACCAAGTTATCCACCTTACAATCTTGTAAAGGATGGAGATACTTACACAATTGAAATGGCTATGGCAGGATTAACTGACAAAGACATTGATGTTGTTCTTGAAGATGGAACTTTGACTATCTCGTATGAGAAAAACGAAGGCGAGTCTAAAGATGTATTACATCAAGGATTGGCGAACAGATCGTTTAAAAGAAGTTTTAATCTTGCAGAAGATATTGAAGTACAAAAGGCAACTTTGAAAAATGGATTGCTTTCTATTGTTATGGAAAGAATTATTCCTGAAGAAAAAAAACCTAGAACTATTAAGATATCTAAGTAAACTTGGAGGGTAGGCTTTCGGGTCTACCCATCCATTTTTCTTGCATTCAAATGAGCTTCAACCTCATTGTGAATCTTGTCTAACTTAGCTGTAGTTTCCCTAATCACAGCCAACAAAGTATTATACTCTTCAGGCGTAAAAAACTTTTTAAGTTCTTTAATATCTGTGCTAGTTCTTTCTGTTACTAGCTTACCTGTCAAGTCATAAAATAAATTATAACCCACAAGCTTTGCTTCGGTGCGTTTAGTTCTGCTCATCGTTAATCCTTGCAAAACTTATTTTGTCTTGTCTACCTCTTAGTCCTGCCTTCATATAAGAAGTTGCACGACCTTCAAAGAAGTTCTGATGTTCAACACCCATCACTTCATCCAACCAACCTAGAGGATTCTCACGTTGGTCATAGTTTGTTTTAAGACCAAGCTGTAGTAATCTTCTATCAGCTATGTATCTATTGTAAGCATACATATCTTTCTTGGTAAGACCTTCAAGGTCTCCCATATCAAACACTAGGTCTAAGAACTTATCTTCTAGTGTTACCATCTGTCTACAGATTTCATATAACTCTTTCTTAAAATCATCTGTCCA
>Ga0208425_1000637_pt1 | contig 12145 bp, 14 predicted proteins | sample DEB08_DNA_4_FD_185496 | JGI IMG/M metagenome (GOLD analysis project Ga0208425, IMG submission 185496) | Aqueous microbial communities from the Delaware River and Bay under freshwater to marine salinity gradient to study organic matter... | ecosystem: Environmental > Aquatic > Marine > Coastal ...
TTCGCCAGTCGCCGGAGGTGCCGGGGCACTTCCTTCAAACTGGGCCGGGACTTGAGGAACCCCACCACCCTGCATCATTCGACGCAAGGCTGCGGCCTGAACCGCTCGATACATACCCGTAGGACTATTCTGCAATCCAGGGTCAGAGTCATACTCGTCTGCCGCCGCTTTGAAAAGCTCACTGTTCTGATGTTTCAGCTCAGGGAACTCTGCTTCCGCTTGCTGCCACGATTGTTCGGACACGGACTGAAACGCCTGCTGTTGATACTGCTGTTGCTGTTGCGTAAGCAGTCCCTCCAGAGTAGTGTTCGCCGTCCCCTGTGCAGACAGTTGAGCAATCTTCGACATAGCCTCGGTGTACTTCACGGGATCGTGGAAGTGTTCCGCCGCTATTTGTCTCAGGCTCTCGATCTGCTCATTGACCTGACTTGGTGGTTGCTGAGTCGGCTGTTGTCGCAGCATCTCCAGTTGCTCCTGAAGTTCTGCGGCCTTTGCCTCGGCTTCCTTTCGTTGAGAATTTACTTTTTGAAAACGGTCATACGGGACTCGGTGATCCTTGCCCGGTTGACCAAACCCCGAGGCTGGGGCGTTATTTCCAGTATTCTCAGACGATTGTGCCTCACCGGAGGCCGGTGCCTCCGAGCCGGGTGCCTGGACCCCGGACTGTTCTACCGGCTGGGCAGCAGGGGTGCCCTGATCTTCTCCTGCCATGTATCCTCCTTAACTCCAAATGTTATCATGGAGTTCCTATATTCTTAGAACTTACAACTATACTGTTTGTCAAGAACTTTTTTCTGTCGCCGCACATTCTGCAAAAACAGACGACATCAAATCTTCGACTCCACGGGCCATTCCCCGCACTTCATGCAGGACTGCTTCCTCCCGAGTGTTGATCAACGTATTGAACAACTCTGTTTTGATCCGCTCGGCCAACAACTCAAGACAGGCAAACTGCCCTGATTCAACCAAACTCCTACACGCTTGCCGGATCTCCCTCTCCTGGTCCTCTGGACTCAGGGTCTTCAACTGGTCCACCTTCGAGTCGTGGATCTGCTCCAACGGGCTGACTTCCACCCATCCCCCCTTCTTCTGGAAGCTCCGGCAGTATCATGTACATCCGGCTTCCCTGATTCGTCACCTGTGCCCCCTGTTGCTGCAACTGTTGCAGAATCGAGGCATCTCCCATCATTGCCATGTGCAGGGCCATGTGACCCATCAACAGCAACGTCAATTCTTGATCGTCGGCATTGGCCTGAATCGCTTGCTCCAACACAGGAATATGCAACTGGTGCGGGTCAGACTGATCCACCGGAGCCACCATTTTCATGGTCTGCATCAGCTGAATCTCTGACACCTGCCTTTGAGCAGCGTCCTCTTCAAACAGGCCCGGCCCCCTCAGAAGTCGCTTCGACGAACGGAAATCGCTGTTCTCGAAGTAATCCCTCAGCAGTTCATAGTGGTTAATGTACTGGCTGAACATGGGGTTCGAGGCAATCTGCATGTCGGTCATTGCCTTGTTGACCCGGCTACGGCTGGAGATATTGTCCAGCGTTCCGGTCGGCACTAGGTCGAAGTCTTTGTACAGATCGAAGCGATCAAAGACGATGGGGTCAGGACGACCCTCCACCGACAGCATGACCGACATATCCCCATACTGTGCCCACAAGAAGATCGTCTGGCGGTGCAGCCTTCTCATGCTCTCTTGGAAAATCTGCAAGTCGAGGTTGGCCACCATGTCCGAGATTCTCGCAATCTCCGACACCTCAGTAGCCGTTCGTCGCTCGACTCGCTGGTTCACGTTACTCAGTCCGAAGTCCGTGATTCCAACGTATTCCTCCGCATACGCCTTCAGAGTTCGCTCCTCATTGTCAAACGAGAAGTCCAAAGGCTGCATGGTCAACGGCTTCACATCGTCCATTCGACGGACAGGAATGTAGGAGCCTGGACGGAATCTCAAGTTGGAAGAGTTACGGATCGACCCCTCTCTTACCAAGAAGGTCAGCGAGTTCTGGATCGACATGCGGTCCAGCTTCGCATTGTGCTGGGCGTTAATCTCCGTCTGAATGTCGTTCAGCATTTCAGGGATACCCCGAGGAGAGTACCAGCGTGGCTCACTCATTTCGTGAGTGAAACGGGTGAACGGCCACATCCCATGCTCATAGGGGTATTGGATCAGACGCAGCACCGTGTTGCTTCTCGGGCTGATCGTCATGACGCACTTCTCAGGAATGCCGTCACCATTGATGTCATGGTGAAAATAAATCTCGTAAATCTCCACGAACGAAGACTCACCGCTTTGCAGCGTTCCCTCACGAGTATCTTTAAGTTGGTCCAGCACTCCGTCAGTTCTCAGACGGTCGCTGGCTCGCTCTTCCTCTGCCACCTGAAATGCACCGGCTCGGTCATACATTCCATTGACTCCACGCTCCTTGATCGCCGAAGGCTTGAGGAACATGCGATGAGCAATCCACGGCAGATCGTCAATCTCATCCAGAGAATCCCAAGGCACCACAATGTCCCGAGGATCAACAAAGACCCAGCGAGGGGCGTTGTACTTGGTCTGCTGAATGCTGACTTCAATCTTGTCCTTGCCCGACTTGAACTGATTGAACATGGACTGGAAGGCCATCACGTCGTCGGCACTGTTGTTAATCACTCCCATTTGCTGGGCAACAGGAATCATGTCCTCTTCAGTGACGGCTTCTCGATCTAACTCCATGCCAGACAGATCCAGCTTTCGAGTCACCCGCTCCGTCTTGTGTTCCCAAATGCACTTCATGTAGGACTGACCGTAAGTCAGGAAGCAGTCAATCGAGTGGATTTGAGCTTCACGGCAACGGTTCATTCGGTAACGCAAGAGCCAGTCATAGAAGGACTCAATACGACGGGCACGTTCTGGGTCAGCGTCACCCAAGGGTTCAATCGAAACCACAGGGTTCATGCCAAAGACAGCATTCACGAAGACGGGCTTTTGGTGACGAATCACCTTATCCGTGAGAGGCAGGTTGATATTAGAAGAACCAGGCCACGGGAAGTCTTTCTTCTCCCGCATACCGTAACGCTTCTTGTACCACTCATCGCAACGGTTCTCCCATTCCGAACGGTGGCTGATCGCTTGGTCTACATAACCCACAACCTCGTGGATCTTGTCCTCTGAAATGTTCAGCTGGACGGCCCCTGACTCTGGGTGCTGTTCCATTCTAAACTCCGTATCCAGTTATGCCGTAGTCGTGAGCGTCATCGACCATGACGGATTGACTCATGCTGTACGCTGGCTCGTAGTCCAGCAAATACCGCAATGCGTCGATCATGTCTTTGCCTGTTTCGTCGGGACGCTCCTTGGCCCCGTACTCTTTCTCCATGTCACGCTGGTTCCAAATGTAGTTCTCGAAAGCCCAAATCATGTTCCTGCAAGAACGCATTACCAACAGTTTGGGTTCTCCCAAATCGGTGCGGAGTCTCTCATGAATCCGTTGGTGCCCCAACTGGATGTCGTTGTTTATCTCTGAGTAAAAGTCTAGCCCGTGATTGGCGTACTCTTCGATTAGAGTTGTTCCCGTCATGATCGAAGGAGTCTTACCGAAGTTCGGGTCAATGATTCTTTCGTAGATTTTCTCAGTGCCCTCTTCAATACGAATGATCGCAGCGTAATCACGGACAGACTTGTGTGCTGTCTTGATCTTGCCGAACTCGTCATGAGGCCACTCTTTGTAGCAAATGATCTGGTCTTTCGGATTGACAGCAAACCACGCCATGTAACTCGGACGACGGTCGTGTGGGTCCATGACCATAAAGCGAGGCCACTCATCGGGAATCTTGAAATCATCAATGACATGCTTGTCTCTTGCGAACGTGGGAAATATAGACCCCGACAAGTGGCTAAACTTTCCGTGGATTCGAGCTTCAATCTCTTCTGGTAACAGGTCTTTGATAAAAGATTCTTTCTCGTGCTCAGGGATATGCGGGTTGTCCATCAAGTCTAGATGGAACGCTCCAATCCTGTGACCGTCTGCTTTGGCGTAAAGCTCTGAGTAAATCCACGGACACGCCAGCGGTGTAAGCGTAAACCAGATTCTTCCGCCGTGATCGAGACAGCCTCGTCGCACTGAAACAAACACGGGCCTTGGAGGTGGCTCGTCGAACCACACCCCATGCCAGTCGTGGCCCTCGTAGGTCGCCGGGTCCTGTTTGTAACTACCAATGTACAATCGGCTGCCCGTCGAGAAGGTCAACACCTCGGGGTATCCGTCGGTTCCGTTCCGGCTGTGAGTAATCCAATCCTTAGGACAGAAGGTTTGAATCTTCTTCATCAGAATCTTGTCCACAGACTTTCGACGGTCATTCACCATTGCCAAGATATCTACAGGTCCAGACGGTAAGTGATCTCTGTTTCCGTCAGGTCGGAATCCCATAAGGTGGGCAATCGTTTCAATCACGCCGACGGTAGACTTGCCGGTACGGTTGCCCCCAGTAATCAATCGGATTTTGGCTGGAGACTTGAGGAAGTTGATTTGATCGCCATAAGGGTCAAAGAACAGGAAGGGACATTCCTGCATGACTCTTTGCTTTTCCCTTAATCTCTTAAACTCTTCTTCAAGTTCTTCTCGATCACTCATCGTCAAACTCGTCTTCCTGAGTTTCGCCGACACTCTTTCTTAACTGCACCACCTGTGCTTGCAGTTCGTTGGTCGGCATTTTCGTCGGATCAAATCCCACGCTGACCCCCACCATGTTGACTTCAGGCTTCGCCAGCTCGGGATAGAACACTTTGATGAAATGCTCCATTGAGCGGGAGTCCCCGTCTCTGGCCTTCTTGAACAGGGCGATGGCGACCTCGTGGCCGTTGTCTCGGACCAAACGCATGGTGAAGTCCTGGACCAAAGCCTTTACGTCTGAGCGAGCGAGGTTGTAAATCTTTCCCTTAAAGTAATCATTGGCCTTCTTGCGAGCGTCGCCGACCTCTTCGTCACAATCCGAGGCGTTAAAGAAGACCAGTTCGGTGTAACGAATCGCCCACCAGATCAAATACAAACCAAGTTGGTTAGCGGCATTGTTACCCACAATGTCCTCTAAACGGTTGTAGTACCGATCCCACGGCCCAACCGTCTTTAACTCGTTCTCAAACTTAGACTTAGAGACGACCCCATCTTCAAGAGCGAACATGCGACTAAGAGCTTTGGCGAGGTCAAAAAGACGAGCCTTAGCCTTTTCAGGCAACTCCCGGATTGCCGCCGTTCCTGCGTCGATTCCGGCTTTCTGTATCGCTGGAACCATTATCGGCCTCTGATCCGGGTCGTCTGCTGCCGGATAGATTTTCTCCATAGGATATACATACCATAATGTTATTCAGCAAAACTACCCTCTTGTTGTTTCTTGCCAAATATCGTCAGATGGGAAATTGCAAAGGCACGATAGGAGGAAAACAGAATGGCCAAAAAGAAAAAAGTGGGTCAGCCCCGCAAAGACCCAAGCCGCATCAAAAAGCAAGTCGGCATTATGCTAACACCGGACTCTCAGGAGTTTCTTGATGAAATGGCAGAAGGATCGGGCGTAAGTAAAAGCACGTTCGTCGAACTGTTGATTCGCCAGGCTTACCGACGCTACGAAAACAGCGAAGAAAGCTTTATCGTTTAACCCTCTTGCCCCCCACGGTATATTTCTGTATAGATCTATATGCCTCATGGGGAGGCAGTTAGGGGGAACGATGGCTCAGAAAGCCAAGCAGCGTTTGATCTGCATGGACGATTCCACGCACGACCGGCTCCGTCTTACGTCGCAGTATTACGGAATGTCCATGAGCAAAATCCTCAGCGGATTGGTGCAAGCCCATTTGCCGGAAGCCCAGAAGCTCCAGCAGAAAATGGATGCCAACCCGCTGGGGGTTTTGCGTTTTGAGTTACATGACGAGAATCCGGTACCACCACCGAATCTCAAGAAGGACAAGAAAGACCCGCCACTGACGGTGGACTACGAGTCGGTCAAGAAGTGGTGGAACGATACGGTTCGCCACCGTCTGCAAAAGCCTAAGTTAAAGTATTTGAGCGAAAAGCGGAAAGCCTATGTCCGTAAGCGGATTATGGAGAATCCCGACGTTCTGGAGCAGATCGCCGAGGAAGCGAATCATGTGGGCAAGTTCTATCTGGAAGCCAAGAGTTGGGGACACTTCGAGTGGCTCTTTAAGAGTGAGGGTAATCTTCACAAGTTCTTAGAGGGCACTTACCGAGACCCCTCGAATATTCCTCAGCCCACTTTGGAAGCGACATGGGAGCCTCCGAGCTGGTTCCCAGATGACTGGAGAATCCACCCTAAGTTCCGCAAGATTGCTATTGAGCAGTATCACTGCCCGTCTGAATTGTTGGTGTAGCCATGCAGCAAGCCCCGACCTACAAACATTCGTTTAACGACCTCATCTCCCAAATCCCTCGCAAGGTGGAGGTTTCAGTAGACGGCCCACGAAATATGGTGGTGCTGACTCTGTACCAAGACGACGGAGAAACGGTCCTCTTCGACTTCCCCAGCCAAGAAAACAACTTGCTGGTGCTAAAGGACGATCAAGCACAAATGGTCCCGCTGTTTCAGTTTGCTTCCAGCTTGGGCCTCAGCGACACCGTGGCAAGGAAAATCAAAGACCAGGTGGTAGAGCTTTACCACTGGATGGAAGCATTCCCCCACCCCGATTACAAAACCATCGGAGCAGGGGAATACCGGCAAATCGTTGTTAAGAAGATCGAGGAGATTAACGAACAGCTACAATCACTTTCCATCAACAACGGGGTTGATAGCAGTGGCACCTCCGCTGACACTAGGACTTCCGTACTTCTCCTTGAAGAGTTGAAAAGATTGCAGGACCAACTGGAGGTCTTGGAATCAAACTTTTCAGTGGGTTCTAAAGTGGAGACTACCGACTATGACTTTTGAACCAAGCCTCAAACCTATCCATGGAGTCCATGCGATGGCTGACGGAGGACTTGAGATAGGTCTCGGTAGTTTGCAGGCTGGCGTGGCCGAGCCAGGACTGAACCGTTCGCAGGTCCACTCCAGCCATGACCCAGTGCGTTGCAGCAGTGTGGCGGCAAGTGTGCAGGCACCCGTACTCGATTCCCAAGTCTTCCACAGCGTCACGCATGAACCCCTGCCAAATCTTCGTCAGGGTGTGACTTGTAAGTGCGTGGCCATTCTTTTGGCTACAAAAAAGATACGGAGAGTCCGACTTTCTTCGGTGCCTCTTCACAATCCTGCGGATCGCCGTGGGAATGGGCACCGACCGGGCCTTGCCCCCCTTTCCATTGAGGATCGGGAGCAGGTCTCCGTCGAAGTCGGAGTACCGCAAACACGCCATTTCCTTACGTCTGAGCCCCATGAGCAATCCGATGCTGGAGAGCAAATGCTCTTGAGGATCACGCTTTGCGTAGTGAACCAGACGGATGACTTCCTTTTTAGAAAAGAACTTTTGACGAGGTTGGGATTTGGAGGCACCCAGCTTACGAACCGTGACGGTAATCGGTATTTCGCAGAACCGAATAAAGGCCAAGACAACAGACAGGTGAGTTCGAGCAGTACCTCTGGAGCGGGTCACAGAGAAGACCCACTGAGCGTAGCTCCTCAGCAAGCTGTCGTTGATCTTGGGGTTGCCCTGCTTTTCCAGCCAGGGCAAAAAACGCCGACAGATGTATTGCTGATAATTGCTCAAGGTGGCCTGCGACAGCGGCTTCCTTTGGCAGAACTCTTGGAACTGTTCTTTAGAGATAGGGGGTTTTAATTGAATATTCACATGGAACAGAATAGGTCACACATAGACCAAAGCAATAGCCAGCCTTTTACCATTGGATCTATACAAACAGACATTCAAGGTTACATCGAAACTTTGCATAAACAAATCGGCGAGCTGACCGGAACGGTCACACAGCTTCGTCAAGAGGTGACGGACCTGAAGTTAATCTTACTCGACAGAGAAGAAGGACTGGGTTCGGACTAACAATGTTCATTTCTTTCCCCCCTCTCCGAGTTGCCCAGACCTTTCAACGGTTTCCTTCCGGGCACTTTCTCTCCGATGCACACGCTCGGGGAGGGGGTTTATATTGAGCCAGCAACTCTGCCCTCGGTGCTTGGCCACCGGCACCCGATCCAGCCTAAAGACCCAAGCCGTCGAACTACACACCCACGGCTCTGCAAAGATTCTGCGATGTGAAAGCAAACGACATCACACTTCAGGGATGTGTGGCTATTGGTGCTGGGTGCCCACGGACCCGGCTCCCCTTGAAGACGAGAACTAGAATCTTCCCGACTCTTTGCTAGACTGACAGCGACGGACGCAGAAAAGGCTTTATGCTGATCTGCCGCTGGTGCGACAAAGAAACCCGGCTTGAGGATTTTTGCAAGACCAAAGATCGTCATGGGAAAAACCGTAACCAAGTTTGCCGTATATGCTGGAATAACCGTTACCGCAGCAATATCGCTCGTCACGCTTCCATACAAATCTCCAACTCTCGCAGAAGGGTACAGGCCAAAGGTCTGCCTTATGATCTGACCAAAGAGTGGTTGATTGCAAAACTAAAGGCCGGGAAGTGTGAGCTGACGGGTCTTCCATTTATTTTTGATTACAAGCAACGGGCTGGTCCCCAGTCCCCCACCCTAGATCGCATCTTGCCTGAACTTGGTTACACGAAAGCCAACACTCGGGTGATCTGCTTTTCCGTAAACTGCCTGCTTAGTGAGTATGGAGATGCAGAGGCTCTCCGCATGGCTTTGCATTTGGTGAAAACTTTTGAAGGGAAAATCCGTGACTGACAAAGAAGTCCAAGCGTTTCTAGGAAAGACTGTCCGAATGGTATGGGTGGACCCAACTGCCGCAGAAGGCGGTTGGATCACGGAAGAAGAGGCTTTAGAGTTAGTGCCGTCAACGTGCTACACCGTGGGGATTATCCTCAAAGTGGACGATGGCGTAACAGTGATCGCTGGCAGCGGAAGCGTGGATGCAGACGATGGCGGCTATGGAGACGTGAACGCCCTGCCCACCTGCTGCGTCCGTGAGATCAAGGAGTACCATGCCTCAGCCGAGTGAACCCAACAAACCCCCGGTCGATGACTTTACCGTCTTTGAGCCGTTTGTTTCCTACGACAGCAAATACGACCACTACCGCCTGCTCCTGGTCTTTGGAGAAGACGACGCACAAACCATCGACATTGGCCTGTCTCGCAAATCCTTAGAGAAACTTCGCAGCCTTTGCAGTAACGCCTTACAAATACAGGACTTAGACTAACACTGCATGGGCATTATATAGTGACAATATGCATTTATATGAGGCAGGCATGGGCAGGGCTTATGTTCCGGTAATACACTCCTTTGCTGCCAGGAAATACTTTGGAGGGCAAAAAAACTTTGAGACGCAAGTCTAGGAGTCACCGATATTTGGAACTATGGGAAAAATACTTAGAAACTTGGGACTTGACAAGGTATTGGTACATCGGTTGCAATTCACATCCGAACACAAGCCAACCCTTCTCTGAGATATAAAAAACTAACTCGTTTGTTGCTTGCAACAAACAAAGAGAACTTCAAGGGAGATTCTGTCTAGCCAGAGCCAGACCACACTCTTAGCTCCCAACTACAATCTAAGCCTTTCTGTCGCTCCCTAGCGGGTCATGCAAACCCTCCGCTGGGGAGTTTTTTTATTTACACACCAAACCCCTCCAAAGAACCAAAGACCACAAAATAGCCACGGGGGCTGCCGGGCTGCGGTGGGTTGAAAAAAAATATAAGGGGTGATGGGGGTGTGGGGGTGGAGGCCCCGCCCCCCCCGGGTGCCCCTGCGGTCGTGCGGTGCAGTCGGTCCTGGTGCGGACGAATCGAGGTCCGAGGTACACGGGACCGGACCCCAATCCCCTAGCCCTATTCCCTAGCTGCTCACCCTTCCCTTTACCAGGTGCCCTGGAGTATTTCCCACAAGTAGATATATGGAGTTATATTGTGATTTTTTCATATTCGGTTAGAATAGGCGTAGCTCGGATCGGTTTCCGAGCATGAAGGGTAGGAGTTTCTTGTTTCGATATTTCTCAAAGCTTGCGAATGAGCTTCATAACCAGGAGATGGCATCGCCTGATCCCGTGAGGTGGTACCACTGGTTTGCCAGAGTTTTGTTTGTAGTTGCTACGTTGTGTTTTGTGGCTGAGACGTTTTGAAGGGTAGATCGTTATGAGTTCCTTAGATTTTTTGCTGCTCTGCGGAGAGCTTTGTATTGATCCCTCAATTGCTAGAGAAGATGAAGAACTAGTAAGACTCGTGAGGGCTAACGCAAGCCTAGACGAATTGCGTCAATACATGGAAGAACACTTTTAATTTGAAAGGTAGAAAAATGAGCTATATCGATTGTGTCAAATATCCGGAGAATGATACCGGTTCGGATGTCTTTACTTGTTTCATCGATACCGAAAGGTTTCTTGAATCGAGACTCGGCACGCCTATTGAGCTGCCAGGTTCCGATCGTGATATCACAGAACAGGATCAGCAACTCGGTTTCGCATACGGGATTCTCCACGGTACCGAAACTTCCACCGATGAATTGCAGCGTGCAATAGAAGTCACCTCGACTTTCCTCACTGTCAATTCAGAAACCGACTTCGATTCTGATTTTTCGTATCGTGTTATCTACGATCCGACCGTGTCCGGTGACCACCTTTACTGTGAGTGTATCGTGATCGTATCGGTTGCAAGGGGTAACGGTTATCACACGGCAAACTATGGTCCGGATCGGGTGTATCATTGTCCCGATGGGCTTGTCGAGTGCGGTTTCTTCGACTGGTGTTTAAGCTGGACTTCTGACCTCTGGAACCCCGACGAACAGATGCGGTACACCGCTGGATATTCGAATTCAGCATCGAATGACACAGACCGCTATATCGACAAACTAAACAAGTCGGATGAAACCGATCCCACTTGGAAAGATGGTCAGCTGGTTGTCACCCTTGCCGATGGTGATACCGCAACGTTCACCCCTTACTTGTAATCGATTCTGATTCTGTCCCGGTTCCCATTGTGGGGGCCGGGATTTTTTTCGGTTCTGTTTTTTGAAAGGTAGAAACATGACAGAACAAAAGATTCCCGATGGCAGTGTAGATATTGTGGAGAACGTCCGAGAGCTGGAAGCATTCCTCGATGCGTTCTTTGATCATCGGGTTTTTAGGAATCCCGATGGCGAGCTGGAAGCATTCGATATTCCCGATCACCAGGAGTATCCAGAGTTTTTCTATGACTCCGATGGCGATCTGATCCCGGAGATTGAAGACAAGTACGATGGCGATGTGAACTTCTACGACTGGCTGCGAGATCAATTCTCCATCGATGTGTGCTATGAAAGAACGGATGACACAAAGCAAGACCGAAACTTAAATCGGGTTCAGCAATACCGTGTATCGGGTTGGTCGATCGACATCACTTGTGGCGGACCGTCCGTCTATTTGAAACGTGACCCGTTCTCAGGTTGCGTTACTTACGTTCATTCATCGGGTGTCGTTTCATGGGCTGACCCTTCTGGACACTTCGCACCACGAACCAGCATCGAATTTAACTCTGCTTTGGGTGACCGTATCCACGATTACATCCAGGAGTTTTACGCATGAATCCAGAATGCCAGATCCTCATCGGATATTTTCTCCTGTCGGTTTCGATGTCCTCGATATCGGCAGCGGTTCGGATACTTCGCAACATCTTCGAAAGGTAGAAAAATGCATGGACATGACGGTCAAGACGTACCAAAAGAAAAGCGTATTTCGATGAATAACTACTGGCAATCTCAGATGCATGAACAAGTGTACAGTGACCCAAGCAGAGCAGCAAACCCGTATCATCTCCCAGACTGCATCGTATTCCAGACTCCCGATGGGTGGTTCTGGCAGTCTCAGATGCCCGGTTGCCTTCCAGACTCTGACTGATCCTCACTGATCACCGTTGAACCCGTGGATGTTTCGGCATCCACGGGTTTTTTAACGTCCATATTTCCCTTGTGCTGCACTATCTCCACCCAACCCGACCCCATACTGCCCGTGATATTTGGGTCTCTCAGAATCGATTCTCCGGATTCACCCATACTTTCCCCGTTTTTCTATTCGGTTCCCCCATTGATGTATTATATGATTTAATCTATATAGG
>Ga0208425_1000639_pt1 | contig 12084 bp, 13 predicted proteins | sample DEB08_DNA_4_FD_185496 | JGI IMG/M metagenome (GOLD analysis project Ga0208425, IMG submission 185496) | Aqueous microbial communities from the Delaware River and Bay under freshwater to marine salinity gradient to study organic matter... | ecosystem: Environmental > Aquatic > Marine > Coastal ...
AGAAAGAGCGTGTCGCTAGAAGCAAAGGCTACTTAGATCACATGACAGCATTAGACGATTGGGGCAGTGAAGACATGGCTCCAGTGACAAGTGCTATTAATGCAGCGACTACATTTATAGGATAAACTAAATGTCAGAGCTAAAGTTAAGTTCAGAAGAATTAGAGGCTATGCTAGATAGATCAGCTAAACGTGCTTTAGAGAGCATAGGTTTAACTGATGAAAATGCAGCTAAAGACATACAAGAAATGAGATCTTTACTGGATGCGTGGAGAGATACACGTAAGTCTATATGGAATACAACAGTTAAAATACTTACTGTTGCTACACTTACGTTTATAGCTGGTGCAGTCTGGATGTCATTTAATGGAGAGTAAAGTATGAAATCATTAATACTGTATACAGGTTTAGCTATAGTCATAGTATTTATCTTAATGATGGCTAAACAAGTATACGCTGAAGGATGTAATAGTGCTACTAACGCTAACTGTATAGAGACTAACAGTAATACTACATCTAAAGTTGATTCTAACTTAACATCAGAGACTACAGTTAAGTCACCTCCACCTTCAGCTATGTCACCTACTATTAATAACTCTAACTCAGACTTATGTACTGTAGGTATTGCAGCAGCAGTACAGACACAGGTCTTAGGTATCAGTGGTGGTGGTACAGTAAGAGATATGAACTGTGAAAGACTGAAGAACGCCAAAGTTCTATATGATATGGGTATGAAGGTTGCCGCAGTATCTGTATTGTGTCAAGACAAAAGAGTGTTTGAATCTATGATGAATGCTGGTACGCCTTGCCCATACGATGGGCTTGTAGGTCAACCAGCTAAAGAAGCATGGAAGAATAATCCACATCTAGTACCTGGAGCTAAGACAGGTAAGAAGGAGGAATGGAGTGAAGATACTAAGAGTACAGCTACTGGTGCTGGGGCTGTTGGTGGGCTTTTCTTGGCCCTCTTATTTATCCTCTGAGTTACTATACGGAAGAACTGACAATGTAGCTAAGTATGTTCGTACTTGGGATATGTCAAAAATACTTCCTCCAGAAGCAGGTTTAGAAGTACAGGGAATCTTTCATAAATATACAATCACTAAAGAATCAAGTGCAGATGCTACAGTTTCTATAGTTAATAAGAATGCTAATGGATCAGGTAATATATACGAAAGACACGATAACTGGAATCAGTTACCTAGTAATACTAAGATAGGATTTGATGTTGTTACACCTTCATTAGGAACTCGTTGGGGTGATGGCAGCATAGACGTAACAGGAGATGCTACACTCAGTGATGTAATCGTAGCATACAACTATAGATTTGATCCTTGCTTTATACCTTTATCAGATCCTACTTGTCCAGACTACGAAAGTGCATTGTATCAGTACCTACTGGATAATGACTTAATAAACAATGAGCCTGACGTAAACGATCCTTTTTATGATGAGTGGGTACAGTTTCAGCTAGAACGTAAAGCAGAAGAACAAGAAGAAGAACAGGCTGAAAAAGAAAAGCAAGAAGAAGAAGAGCAAGAAGAGTTAAAGATGGAGAGAGCTTTATCTGTAGCAGGAGCAGCAGAACAAATAGCTAATCCAATGCAACAACTAGCTATGATGCAACAGTTAGCTTCCACAGGTACACTAGATAGCTACTACGGTGCAACCATAGAAGGTGGTACTTACGAAGATACAATAGAATTAAAAGACACAGAAATAAAAGATAACTACAAAGCATTAAGAAACCTAGCACAAGACAAACTACATAGAACAATAGTACGTTCTCAATATGACAGATAAAGGATAAAAAAATGGCAGCACCTATAATAGCAGCAGGAGTAGCAGCAATAGCTAAATATATAATAAAAAATGGCATGAAACTAGCCATAAAAAAATACGGTGTGAAAGCAGCACAAGAGGGCCGTAAATTTGCAGATAAAATTACACCGACTAAAACAAAAACTAAACCAATAGAACCGCTTGGAGCGTTTAACAAAGCACCTCAAAAAAGTAAGCCAACTAGAATGCCAAAACAAAAAAATATGCAAGGGCCAAAAAATCCTAAAGGTATGGGGTTTTCTAAAGGTGGTAAAGTAACCAATGTAGATTACCGCAAAACTGGATTATTTAAATAGGAGATATTATGATTAAGAGATTAGCAACAATAGCATTACTAATGTCAGCTACCTCTGCAATGGCAGTTGACTCACCTATAAACGGTGTCGTAGAGCCTAAGTGTTCTATATGGACAGAGACTAATGGTGTGTATGGACATCCTCTACCTTACAAACTGACAACAGCAGCCGCAGATGGTGGTGTTGCTGCCTCTATTAGAGTAGATGTAGCACAGGCAGACTACTACAAAACAAAGTTTACACATCCTAATAGCTTCTCATCTAGCCCTACATTGACTGATGCAGTAGCTTGGACAGGTAGTACAGTTGTAGGACAAGTAGGCGTAGCAGGAATGTCAGCGTATGAAGCTGCAAAGGTTACTTACAATAACGTCACAGAGTTTAATATGACATTGGCAGGGTCTACATGGTTTACTGTAGCGTCTAGTGCTAGTTATGGTTCAACTAAAGCATTGCCAGCAGGTAACTACACAGCTATGATCGTAGCGGAATGTATCGCCAAGTAGCTATACTACTAAGTTTTCTTTTTTGCACTACGTTAAATGCACATGAGATGACACCTGCATATCCTACGTTAAAGCCGTCTTATATAGATGGTGTATACGTAACAAAGATGAAGATGTTTAATAGGCGTAAAGAAATAGAGTATTATGCAATACAAGTCTTTACACATGATTGGAAACCTCTACCCTTTGCGTCTACATCTAAGATAATAAACGTAGGACATAATAAAAGAAAGTTATTTGAAGTATTTATCAGGTCAAGAGATGTAGATAAAGCTACTTACATATGTACTGAATCAAAGGTATTTAAGAACACTGAACAAGTTACACTCGTATCTTCTAAGATATGTTCTAAAATAAAACAGAACAAATGAAAACAGTAGCACTCGTATTACTTGTATTATTTATATCAAGTTGCAGTATTGTAAGAGCTTGGGCAGACTCAACATCTAACTCTTTGAGTTTGTCACTACCTAACTCTAGTATGAGTTACCAAGCAGATAAGTTTAGAGCAGGTGAGTTAGACTGTAGTAACGCTATAGGATCTGCAACACAGTGGGAGTTTGGAGTTACAGGCATAATACAGGGTGGTACTATATCTACTGACAATACAAAGACTGGTGATATAGGTGTATACAGTAGAATAATAATACCACTAGGTAAAAGAGTTAAGTCAAGAATAGATTGTAACAGATTATATGAGCTAGAGTTACAGAAAAAAGAACTAGAAGTAATGAAGTTACAGCAAGAGATTAATCAGTTAAGAAGTCTCTCATTTGAAAACTAAGGTGTAGTATGGCAGAAGTAGAGATAGCAGGTGCAAAGATAAAAGGTGGCAAGCTCATGCTACTTGTACCAATTGTTTCGGCACTAGGTGGTGGTCTATGGGGTGGCTTTGAGTTCTATAAAGATTATATGGATATGAAAGAGATTATCCAAGAGATAGATGTAGACACAATAATAGCTCAGAATACTTTAACACAGACTAAATTAGATGAAGCTATAGACTATACTCGTGATATTAAAAACAATCTACGTGAAGATATAATGACTGTAGAAGGTCATGTAGATAAGATACGTAACGAAGTTCAGAATGCTATTGATGAGATGAACCAGTTACAAAAAGATACACTAGCATCTATGCGTGAAGTAGAAGCATTAAATCGTGAGACAGAAAAAGATGTACGAGATACTATGCGTGAAACAGAAAGCCGTATAGAAGAAGCGATGACTAAACTTGAGGAACGTCTAAGTATGAGACTGCAAGAAGCTCTTGACAATCCACTCGTAGGCAATTAAAATATATAAAAGGAAATAAGTAATGATGCAATTCAAAGGATTTAAACCTGAAGCAGCTAAACGTATTGCTGTAAAATTAGGCTACGGTGGTGACATGTCTGGTTTTAATACTTATTTAAAGAATAATCCTGATAAACAAAAACAAATGAACATGTATACAAATAAAGCTATACAAATGGTACAAGGTGGTTATGTTAAAAATTATTCTCATGGAGGCTTTGCAAGTTATAGTGATTGGGTAAGTCGTAATACACCAGCTAATATGGGCGGTATGCAAGAAGATAACTGGCTTGCAGGAGGAGCTAGACGGGCATACAATAAAGCAAAAAGAGAGTATGATAATACCCAGCATTCAACAAATAATAATAATACTTCTAATAATAACACTCAAACTAACACAAATACTATAAATACAAATACTACAGACGCAGGTACAACAACAACAGATACAGGTACTGCAGACACAGGTACTACATATGGAGGTTACAATTTTGGCAGCGGTTTTATGTCTCCAGATGAAATTGGAACTCCTGGTGTTTTTGGCCAAGATAATGTACAAGCTACTACAACTGCAAATACTACAGGCACACAAACTCAGTCTTCTAGTAATACACAGGGTACTCCTATGTCTATAAGTGATTGGATAAATGCCAACAGACCTGCAGGTGGTGCGGCAGCCGATAACTGGGATGCAGGTGCTGGTGTAGCAGCCTATAACAGATATTTAGATAACTTTGAACAGCAGGCTGGAACAGGTACAGGTACTGGCACTGATACTGGAACAGGTACAGGTACAGGTACTAATACAGGTACTGGCACTGATACTGGAACAGGTACTGGCACTGATACTGGAACAGGTACTGGCACTGATACAGGTACTGGCACTGATACTGGTACAACAGATGTTACGATTGATGATCCTATACCAGTACCAGACAATACAATAGCACAAGAAACAGTAGACAGATACTTAGACCCCAAGTTACCTGAAGGCGGTAAAGTAGATGCTGTCGGTACAGTTATAACTGAAGGTCAAATAATAGATGATGGTACAGGGCAGGTTACAGGAGATGTAAAAGTTGATATGCCTGATGCTGTAGATTCAACGCAAGTAGATGCACCTGTTAAAACAGATGCTGCTACTGTAGATGCAACAACAGTAGCTGATGATGTTAAAAAAGAAACAGATAAACTTAAACCTGTAGAAGGTACAGTAGATCCTAGAGCAGAAGTAGAGGCTGAGACAGCAACAGAAACTTTAGTGTCTGATGTTAAAGCTGCTGAAGGTGAAGCTATACTTATAGATGAAGAGTCTATTCCTGAAAGAAAACTAGACCCTGATGAAATAGTTACAGGTGTTGTAGATCCAACTAAGGCTGCACAGTTTACAGAACAGATAGCTGCAGCACAGGCTACGCCTACAATTAAAGCTACAGTACAAGGACAGTTAACAGAGTTAATGGCAGGTTTTGAAGATGGTAAGACACCTTCATGGGCAGCAGGAGCTATAAGAGCTGTAACAGGAGCTATGGCAGCTAGAGGTTTAGGTGCTTCAAGCATGGCAGGACAGGCTATGGTACAGGCAGCTATGGAGTCAGCGTTACCTATAGCATCTGCAGATGCTTCAACCTTTGCTCAGTTTGAAGCTCAGAACTTGAGTAACAGACAGGCTCGTGCTATGTTAGCTGCTGAACAAAGAGCTAAGTTTATGGGTCAAAAGTTTGATCAAGACTTCCAAGCTAAAGTAATGAATGCTAGTAAAATTAGTGATATAGCTAATATGAATTTTACAGCACAACAACAAGTAATGTTAGAGAATAGTAAAATTGCTAACACTATAAACTTACAAAATTTAAGTAACAAACAGGCTGTAGTCATGGCAAATGCTGCTGCTTTAGCTAACTTAGACATAGCCAATCTAAACAATAGACAACAGGCTGCTGTACAAAATGCTCAAAACTTTATGACTATGGATATGGCTAACTTAGACAGACAACAACAGACTGCTATATTTAAATCACAACAAAATATACAGGCTCTGTTTACAGATCAGGCTGCTATAAATGCTGCTAAACAGTTTAATGCTACTAGTCAAAATCAGACAGATCAATTTTTTGCTAATTTAAAAACACAGACTGAGTTATCTAATGCTGCAAATAAAGATGCTATGGCTAGATTTAATGCAGGTGAAACTAATGCAGCAAAAAAATATAATGCAGATATAAAAAATCAACGTGAACAATTTAATGCAAGTAATAGTTTAGTTATTGCACAGAACAATGTCGCTTGGAGAAGATCTGTAGCGGCAGCAGATACAGAAGCTATAAATAGAGCTAATGAATTAAATGCAAAGAGTGTTCTTGACATTTCTAATAAAGCTTATGATAATTTGTGGCAGTACTATGGAGATAGCATGGACTATGCCTTTAAAGCTGCAAACAATATGGCAGATAGGCATCATCAATTAGCATTACAACATTTAAAAAACGATGCATTGGCTGCAGAAAATGCGTATAAGCAAAGTTCTGCAAATTCTGCAGTGTTTGGTCAGTTTATAAGTTCACTATTTACTGGTGGTTGGGGAACGTGATTTGGTTAATATAATAGGAGTTTATTAATGTCATTTCCAGATGAAGTAGTATTAAAGGCTATGTCAAATTTGGCTAGACCTATGGAAGTAAAAAAAGAAAGAAAAAAATCTAAAGGATTATTTTCCAGAGATAGAAGTAGTAGTAAAGAAACTGCAGAAGATAACGCAAACAAAGAACCCATAGATATAGTTAGAGATTACTATGCTAGAATAAATAAAGCAAGAAGGGAATTACGTAATGGTTGACACTACAAACATTAACGATTTAAGTTCACCCATTCCAGGTCAATCTTTAACTGCTGAGTTAGGCGCATCCTCTTGGCAACAACCTCCTAAGTATAACACAGTAGATGAAGCACTGGAATTTTACTCTCCTAAGTTATTAGATGAAGGTTTTCAGGATCAAATGTTTGATGTTATGGAACTGGGAACACCTCTAACAACTATGGCTAATGCACTACAGAGTGGTGCTGTAATGGAGGGATTACACACTATAGATGTAGGCATGCTTATACTACCTGTACTGGTAGAGATGATGGCATATCTTGCTGATAAAGAAGGTATTGACTATGTACTTGGTACTGAAAGAAGAGTAGACGAAGATAAGATTAGTTCATCTAAAGTTGGTCTAGCTTTAAACAGACTCAGAAAAGATATGAATAAACCTGAAGAAGAAATGGAAACAATGGAAGCAGAAGAAGCACCTTCAATGGACATGCCAGAAGAGCAGCCTGCTGGACTAATGGCTAGGAGAGCATAATGGCATTTATATTAGAAAGTTTTTTAGCAGGTGCAGCAGAGCAAGCCACAGATTTTATGGAAGCAGAAAAAGAAGAACAAAGAAGAAAACAACGTGCAGAAGATGACTTTGATATAACAAAAAGAGGAATAGACTACAGGCTTGAAGCACAAGATGAATTAAGTAGACGTGAAGAAAGAGAAACACAAAAAAAGTGGGCATTAGAAGCTACTAGAACGTTGAAAGATTTAGGATATGGTGATGAGTTAATAGCAGATTTACTTACCAGTAAAACATCATTTGCAGATGCAGTTGAAGTTGGTAAGCAAAATAGAAAAACAGGATTGTTTGATTCTCCTGATGAAATATATAAAAGTTTTGGTGGCAACAGCAATATTATTACAGAGGCTGGAGAAATTCCACATGAAAGGTATCAGATAAATGGGGAAGCCTATAGAACACTGTACAAACCTATGGATCAATCTTTTTCAAACTTAAATGCTAGACTTACTCATTATACAAGTATGTACAGTAAAGAAACAGACCCTGTAAAAAAGGGCGAGTATGAAGACCAAATGAATCTAACATTAAAGACTATGACAGCAGAAGCTAAAGCAAAACAAGTAGATGATGGTACTGATATATTTTCACAGTCAGGCGCACAGTCACGAGTTATTTTTGCATTAGGTAAAGCTAGAGCTAGTATATCCGAAGCACAGCTTGATACTATGTCTAATATAACAAATAAAATGACAGGAAAAGAAGGAGAAGTTATTGCAGCAGACTTAAAGGCAGTCGCTATGCTTAGACAAATGCATGGTACTAGCTCTACAAATTTAACTACTATAGTAGATGCAATAGAAAAGGCAACTAATGAGAATTTAATATCTTATTCTAATAAAGTAGTAAAGGCTGCAAACGATCCAAAAAGTAAAATTATGAATAAGCTTACAGTACAAAGATACTATAATAAAGAAAATTCATGGGATGATGTAAGTAAAAAAATGAAAGCTTTTCAGTACAAACCAGGTGACGTTATTCAATATTCATCTAAAGAGGGAAAGCTTCGTACTATTATCTACACAGGTGTTCCTTTAACCTATGCAAATGGACAAGAAAGGAGTTATATTATTGGCAGATGATTTCGTAGAACCTAGTAATGCGGAGTTTGATGCAGCACTAGAAGTAGATCATACACAACCTTTTGTGGCTCCTATTTTTTCTATTGATGAAGAGGAAGAAAAAGAGGTAGATTTAGATGTTCCTGTACCTAGCACTAGTTTTGTAGAGCCTAGTGATGAAGAGTTTGGTGAAGATACTACTACAGAAATAATAGACCAGACAGATGCATTACTTTCTGTTGATGTCACAGATGATGCTGATGAAAAAATATCAGATGAAGATTTTAAAATAATAGATACTAGAATAGAACAGTTAAGAAAAGAACAGTTCAGTGAAATAGAAGAGTTTGAAAAACAAATTAAAGAAGACATAAAGGCTGGGCCTGCGACTGTACTAGGTACACAAATAAGAACTCCTGATTTGCGAGAAGTAGATCAAGCTTATGATCGTGCAGATAAAGCATATAATAATGTAAAAGAATTTTTAAATGGGCCTAATGCTATACGATCAGGGCTAACCGATGCATTACTTAGCACAAACTTATCCATACAAAGTATTAATAGACTTATAACGACAGCAGAGTTTGCTCCTGTGACAGGACTTGCTATTGCTGTTGAAGATATGCCAGAAGGTTGGAAATCTTTAAAGGAAAGTATTGGTAAAAAAGATTATGCTACTGCTGTTTTAGATGCAGGTATACTTACACTTACTTTAGCAGAAGGAATAGGTTCTACTTTTGTTGCAGGTAAATCTATTAAAACTATTACTAATGCAGGAAAAAAAGCAAGGAACAAAAGACTAGAAGCTAGAAAAATAACTGAAGCTAATAAGTTAAGTGCAGCAAGTAAAGCTGCAAAAGAAACAGTAGAAGCAAACAGAGACTTAAAAGATCAGATACTTAGTGAAATAGATGCAGCAGCAGGTACTAAACTTACAAAAGAAGTAGATGGAGTAAAGATGCTAGATCTTAAAGCAGCACGTATACATGGAACTGCTGTCGCTAAAGATATTATGGGTCTGCAATACGAAAGAGCATTAAAATATGTAGGTGAAGAGACATTTACTGGAGATGTTAAAAAAATATTTAAAACTCCTGCAGAACAAACCGATGAAGTATTCGGTGAAGCTCAAATCTTTACAGGATTAACTGATGACGTAGAAGATTTAGTTTCTCCCTTATTAATTCCTGCAAAGTTAGATAGTATTGTCGCTGTAGCAGCAGACTTACGTAAAGCTAAACCTGAATTATGGGATAATCAAAAAACAGTAATAGATAATTTATATGAACTCGCTGCTAATAAAGAGTTAAGAGAAAGTGGTGAAATAACAAATCTTACAGTTGACTATGGAATAAGTTTTGATGACTTTATACTAGCTGTTGTAGGTTCAGGTTCAGAGGCAGGTAAGATACTTCAGAAACTATCTATGATTCGTAAGGCAGATCCTATGAGTGTTAGAGCTAACGCAAAGGCAAGAGTAGAAGCTGATATAGCAGGGTTTTGGAAAAGAATAGAAAATATTAGACGTGGTAGTATGGTTTCTATGATTAAAACGGCATCAAGAAACTTAATGTCAACTGTAATACGTTCTCCTACTGAAGGACTCGTTAATGTTATGGAAAGTGTACTTCGTGCAGGTGCAGGAGGAAACATTGGAGAAGCAGTAAAAACTGCTATGCCCTTTGGTGGTAAAAATACTTGGACAGATAGTTTTAAACATGTTGAATATATGTTTAAGGGTGCAGAGACTAGAGATACAGTAGACTACATACTTAAACGACCAGAGTTAATGGGCGAATGGACAGGAATGTTTGACACCATAAATGAGATACGAAGAAAAACAAATGGTACAGGTAAAGTACTACCCATATTAGAAAAAGGTGTAGACACTTTAAATGTTTTTAATAGATGGCAAGACCATATGACCAGACGTTCTATATTTTTAAGTAAGCTACGGCAACTAACTAAAGAACAATATGGCATTGACCTAGATAAAACTTTAGATGAAGGTGGTATAATAGAATTACTAGGAAACAAAACAACTCTAGTTCCTAAAGGTAAACCTAGATTTGAACAGTTAATTGAACAGAGTACTCGTAGAGCATTGGAAATTACCTACGCTGCACCGCCTAGTACAGCACCCTTCAGAGAAGCAGCAAGCTTTATGACTAAGTATGGTCTTACAACAGTAGCACCATTTCCACGTTTTATGTTTTCATCTATGGAGTACATGGCAGAAAGTTCATTAGGCATTGGTAATGTAGTTATGCGTAGAGTATTAGGAAAAACTAAAGGCCCACTGACTGACCAAGACAGACAGAATATATCACGTAATTTAGTTGGAGCTGCAGCTATCATGGCAGCAATGAAAATGCGAGGGTATGATATTATAACAGGTGAGTCATCCGAACCTACCTCTGCTGATTGGAAAGATTTAGATATGGGAAAAGGTAAAGAAATGGATACTACTCCTTTGTTCCCTTTAAGACAGTATCTTTTTATCGGAGAACTTTTTGCTCGTGTAGCAAAGGGTACGTTAGATGATTGGGAAAATATAGCTAAAGATGCAGCCGAAACATTCTTAGGTTCTAACATGAGAACAGGCACAGGCAATGTTATGATTGACGGTATTACTGGGTTATTAAATCAAGAGAGCGATTTAGTCGGAAAAGAAAAAGCATTTAAAACGTTAGGTGGTATGTTAGGAAACTATGCAGCTACCTTTGGCATACCTGCTGGGCAAATTCCTGAAATACAGAGAGCATTAGGATATAGAACATCTGAACCTAAAGACGTAGCTACTGATCCTATGTTAGGAGAGGGTACATTCTTTGATAATTTTATACGACCTGCTAGACAGCGTGGGTTAACTACTATATTTTCACCTGCAGAAGAAGCTAAGTTAGACAAAAGACAAATGTTGTATAAAGAGACAGTAGAAAAAACAGGATTTGAAACCTTGGCTAATTTACTATTTGGTATGAGACTAGAGGATAAAGATGATGAGTGGGGAGAGTATCTAACACGTAAGGGTTTATTAGATTATAAAATCGGCAGTTCATCAGAAATACCATCTATAAAAAGAAAAGAAACAGAAGTCTTTAGAGAATATCTACCTATGGTAGTAGAGCTATACATGGATGAAGAAGATGAATTAAGAAAAGAGTATAAGAAAAAAACTGCAGAAGAGAAAAATTTAGCAGGTAAAGAAGACTCTTATATCAATGATAAATTAATTGGTAGACTTAAAACAGATTTATCTGCCATGAAGACATTAGTAAAAGATGAGGCGTTAGAAGATGTAGATACCTTACTACAGGCACAAGTTGAATGGAGAAGGGTTTCTAAAGGAGATCGTAAACGTGCAAGACAAGACTATATAGAAACATTTGGAGAAGAACCTAAATATAGCGATGAAGAAACTATGAGATTTTTAATTGAAATTGCTAAAGAAGGTAAAATAAGTTACATTAAATAAACAAAAGGGGGCGTTAAGCCCCCTAAGTGTTTCTACCTATTGTCTCCACTACCATTTATCTTTCCTCTATCAAACCTGCTACTGAGTTTCCTTTCGTTAAGACTTGCTATCATACCTAGTGACATGTTTAGATCCTGTGCCAGTGCAGCGCAGTACCACAGAACATCTCCTATCTCACTAGCTATCTGTTCTTTCCAATCACTTGGTTGGTTCTCTA
>Ga0208425_1000644_pt1 | contig 12031 bp, 9 predicted proteins | sample DEB08_DNA_4_FD_185496 | JGI IMG/M metagenome (GOLD analysis project Ga0208425, IMG submission 185496) | Aqueous microbial communities from the Delaware River and Bay under freshwater to marine salinity gradient to study organic matter... | ecosystem: Environmental > Aquatic > Marine > Coastal ...
GGTGTAGTCCAGCAGGTAGGCCAAGAGACCTATATCTACGGACGCAACAACACCGGGTCCACGATTACCAACGGATCAACGATTGGGTTTGCTGGGGTCAACGGGCAGAACAGGATTGAGTTTCTGGACTACATTGCTGACGGGACGTATCAGTCTGAATACTTTTTAGGCGTAGCTACTCAGGACATTTCAAATGGCGAGCTTGGATTGGTAACGACCTTTGGCAATGTTCGAGGCATTGACACCACCGGCAGCGCAGAGGGCGAGTCTTGGGCTGAGGGTGACGAATTATACGCAAGCCCAACCACGGCAGGAGCCTTTACGAAGGTCAAGCCAACGGCCCCTAATATATCGATCCCAGTTGCTATTGTGGTCGTTGTCAGCGCGACTGAGGGTGAGATATTTGTACGCCCGATTATCGAACAGCAGAAGTATTACGGTCAGTTTGCCCGGACCACAGATCAGGTTGCTGGGTCAATCAATACTGCGGTTGCAGTTGTATTCAACACGACAGAGGTTGCTAACGGAATAACTTTGGGGACGCCAGCATCCAGACTGGTCGCGGCTAATTCTGGATTGTACAATTTTTCCACAAATATACAGTTGCTATCTAATTCTGCGAGTGCAAAGAACGCATGGTTTTGGTTCAGGAAGAACGGCGTAGACATTCCTGACAGCGCGAGCTTGGTTACCTTATCAGGTAACAACGAATCAAAATCAACTGCCAAAAGTGATTTTATTTCACTGCAAGCTAACGACTACATTGAGATAATGTTCGCTGTAGATGATACAGGTTTATTTCTAAACGCCACGCCTGCAACGGCTTTCGCTCCAACAGCGCCAGCGGTTCTGGTTGCAGTAACTCAAGTTCAGCAGTAGGTTTATTATGGCTATTACAGTAACGAACATTATTTCAAGAAGGCTGGCAGAGACGGCGGCGACCATTCAGTACACTGCGACCGGCGTGACTACGATAATTGACAAGTTCACAGTTACGAACGTGGGCGCAAGCAATGCCTTTATCACTGTCTACCTACCCAACGCTAACTCTGCCGGTAATCCTTTGGCGTCTAATACGGTGATTAACGCTAGGACAATTGCGCCTCGCGAGACCTACTCATGCCCAGAGTTGATTGGTCAGGTGCTACCTGATGGCGGCACGATTGTAACGCAGGCTGGCGCTGCTAACTCTTTGGTCCTGAGCGCGACCGGCAGCGAGATAGCATAAGAATTGAATTAACGCAAATATATGAGACAATGGGGTGAAGAGGGCCATTTTATGGGCGATGTAGCTGAAAAAAATGACGTTAAGTTAGACCCGACATACGCTCCGGTCTTTGCGTTAGAGGCTGAACTAAAGCAGATGCCTCAAGCAGAAATACCGACCCTGCACGATTTTTGTGATGGCCTGTATGCTAGAACCGTTGTCGTTCCGAAGGACGCGGTGGTCACTGGTCACGTTCACGCGATGGATAACTTTTTCGTGATCAGAGCTGGGTCAGCGGTTATTTACACGCCAAATGGCCCACAGACGTTTCACGCGGGGCACATGGGCATATCCCCTGCCGGTCATAAAATCGGAGGCTACGCGCTTTCAGAGGTGATCTTTACGACCTTTCACCCAAACCCGGATAACGCAAAAGATTTAACTCTAATTTTAGATAAGTACACTGTTCAGCCAACGGAAGAACAGATTGAACAGTTGATGAATGAAGCTCAAGCTTTGGAGAACAAAGAATGTCAATGATAGCAAGCGCAGTAATTGGAGGCGTTGCAACCGTTGCTGGTGCGGCAATGTCTTCTAGGTCCGCAAGAAAGGCCGCAGACGCGCAATCAAGGTCTGCTGAACAAGGTATTCAAGAGCAGCGTAGACAGTTTGACGCGGCTACAAGGCTATTTCAGCCCTATGTAGACGCTGGCGTTGGCTCTATTGGTCAGCAGGAGGCGTTACTTGGTTTAGCCGGTCCAGAGGCTCAGGCTGAAGCTATAGCGGCAATTGAGACGGGTCCGCGATTCCAAGCCTTAGCGCGTCAGGGAGAGGAGGCTATGCTCCAGACTGCCTCGGCAACTGGTGGGCTTAGGGGTGGAAATATTCAGGCCGCACTGGGTCAATTCAGACCCCAGATGCTACAGAGCATGATTCAACAACAGTTTCAGGATTTAGGCAGTTTGACCAACATTGGTCAGGCCTCTGCGGCTCGACAGGCTGCTGCTGGGCAAACTACTGGCACGAACATATCAAACCTTTACGGTCAGCAGGGCGCGGCTCAGGCAGGCGCTCAGATCGCTCAGGGCAACGCATGGGGTAGCGCATTGGGCAGCATTGGCAACTTGTTTGGTCAGTACAGAGGATTTCAGGGAACGCAACCGCCTCTCGCCGCTGCTAACACGTTAAGTGCTTTGCCGGTAATGCAATCATATCAATCGCCAATTGGCATCCCAACATACGGAGGCGGTCCATAATGCCAGCACCATACGATTATTCAGGCGCACTATCCCCAATAGATCCCGGTCAAGCTTTAATGCAGGGTCTTGCCACAGGGCAGAAGTTTGCTCAAGTACAGCAGCAAGAGCAGCAACGTCAGCAAATGGCTCAAAGGGCTAAACAGTTTCAGGTAGATTTTGAATCGCTTATCGACAATAAAGATCCCCGAGCGATAACAGATCTGTTAATCAGATACCCTGAACAAAAACAAATTTTAGAGACGGTTGGGCAACGATTTAGCGCAGAAGAAAAACAGCAGAAAATGAATCAGTCAATAGAACTGATTGGCTTATCGTTGTCTGGAAAAAACGATGAGGTTATTGGTTTTTACGAAAATCAAGCAGATGTTTTGGAAAAAGCTGGACGGCCTGAAGAAGCTGCAAGATCAAGGTTGCAAGCGCAACAGTTTAGAGAAGATCCCGATGCAGCGAGGATGCAACAGCAAATAATTATTGCGGCACAAGATCCTGATAAATTTCTTCAAAACATGGATCAAATATTCGAAACGCGGCAAAAGTATGTTCAATCCCGAGCTGAAGCCGCTAAAGCTCAATCGCTTCCGAGACAAAAGTTAAGGGATGCGGGTATTATAGGAGAGCCAATAAAAACAACGGACTCCGATAAGTTTGCCAACGGCTTAACGATTTATAGAACCAATTTAGGTGAGATTTACGGTGTTGATGTTCTTAACAATTTATTACAGGGCGAAGAATTGGCTGAGGCGGTTCAGCAAGCTCAAGACTTTGAAGTTGCCTCAGTTAGTGAAATTGCTGGCGCTAGAAGACGCGGTGCCCTTGAGGTAGAAAGAGAGTTAAAGCCTGAACTTGCTGAGTTGGTATCCCGGGCCACAAAACGTGGTCAAATTAGCCAACAATTGGCAAAAGATTCTTATGAGACAACAATTAAAGCTCGAAGAAATCTCGGAAACTTAGACGCTGCAATTGCTGCCGTAAAAGCCGGTGCAAACACAGGCGTTATTCAAAATCAATTTCCAAACTGGAAAGCGTCTTCAATAGAGCTAAAAAATCTTCAAAGGCAACTGGGGCTTGATGTAATCGGGTCTGTTACTTTTGGCGCGTTAAGCGAAGGCGAACTAGAATTAGCATTGGATACTGCTCTTGATTTAAATTTGACGCCAGCGGCACTACTAGACCTTTTAGTAAGAAAAAAAGACGCTCAATCAAAAATGATTGCGGAATTAGAAAAGGCAACAATGTTTTTCGCAGCGGGAGGCGGGTTAGGAGAGTATGTTCAGCTTCAACAAACTTATGAGGTTCCAACTGGCGCACAAACTCCGATTGGTCAAACACCTGAATCCGCTTTGCGCGAAATGGATGCAATCCTAGGAATTAATTAATGGCTACCCTAGATCAAGTCTATGAATGGCTGACAAACAATCAAGACAAGAAAGGAACCCGCGAATACGAAATCGCGGTTGAATCCTATAGGATTTTGAGGACAAGACCGCCTGTTCAAATGGATGAAGAGGTTGTCACTGAGTCCGGTATGCCAGCTACGGCTGCTCGGTTCGAGGAGCGATTTGGTGATATAACGCCTCAAGGAACGCCTTTGATGTCTGGGCAAGAAGTTTTCGACGAGCAAGTCGTTGTCGAAGACCCGGACATGACATCTGATATAGCGGGTGGTTTGGTTAGAGGCTTGGCCCCAGCCGCTCTTGGCACTTTGGCAGGCGGTATGATGGGCGGCCCTCCCGGAGCAGTTGCAGGATTGGCTGCTGGAACTTTAGCCCCGTTGGTTGGTGATCCGATTGTAAGCTCAGTTAACAATTTACTTGGCACGAAGTACACGCTGCCCACTGATGCACTAGAAGATTTATTAACCAGAATCGGCGTAACTGATCCAAAGACTGAGGCAGGAAGAATCGCTCAGACTACGGCTCAGGGATTGGCTGGCGCTGGCGGTATGGTTGGAACTGGTCAAGCGTTGACTCAGATTGCAGGCCAAGCAGCGCCTACTCTTGGCAGGGTTGGCGGCGCTTTAGCTGCACAGCCGGGCGCTCAACTCGCTGGCGGTGCAGGCGCTGGTGCCGCAGCTCAAGCCGTACAAGAGGCTGGTGGCGGACCTATGGCTCAGTTGGGAGCGGGTTTAGCAGGCGGGATTGGCGCTGCTGGCGCAACAAGAATACCGGCTATGAGAAGGCAAGTGGAAGCACAGCCGCCAAGTCTAGCCGAGTTAGATGTTGCAGAAGCAGAAAGGGCTGGCATTCCTTTGATGACCTCTGACGTTCGGCCACCGAGGACATTTGCTGGAAAGTCATCACAGCAGGCTGGTGAAAGAATCCCGTTTATAGGGACCGGCCCCGTTCGTGTGTCTCAGCAGGAGGCAAGGATTGAATCCGTCCGTGATTTGTTAAGTCAGTACGGCGCAGAAGACTTAGCCGCATTGTCTGACGATGTAATGAAGGATTTGCTAAAACAACGACAGGCGTTTTTGACAAAATTTATTAACCAAAAAAATGAAGTTATAAACAGGCTTGCTGGTCGGGGCGATGTAAATATACCAAGAACATTGAAAAAAATTGATCAAGAAATCGGTCGATTGCAAACTTTAAAGCGCGGAGAAGAAGGTATCTCTGGATTTGACGCTTTAATTGATGACTTGGAAAGGACAAGATTTTCTTTGCAAAGGCAAGACTTGCAGAGCTTAGAGTCGCTCCGAAAGTTAATGGGCGAAAAGTACAAAGATCCAAATTTAGCAAGCGTCTCCACTGAAGTTCAAAAAGTTTACAACAGCCTTTATGGACCCTTGGTTGAGGATATGGGTGCCTTTATACAGATGGTGGGTGACCCTAAAGATTTCAACAAATGGAAAATTGCCAATAAGCGTTTGCGTGATTCTATTGATGAAGTTTCAAAAACTTCAGGATTGAAGGCGGCGCTAGACAAGGGTGACGTAACTCCAGAGCTGATTCAAAGGTTGTTGTTTAGTCAAAAGCCAAGTGAGGTTCGGTCCTTGTATCGAAACCTTAGCGAAGAGGGAAGGGCCAAGGCTAGGGCTGCTATATTAGCTAGGGCTGCTGAAAAGTCTGCCAGCCAAGAGGCTACGGGCACAGTAATTTCACCAGACAGATTTAAAAACGAAGTTAACAGGCTAGGAAATTCAATTGGCGTAATGTTCAAGGGAGCGGAACTTGATCAGGTCAAGGGCTTAGCTAGAATTTTAAACCTGACCAAGCGAGCGGCAGAGGCAGGCGCATCCCCAACAACAGGCGCTCAATTATTTTATACTGCATTACTTCCTGCTAGTGGATCCTTGGTGGCTGGTTTTGCAGGGCTAATGGGCGTGTTAGGGCCAGCGGCAACATTCTCAGCGTTTGCAAGATCATATGAGTCTGCGCCAGTTCGGAATATACTGATAAAACTTGCGAAGGCTAAATCAGGAAGCAAAGAAGAGGCGGCAGTCTTTAAGAGAATGGCTGCACTGGCTCAACAAAGAGAGCCGGGCGATGTAGAGCAAGTGGCTGAAGACGTTGAAACTATGGGCACATATTTAGGACTATAAAAATGACGGCAATTAGCATAACACCCGGATACCCTACGTTTGCGGACACTGACGGGTCGCCGCTTAATGATGGCTACGTTTACATTGGGCTAGAGTACCAAGACCCGATCACGGCCCCTACGGGCGCCTTTTGGGACGAAGAGTTCCAGATACCCGCTGATCAACCCCTAAGAACGTCCGGTGGCTATATCGTGCGTAACGGCTCACCAGCGGCTGTTTACACTGGGGCTGCTTACTCCATTCTGGTACAGAACAAGAACCTTGTAACGGTCTACAACGCGCCTAGCGCGGTTATTACGAACGTCACCAACAATGTTGAGGAAATTACGCAGTATCAGGGCGCACACGCCACCGACCCGATTGCTAGAAACGATGGCACACCGCTACAGGTTGGTGATTTGTATTTTAACACTGTGGTTAACGAGCTGAAGGTTTGGAGCGGATCAACGTGGGTTCCGGCATCACCGGGTTCTGTGACCGTTGAAGACTTTACCGGGACCGGAGCGCAGACGGCGTTTAACCTCGCCACGGCCCCGGTTGCTGAGAACAACACGCAAATATACATCGACGGCGTTTATCAGCAGAAGGACACCTACTCGCTCGCAGGCGCCACGGTTAATTTCAGCACTGCACCACCGATCAACAGCGGGATTGAGGTCGTTAGTTTTTCAATTGCATCTTTGGGTACGGTTGACGCGTCCAATGTTAGCTACAACGAGGGCAGTGCTGGCGCGGTTAATCGAAGCGTTCAGTCTAAGCTGCAAGAGTCGGTATCGGTCAAGGACTTTGGTGCTGTCGGTGATGGGGTTACGGATGATACGGCGGCTATTCAGGCTGCGATTGATAGCTTGTCTGTATATGGTTATTTAGATTTGTGTGGCGGAGTATATGCAACGACAGGGGTTATTGTAGGAATTAGCTACGTCACTGTTAAGGATGGAAGATTAATAGCGCATCCAAATACAAGCGTTCTTGGTGGCGCAGTAATAAAAGCTGCTTCGACAACGGTAGGCGTTACTTTTGTTAATCTTGATATTTATATAGATAGGACGGCTATAGTCTCAACCGATACCTCTGGAATTATGTTTGACCAATGCACAGAAGGACGAGCCATAAATTGCAGAGTAGATGGTTCGGCAAATACAAGTTATGCACCGTATTTTAGCAGTTGCATTTTTGCGCTTTCAGCAAACAAAACAACGATTTCTAATTGTTTTTGTGAAAATGCCGAAAAAGAAGGGATTTTATCAAGAACATCAGATGACACTTATATCATTAACTGTGAGGCGCGTAATTGCGGAAACTCTGGCGTAGGGACTAGCGGCGGACAATATGCGTTAATTGATTCATGTAGAGTATTTAACAGCGGCGATACTAATATAACCATGAACTCGGAAGATTCAATTGTTAGCAATTGTATATCTGATAGCAATGGCCAATTCCAAGGAATATTAATTGGTCATACTACTCCTGCTGACCAAAATGCAAACAACTGTACGGTCTCAAATTGCAGAGTTCTGAATTCTATAGGTAACGGAATTAGCATTTCGTATGGAACTAATGTTGTGGTCGAGGGTAATGTTGTGACTAACTCTACGTTAGCAGGCATTTACGTTGAGCCTAAACCAACAGAGTCTAGTGGAGTCGTAATAACAGGGAACACTATTGATACTTCTGGCACTTATGGGATTACTTCTGTAAGCGATAATTCCGGAACTTTATCTGTTACCGACAACATAGTTAGAGATTCTACTAATCGAGGTTTATATTTATCTAATAGTGGCGAAGTAACGATAACAGGCAACAGCATATTCGGCAGTAATAGCAACGGCATTCAAGTGTGGGGCCATACTACTGCATCAGCGCCAACTACGGCGGGGATTATTAACCTTACAATTAATGATAACATTGTTAGAAACACGTTGTATTCTGGAGTTGTTTTTTATAACGCACAACAAGCTTCTATTTCTAATAACACATTTCAAGACTTAAACACGGCCAATGTTTCAACTGCCTATGTTATTTTTCAATCAGATCCCGGATTTGCTGTTCACGTTCCTAGCACGTTATTGATTTCTGGAAATACTACAAACAATTCGGCTGCTAATACAAAATGGTTATTTACTGCAACAAACACTTTGGACGCAGTAACTACTTTAGTTTCATTCACTGGAAATATTTGCCCTGAATTTGCTCCTGCGGTTATGTTTAATGGTCTTGCGTCTGCGACATTGGTGGCCTCTGGTAATCAAATAGGGTTAGATAGCAGATATTTTAGTTTTTCTGCTGCAAGCGGTACTACTTCAACCGTTATTGCAAATTCCAATATAACGACAAAAGGTAGCATTCCAATTATACAGCCGTCATCGTCTTTGTTTACAACAATAGGAGCTTACATATCCTCTGTGGCAGACGGAAGCATGACAATAACTCACACTGACCCTGGCTCGTCTGCGGGCGCCATAGTAGTTATAAGTTAAATAAATATTTAAGGAGAGCCAAGTGACTATTAAACAATTAGGCGGAGTCTTTGGGCGAAACCCTACATTCAACGATGTAAATATTCGAGGCAAATAAAATGTTAAAGACAGTATCTTCAGTTGCAAACGCTTTAGGCGCGTTGAATTACAAGGGCACTTGGAACGCAAACACCAACACTCCAACCCTTGCGTCTGGTGTCGGCACTCAGGGCGACTACTACGTTGTGTCGGTTGCCGGGGCTACTGACCTAGATGGTATTACCAACTGGGGCGTAGGAGATTGGGCGGCGTTCAACGGCTCCGTATGGCAGCGTGTTGAGGGTGGTGCGGATGGTAATTTTGTAAACTTAACTGCCACCGGAACGGCAACTTTTGATGGCGACGTTGATATTAATTCTGATTTAACTGTTGATGGGAACCTTGAAGTCACAGGAACGTCAACATTAAATGGAAACTTGGAGATTGCTAAAGACAATCCAAAAATCACGTTAAATGATACTGACGGCGGAACTCAGACTGATTTCAGTATATCCGCTAATGCCAATGTTTTTTCTATTTATAATGAAACCGCAGCAGTTAATACGCTTAGAATATTTGGGAATACTCAGGATGTTAGGGTTGAAACTGGCAACTTAGTAATAGCCACCTCTGGCAAAGGCATCGACTTCTCTGCTACCGCTGGCACTGGCACCTCTGAGCTGCTCGATGATTACGAGGAGGGTACATGGACTCCGACTATAACCGATCTTACCAATACTGTGACTGCCACAAGTCAAGGAACCTACACCAAAGTAGGCAGACACGTTGTATGCGGTTTTAGAGTTAGTGCCTCATCTTTAGGTAGCGCGTCAGGCGCTATATATATTTCTGGTTTACCCTTTACTGTTAAAAACGACAATGGAGCTAGGTGTACAGGAGCTATAGGTTTTACTCAAAACTTAAATCTAAGTGCCGCTGGTCAAACTGTAACTATATTCCCATCAAATAATCAGGTATATGCGGCACTGAATGTTTGGGATGCCACTGTGGGGACTTCCGGAATGCAAGCCTCAGAATTATCAGCCACAGGCGCTTTGTGGGGATCATTAGAATATTTTGTTTAATTAACGCATTTATTTTTTTAAAAACAAGGATCAAGCATGAGCCTTACAAAAGTTCATAACAGAATGGTAGCGGGCGCTCCAGCCAACGTCTTGGATTACGGTGCTGTTGGTGATGGGGTTACGGATGACACTGCGGCGTTTGTAACTGCGGCTTTGTCTGGGGGACAAGTTTATGTCCCGATGGGAACATACATAATAACCCATAGCACTATTGTTTGCGCTAATGGAACTGAGTTTTATGGCGAAGGCACTCTGAAGGATCTATCTGCTCCTACTGTGACCGCAGGAAATCCCAATTTTGGATTTATTCGTGTAACAAAAAACAACAAGATAAGCGGTTTAAAATTCATTGGCGCTGATAACCGTCTTTTTGCTGTTACTGGACAGTCATCGACAGCGGTTGGCACAGTCGAAAACATTCGAATTAGCAATTTAACGACAACTGAATGTGGCATTTTCATTGCCGAGCCAGAACAAGGATTTACCTTCAACCGAACCGCCGAAACTTTTGTAAGTTGGATTTTATCTGGGCCAGTAACAAATGACATGATCGCAAAGAATGTCGTAGTGCGTGATTGCACAATGGAAGGAGATACTGCCTATAATCCTGCAGCTGGAAATACCAACACATCACAGGCGCATGGTGTGGCTTTCACATACGCCACTGACTGTCATTCCATAAATAACAATATTTCAAATGCTCGATTTGGAAACTGGTCATTTGGCGGTGGTGTACTTGCTTCCGATGGCTTCTCATTGGCGACTAACGCTTTGCTTAACGAAAACATAACTTTTATTGGCGGTTCGGTTAGGGAGGTTTTCAGCAGCTACTGGATGAGCAAAACCAAAAACGGCGTGATTCAGGGTACTACAACTATAGACTTTGAAGATGTAGTTATTGACTTTGAGGGTTGTGCTAATTGCACAGCAACTGGCAACACAACCAATGATATTGGGTATGGCGGCGGCTCGCTGGTTGCGCTCGCTGGTTGCGATGGTGTGGACTTTATTGGCAACACTGCAACCATTTCGGCAGGAACGTCCCCGAACATGGTTAACACATTTAGCGGAAACCAAAATATTGTTTACAGTTCAAACATCTTTCGCGGCAATGGCTCGGCCACACCTAAAATTATCATTCGAAACAGAACTACATCAGGTGCTACCCTCTGCCCATCTCCTACTCAGTTTATTTATTTCAAGAACAATGTACTGGAAAACTGCGATATATTGATTGAAGAAGTTTCGGACGGACTGGTTGTAAGAGGAAATCGTCAATCAACTCCGACAAACACAAACGCCATTCGCATCTTTGAGTGCCAAGTCTTTGAGTTAAAAGAAAACAGTCTGACCCTCACTACGGATGGCGCACTATCCGGTCAATCCACATCACCTGTTCAGTCTGTTTTGAGCGGTATTACTTATGAAAGCGTTGATGTTCGTGGGAACAAAATTACTGGAACCACAGGCGACACAGGGATCACGATTTTTGGGGCGCAGGCATCTTCTTGCGTAGCTGTGGTTAATGACAATCGTGCAAATACCATATTTCTTGATAATTCTTGGATTTTTAGTGTTACTAACCAGCTTCGCGGGAGGGTGCAATTTGAACGCAATATACTTCCAGCGGCACTAGATTCTTCACATATAGGATCGGCAGTATTAAAGTCAATTAGTGGAAGTGAAAGTGCTAATCCATTTTATACTTTTAGTAATGCAGCCCCAGCATCGGGCACTTGGAAAGTCGGAGACATTGTTTACATACAAACGCCTGTTGCTGGAGGTACAATTGGCTGGGTTTGTGTTACTGGTGGCACGCCGGGCACATGGAAAACATTCGGAACAATAGCAGTTTAATTACCCCTAGCGGGTGGACAGGCCCGATAGGGCGATAAACAGGAGGCCACATGGCACTTACAGAAGAAACAAAGAACGACAAGATTGAAGTAGTACAATTAGCTGCTGGCTATCCAGTAATCCAAGTTCGCACTGCAACGATCATCAAGCGTGATGACGTAGAGATCTCACGATCATTTCACCGTCGAGTGGTAACACCGGGCGATGATTTTTTAAACGAAGAGCCAGATGTGTTGGCAATCGTACAAGCTGTATTTACGGCTGAGTCACAGGCTGCATACGCGGCGGCTCAGGCTGCTGAAGGAGAAGAATAATGGCTAGTAGTTCACAAATCCCATTCGCTCCGCTAGGTGACACAATCACCTTTGCGGCGGCTACGCCTACTCCGCCAGCGGGTCAGCAGGCTCCTGTCCGAGCAACGATTAATTCGGATGCTGGGCAGTACAGGATCATTAACGACAGCACTGTCACGGTTTTTTTAGGCGTTGGCGCGACTTCTGCTGAAGCGATTGCTAATGCAGGCGCTGTTGCGACCTCTGTGCCTTTGCTTCCCGGGACCGACGAGGTTCTGAGGTTTGGCGCTA
>Ga0208425_1000646_pt1 | contig 12012 bp, 10 predicted proteins | sample DEB08_DNA_4_FD_185496 | JGI IMG/M metagenome (GOLD analysis project Ga0208425, IMG submission 185496) | Aqueous microbial communities from the Delaware River and Bay under freshwater to marine salinity gradient to study organic matter... | ecosystem: Environmental > Aquatic > Marine > Coastal ...
GAATTTTTTCTTATCGCCAAAACTTGAGCTTCTAGACTCATCTTTTTTAAAGAATTTTTTCTTATCGCCAAAACTTGAGCTTCTAGACTCATCTTTTTTAAAGAATTTTTTCTTATCGCCAAAACTTGAGCTTCTAGACTCATCTTTTTTAAAGAATTTTTTCTTATCGCCAAAACTTGAGCTTCTAGACTCATCTTTTTTAAAGAATTTTTTCTTATCGCCAAAACTTGAGCTTCTAGACTCATCTTTTTTAAAGAATTTTTTCTTATCGCCAAAACTTCTTTTTTTATCAAAAGAATTTCTATTTCTTTTATTTTTAGTTGAATTACTTTTAAAATTATTTTGTGAAGATTTAAAATTTGGATCTATTAATCTACTAATTGAGTTCCACATTGCTCTGTCATCTCTTGTAAGAAATGTTAATGCCGATCCGTTTGAACCTGCTCTTGCAGTTCGACCTATTCGATGAACATAATCTTCTGGTACTTGTGGCAAATCAAAATTAATAACATGCTCTATTAATGGTATATCTAAACCTCTTGCCGCTACATCAGTTGCGATTAAAATTCTTTTAATTCCTTTTCTAAAACCACTGATCACTCTATCTCTTTTGCTTTGCCTTAAATCTCCATGAATTGCATCGGCTGAGTGTCCTTCTTCTTTTAATCGTTTGACCATTCTATCAGCATTTCTTTTAGTTTTGACAAATACTAAAATTGATCCTTTTCTTGCTAGCAACTGATTTACCAATTCATCATATTTATTTTCTTTAAATACTTCTAAGGTCTCTTGTTTTATTTTCGCTATTGGAACAGAAGTTGAGCCTGCTGAAATTCTTTCTGGTTGATTTAAATATCTTTCAGATATTTTTAAAATATTACCAGGTAAAGTTGCTGAAAATAATAAAGTTTGATGCTCTTTAGGTATAAAGTTCAAAACCATTTCTATCTGAGGTGTAAACCCCATATCAAGCATTCTATCTGTTTCATCTAAAACTAAATATTTTGTTGCCTTAAGATTTAAGCTTTTTCTTTTAAGATGATCATTAATTCTACCAGGAGTGCCAACAATTATTCTCGATCTATTATTTAACTGCTTTAATTGGCGCTGCATTGCTTCCCCACCAATTAATAATGCAGATTTAATATTTATTTTATCCCCTAAAAGAGTTTTAATTGCATCCATAACTTGTGATGCCAGTTCTCTTGTAGGACACATCACCAATGCCATGGCTTCCTTATCTAAAATTAATTTATTAATTAAAGGAATAATAAATGCCAAAGTTTTTCCTGTGCCAGTTTGAGCTGTACCAAGAATATCTTTACCCGTTAAAGCAACAGGAATAGCCATTCCTTGAATAGGAGTTGGTTTAGTAAATTGCATTTTGCTTAAAGAAAATTTTAAAGCGTCTTCAATTTTTAATGATTCAAAATTTTCCATTTTATGAAAGAGGGGGTATAGTTTTAAGACGAATATTATTTTTTAAATTTGTTTTCCAAAGGATGTCTAAACCTTTTTAGGTTAATCACAACAAATGAATTAATATAAATTAGCTAGATTATTTGATTTTTAAGAGTTTTTTTAAGTTTTCAAATTACTTAATTGATGTATAAGAGCCACATTTTATGACCAATAATATTCGAAACATCACAATTATAGCCCATGTCGATCATGGTAAAACTACTTTAATTGATAACTTAATGAAACAAAGTGGTTCATTTAGGGAAAATGAAATTGTAGATGAAAGATTAATGGACTCTGGAGAGCTTGAAAAAGAAAGAGGAATTACAATTTTAGCTAAACCAGCTTCAATCAATTGGAAGGACTCTAGAATTAACATCATAGATACACCAGGTCACCGAGACTTTGCCGCTGAAGTAGAGCGCGTTTTAAGTATGGCTGATGGTGCTTTACTTTTAATTGACTCGGCTGAAGGTGTTATGCCTCAAACAAAATTCGTGCTATCGAAAGCTTTAAAACAAGGGCTAAAACCGATTGTTGTAATTAATAAATTAGATAAAGCAGATCAAAGAGCAAATGAAGTTTTAGATGAGACATTTGATTTATTTGTTAGCTTGGATGCAAATGAAGAACAATTAGATTTCCCTGTATTATATGCTAGTGGTCGATCAGGTTGGGCTGATAAAGAGGTTGATGGTCCAAGAGAAAATCTTAACCCATTATTAGATATGATAGTTGAACACGTTAAGCCTGCAAATTTAGATAAAACAAAACCTTTTGCAATGTTATCTACCCTTTTATATGCAGATAGTTTTTTAGGAAGAAGTTTAGTTGGAAGAATTACTCAAGGAACAGCAAAAGCCAATCAAGCTATCAAAGCTATAAATTTAAAAGGTGAAAAAGTTGACGAAGGTAAATTAACTAAAATTTTTAGATATGAAGGAACTAAAAAAGTTCCAATTGAGGTTGGTGAAGCTGGAGATATTGTTGTTATAGCTGGACTAGAAAAAGCAAACGTTGCAGATACTATATGTGATTTAGAGGTAAATGAACCAATACCTGCAACTCCAATTGATCCCCCTACAATGTCAATTACTATCACTGTAAACACTTCTCCTTTAGCTGGAACTGAAGGTAAAAAATTAACCAGTACTCAAATTAGAGATCGGTTAGTTCAAGAAGCACAAAATAATGTTGGGATATCTTTTTCAGAAAATCCAGGTAATGACTCTTTTGTAATCAGTGGACGTGGAGAATTAATGTTAGAAATCTTATTAACGCAAATGCGAAGAGAAGGTTTTGAACTTACTGTAAGTCCTCCTAAAGTGTTGTACCAAAAAGACGAAAATGGAAATAAATTAGAGCCAATTGAAGAAATTACCATGGATTTAGATGAAGAATACTCATCAAAAGTAATTGACTCTATGAATAGAAGAAAAGGTAGATTGATAGACTTAAAAGATACAGGTAAAAATAAAAAAAGATTAATTTTCCATGCTCCAACAAGAGGATTAATGGGTTACACAAGTAGATTTTTAACTTTAACAAAAGGTAATGGTGTAATTAATAGAATTTTTCATTCTTATGGGGCCTTTGAGGGTGAAATGGAAGGAAGAAGAAATGGTGCATTAATCGCAATGGAACAAGGTAAAGCTGTTGCATTCGCTATATTTAATTTACAGGCACGGGGAGAAATGTTTGTAACACATAATGACCCAGTATATCCTGGAATGATAGTTGGATTAGCTCCAAAACCAGGAGATATGATTATAAATGTTATGAAGGGTAAAAAATTAACTAACATGAGAACCCAAGGTACTGATGAAAACGTAGTATTAACTCCTGTTCGAAAAATGTCCATCGCTGAACAATTAAGTATGTTAAATACTGATGAAGCTTTAGAGATTACTCCTACTTCTTGTAGATTAAGAAAAGCTATTTTAGATCCTCACGAAAGAAAAAGAAGTGAGAAATCTGGAGCTGCAGCCTAGTTAAAAATTTTATCAACTAAAAATAATCCAAGGGCTACGCAAGGACCAATCCCAAAAGCGAATAAAAGAGTCCCTATTCCAACTGTTCCACCTAAATACCATCCAACAGAAACAACGGTTATTTCTAAACTTGCCCTAACAAAAGCAATTGGTAAATTAGTTTTTTTTTGTAAACCAATCATCAAACCATCTCTTGGTCCAGCTCCAAGATTAGAAACTAAATAAATACCACCACCAATACCTACTGTTATTACAGCAATAACAGCTAATAAAATCTGACTCAAAGAATTTTCAGGAGTTGGCACGTATTTAATACATAAATCTATCATTATAGAAATAATTACTGCATTTAAAATTGTACCCATACCTGGTTTTTGTTTTAAAAAAATCCATAAAAACAAAACACCTACACTTATTAAAAAAGTTATTGTTCCAATTGATAGATTAATTTTTAAGGAAATACCCTGAGCCAATACACTCCAGGGTGATGCACCAGAAGAAGAAACAATTAGCAATCCTTCTCCTAAGCCAAATAAAGTTAGACCAAAACATAAATAAAAAAATGTTAAAAACTTTGGTTTAAAACTGTATGGTGTATCAGAACTCCAGGATACAACGGGAATATTCTTAATTTTTAAAAACATTTTTAATTAATCACTTCTATTAAATCTAAATTCTATTATTGTAATTTTACAATGAAAAAATTTTTATTTTTTTTAATCTTTTTATTAACCTCATTAAATTCAAATGCTCATATAGCTCATTATAGTAATTATAATAAAATAGAAATGGAAATTTTAAGAGAGGGAGAAGTAATTGGTTATAACTATTATTTCTTTAAAAAAAATGGAAATGAAACTCTTGTTACTAATCAGATAAAATTTACTGTTAAATTATTTGGAGCTACTATTTTTGAAATAGAAGGATATGGTGAAGAAAAGTATATCGATGGTAAATTAATTTCTTTTAATTCAAAAACTTTACAAAATGATAAAGAAAAGTTTGTAAAATTAGAATTAAATCAAAAAACTAATAAATTTGATATTTTAGGGTCCTCTTATAATGGTGAAGCAAACTCTGATAATATAGTTGGAAATTGGTGGAGCCACAATATTTTAACAACGAATAGTCAAATAAGTCCTATTTCAGGTAGTGTTAAGGAGCAAGTGGTTACATTTATTGGAAAAGAAAAAATTAATCTATATGGAAAAACTTATGATACTGAGCATTTTAAATTAAATTCTAAAGATCTAAGTCTTCCAAAAGATAAAAGGTTAGATTTTGAAATTTGGTATGATAAAAAAAATAATATTATACGAAAAGTGACGTATTCAAGAATGGGTAATTGGGAGTATAGAGTTAAAAATGTTGAATAAATCTAATTATTTATTTTTTTAAATAAATCATTTGCACTTATCCATCCTGCTTCTAATCTTGGTCCTACAAACCAGTCAGCACATATTCCTAAATTAATTGTAGGATCCCAGTAACTTGAGATATTAAGTTTTTTTGAATGTGAAGAGTATTTCCACCCATGATTTAGTATAAACTCTGGTTTTTCATATTCAAAACCTGTGAGCTTAAAAAATTTATCTATTAGAATTTTTGAGTTAATATCTTTATTATTTTTATTTTTATTTATCATTTTATTTGCCCAGTTATAAGTGCTCTGTAATGTCCATAAATCAAGCTTACTCGAAAATCTTTTTTTACTATTCTCACTTGCGGCCCAGCCTAAAATTTTATCATTAAATGAATAACTACTAGGTCTTTTAAAATTTTTTTTGATAGCAATCATAACAGTAATATTTGCATCCATTTTTAATTTTTTATTAATAAATGAATGTCGAATAAATTTTTTTGATAATTTAACAAGTTGTGGAAATGGACAAGTTAAAATTAATTTTTTAAAAATTTTAATTTTACCATCTGCAAATTTCAAGTGCCAAAAATCATTATGATATTCAATTTTTTTTACTTCTGATTGAAAAAAAATATTTATATTTTTTAACAAAAATTTGCAAATATCATTATTTCCTTTTTTTCCAATAATCTTAATGTGTTTTTTTTTTTCTGCTTTTTTTAAGTAGACATGTTTACCCTGCCATTTTTTTAATACATTCTTTTTAATTAAATCATTAATAAATTTTTTAAATTTAAGACTTTTTGGAGATATATATTGCATACCATGGTCAAATCCTTGGTTTTTGTTTAACCTTTTGAATGAAGATCTGCCACCTGGTCCTCGAGCTTTATCATAAACTTCAACAGAGTTTTTTTTATTTAAAAGGTTTGCAATTGTTGAACCAGAAATTCCAGATCCTATGATACAATACTGGCTCATTTGCCAGCCACAACCATACCCTCTATCATCATGGTTGGTGAATTTGTTGAATATTCAAAATCTAGATCATTAGCTAAAGTTATATTTTTAAACATTTCGTTAAAGTTTCCAGCTATAGTTATCTCACTTATGGGATATTTAAATTCACCGTTTTCAATCAAATAACCTGCAGCACCAACTGAATAATCTCCTGTTACTAGATTGCTACCATGACCAATTGTCTCTGTAATATATAGGTTTTTTGAACTTAAATTTAATAAATCTTGAAAACTTATTGTTCCATTTTCAAAATATAGATTAGTTGAACCACTATTCCTTCCATTGGATCTTAAATTAAGCTTCTTACCATTATAGGTATCAATTAAATATTCCTTTAAATTTCCACAATCAATTAATTTTAATGTTTCAGATCTTACCCCTTCAGAGTCAAATGATTGCGAGCCCATACCTTTGACTAAATCAGGTTTATCAAAAACATTTAATGATTTTGAAAAAACCTGTTGTTCAATTTTATCTTTTAAAAATGAAGTTCCTCTTGCAATTGCTGATGATGAGATAGCACTCGCAAAAGCACTCAAAAAACCTTTGGCAATTCTTTTATCAAAAATTATACTTAATTTTTCACTACCAATTTTTTGTGGATTAAGTTTTTTTATTGTTTTTTCAGCAGTAATTTTTCCAAGTTCAGATGGATTTTTTATATCACTCAAATGACATTTGCTTGTAAACTCATAATCTCTTTCCATGCTATTCATATCTTTTGCAACTGTTACACATGAAGCTGAAAATGATGAAGTTTTATATCCTCTACAAAATCCAAGAGTGTTTGCTAAAATAAAATTTGATTTATTCTCTGAAAATCCAGACTCAGTATTAATTATTTTTTTATCTTGTGATGCAATCTCTTCAAGTTCTTTGAGGTATTCAATTTTTTTACTATTTTCTATATGACTATCATCATAAAGACTTAAATCTTTTACCTCTTGAGCTAATAGATCTTTGTCTGGTAAAGAATTGTGCTCATCTTCTGGGGTTATTTTGGTTGTTTCAACACATTTTTCAACTAAGATTTTTAAATTACTATCTAATAAGTTAGATGATGAAATTGAAGATTTTTTTTTATCAATATATGTTGTTATACTAATTGCTAAGCTATCTGATCTATTAGATTCATCTAAAAGTTTATTTCTAAAACTTACAGTTTCAGATATTGAATTTGCAACAGTTATACTGGCATCCGTTGCACCAATTTTTTTTGCAAGCTCCAAACAATATTGTGCTTTTGATTTTAAATACTCTTGATCTTTTACCATGCTTAAAGCTGAGTTCCACCAACAGTCATTTTATCTATCAAAATTGAGGGCTGCCCAACTCCTACTGGCACACCTTGTCCTGCTTTGCCACAAGTACCTATACCTGGGTCTAACATCATATCGTTACCTACCATAGACACTTCTTTTAGAATTGATGGGCCATCACCTATTAATGTTGCACCTTTGATTGGAGCGCCAATTTTTCCGTTATTTATCTCATATGCTTCAGTGCAATTAAAAACAAATTTTCCAGAAGTGATGTCTACTTGGCCACCACCAAAACTTACTGCAAATATCCCTTTATCAACCGATTTAATCATTTCATCTTGAGTTTGCTTGCCATTTAACATGATAGTATTTCTCATTCTTGGCAGCACAATATGTTTGTAGCTTTCTCTTCTTCCGCTACCAGTAGATCTAGTATTCATTAATCGGGCATTCAAACGGTCTTGCATAAAGTTTTTTAAAATTCCATTTTCAATTAGAACAGTTTTTTCTGTAGGTGTTCCCTCGTCATCAATGGTCAAACTTCCTCTTCGATTATGTATTGTGCCATCGTCAATAATTGTAACTCCCTCACTTGCAACTTTCTGACCCATTAAATTATGAAAAGCAGAAGTTTTTTTTCTATTAAAATCTCCTTCTAGGCCATGCCCTATCGCTTCATGAATTAATATTGCTGGCCAACCCGGACCCAAAACAACTTTCATTTCTCCAGCTGGAGCAGGTTTACTATCTAGATTAACTGTTGCTATTCTAAGTGCTTCTTCACAGACATTCTTCCAATTATCATTTTTAAGATATTCATCATAAGATTGTCGTCCTCCAATTCCATAAACTCCAGTTTCTTTTCTTCCATTTTTCTCAAGCATTACCGAGACGTTAAATCTTATTAATGGACGAATATCAGTTATAGCCTCTCCCCCTGATCTAATAATTTCTATTGATTTTTGCTCACCGCTAAAACTAGCAGTTACTTGTTTTACAAAATTATCCTTTGATCTAAGATACTCATTAACCTTATTTAATAATTCTATTTTTGAGTTTAATGTTTTTTGATCTATTGGATTAATATCCTGATAATATTTTTCATTTGATTTTGGTATAGTGTGATTATAAACACCTTTAGTTGACTTAAAAGTTGATTTCAAACTTTCAGCAGATTTTTTTAATGAGTCTCTTGATATGTCGTTAGAATGAGAATATGCAACAACTTCATTTGTAATACCTCTTAATCCAAAACCTAAATCAGCACTATAATTCGAGCTTTTGATTTTGTTATCATCAAGAACAATTGACTCTGACTTTGAGTCCTCTAAATATAATTCACCATCATCACAGTTCGCTAAAGTTTCTGAAATTATGCTCTCAGCATCTTTTCTAGAAAGATCACTTTTTTCGAAGAAATTTGACATGTGATATAACTAGTTGTTTTATTTATATTTTCAATCGTTGTATTTAACGCATATAAATAGATTTAGTTATTAATTGATTGTGTTATTAACTAATAATTATGAAAGTTTACTATAATAATTCTTGTAAAATTTGTAAGACAGAAATCGATTTTTATAAAAAGCAAAAAATTAATGAAATAGAATGGGTAGACATCACAGATGGCTCTTCAGTTACCAAATATACTGGTAAAAAATCACAAACATTACTTAGAAGATTGCATGTTGAAGAAAATGGTAAAATTATAGGTGGGGCTGAAGCATTTTTGGTATTATGGAAAAATATGCCAAAATACAAGTTTTTGTACAAGATTTTAAAGTTACCAATAATATTCAATGTATTTAATGTTTCTTATGAGATTATTGCTTATTTGTTATATTTAAAAAATACAAAGCACCTTAAAAAAATTAATTAAGAATAATTAATAATAGATTACTAAAAAAAGACATTAAAACTAAAAAAAATAAAAAAACTATTAAATACATTACGGTTATAACTTTATTCCTTTTTCTTCTTAACCTTACAAAGAACTTATCATCAAGATCTGAAATATCTCTTTCACCAATTACGGGATAATCATAAGACCACCTCCAAGTTGAATTACCAAATCTTTTGTCAGTTTGATTATAATAATTAATCCAAGAAATTGCGTACTTAAAAAGTAGATATAAAAAGATAAGTATAATTAAACTTGAGATCATTTTTTAGATAAATTATATTTTCATATAGTGAAAAAGTTAACATTAATATTTTATTTTTTTTTTATTTTATTTCCAATTTTAAATAGTTCTTCCAATGAAATTAGAAATTTAGACAAACTTTTTCTTGAGCTTAGCAAAACTGAAAACGTTGATAAAGCAGATAAATTAGAAAAAGAAATATGGGCTATATGGAATTGGCATCCAGATGACTATCAATTGACTGCAAAATTAGAACTTGGAACTCGTCTTATGTATGATGGAGATTATGACTATGCTTTAAAAGTTTTTAACAATGTAATTGTAACCGATCCTCAATGGTCTGAGGCATGGAATAAAAGGGCTACTTTATTTTTTTTTATGAAAAATTTTCAAGACTCTCTTAAAGATATTGAAGTAGTTTTAAACTTAGAGCCTAGACATTTTGGTGCCTTATCAGGACAAGCTCAAATATTTATAGAACTAAAAGAATACGAGAGAGCTTTGGATAGTCTCAAAAAAGCAAAAAAAATACATCCAATAATAAGAGGGAATAAACTTATTCCTGAAATAGAAGAAATAATCAAAAATCAAACAATTTAATTTAATCGGCTTTTGATCTTTTTTTTGCAATCAGTTGGGTTAAAGAGTCTACCATCATATCTGAGGCTTTAAAAATTTCATTGTTTTTAAACTCATGAGAAATATTTTTTTCTGGATTAGTTTTATCTTCAATAACTATTCCTTCATCAGGAGAATTATTTTTAATGTAAATAAGCAATAGCCAATCTTCATCTTCAGACTCATCCCATTTGACAAAAATTTCCCCAGTTTCAAATCTTCTGTCGATACATCTCAATATAGACATATGTCTGGTGATATGTCTTTTATTTAACTGAAAAACTAAACTGCTTGCACTTCTATAAAAACTTTCAAGCGCAAATTCAATTTTTTGCCTTGCAATTGTGTATTCTTTTTCTTTTTGTAATAAAGTTTCTCTATCTTCATCTCCTCGAATTTTAACCCCTAAGGCCTCTACTCTTTCCCTTATTTTCTGATCTCTTATTATTCTATATTTCTCTTTTAATTTTTCGATTCTTTGTTGGAGACCTGCGTAATCATTTCTTTTTTCTTGTAACGATATTTTTTCTAATTTTTCTAATTCTTTAACTTCTCTAATTCTAAATTTTTCAATTTGCTTTTCTAATTTAAGTTGTTTTAAAAATTGTTTTTGTTTTTCAGCCTGTTCAATTCTTAAAATTGCTTGTTCTTTTCTTAAAAACAGCTTGATGTCTTTAGTTCTTTGCTTTTCAATTCTTATTTCCTCTTTTAAAGCAGTTTCTTTTAATTTTAATTTAAATGCTTCTTCTTTTTGTTTTTGTTTTTCTAATTCTATTTTAGCTTTAGTTTCTCTTTCAATCTCTTCAAGTTTGATTTTTCTTTTTTGTTCCTCTTTTAAAAATTTATATTGTGAAATTGAATTGGCTATTTTATCAAAAAATGCTTGGATATATTTCTCTAAGTTAAAATTTATTCTTAAATTAATTTTTGGTTTTAAAGAAAATTGAAATTTTACTAGCTGAGATATAAAGCTATCTTGTTTAATACTAACTAATTTTATCTTATTTTTTTTTGGTTCTATTTTTATAGATTTATTTTTTTTTACTATCTTTTTAGATTTTATAAAAAATTTTTTTTTAATTTTTTTTAATTTTAAAGATTTTTTAATTTTATCTTTTGGTTTTTTAGATTTTTTTTTATTTTTTTTTTTCATTTTCAAGAGAATAAGATTCTACCAATTATTTATTGATAAATATAGTCTCTTGTAACCGGTGTTGATGTATAATTTTTTGTTAATTGAAATTGATAAACAACTTGATCTCCCCATTTAAATGCCATTTCACATCCTGTTAAATAAAATTCCCACATACGAAAGAATTTTTCATCAAACATATTAATTATTTTTTCCTTATTTTTGATACAATTTTCTTTCCAATGTCTCAAAGTATGTGAGTAGTGCAATCTAAGAACTTCGATATCAGATACGATTAATCCTGCTTTTTCAATTGGTGTAGTTACCTCACTTAAACTAGGCGTATAACCTCCTGGAAATATATATTTTGTTATCCATGGATGTGGGTCACGCGGAGGATTTACAGATCCAATGGTGTGTATTAATGAAACCCCATCTTTATCTAATAAGTTATCAATCTGCTTAAAAAATTTATTATAGAATTTTCTACCAACATGCTCAAACATGCCAACACTAACAATTCTATCATATTTTTCCTTCAACTCTCTGTAATCCATGAGTTTAAATGTTAATTGATTTTCTAAATTAAGTTCTTTTGTTTTTTGAGTACAATATTTAAATTGATTTTCAGATAAGGTAATACCTGTTACTTCACATTGCGCAGATTTAGCAATATCAATAGCTAAAGAACCCCATCCACAACCGATATCTAAAATTTTTTGATTTGGTTTAATATTAAGTTTCTTAATTATATGTTGAATTTTATTATTTTGTGCTGTTTCCAAACTATCATTTTCATTTTTAAAATATGCACAAGAATATTGTCTTTTTGGGTCTAAAAATAAATCATAAAGATCATCAGAAATATCATAATGATGAGATACATTCATTTTAGATTTTTTTATAAAATTAAAATTTGTAAGATATCTATAAGATCCTCTAAATTTATTTATTAAATAACTAATGATATTAAACTCACTTCTCCCAATATTCATTAAAGCTAAATTTAAAAAATCAGTAA
>Ga0208425_1000647_pt1 | contig 11986 bp, 19 predicted proteins | sample DEB08_DNA_4_FD_185496 | JGI IMG/M metagenome (GOLD analysis project Ga0208425, IMG submission 185496) | Aqueous microbial communities from the Delaware River and Bay under freshwater to marine salinity gradient to study organic matter... | ecosystem: Environmental > Aquatic > Marine > Coastal ...
TATTATTATTACACGGAAACGGAAGTTTCACTACGCAATACGAAAAGAGTGTCAATCAAATAAAAGGTAGATACGCAGGTAGAGGTGTGCAGATAGATTATATTATCTCTGGACATATACACTCTGCGAGAGTTGGAGATATTGCAAGTAGAAGTAGCTCATTGGTTGGAGCTAACGAGTACAGTGAAAAAGGATTAAATCTATCAGGAAGAGCAAGTCAGAATATTTATATTTTCCACGAAGATAAAAATATAGACGCTATGAAAATAGATTTACAATATGTTGGAGAAGAGTGTTATGACATTGATAGTGAGCTTGAAAGTTATAACGCAAAATCTTCCAACAAATTAAAACCAAAGAAAACCATATTTGAGGTAACGATATGATGTTAAAACTAAATCCAGAGGAAAAACAAGTGCTGAAACATATCTTTGAAAGTCACTATGTTAGGAAGTTGCCACCTGCTATCAAGAATGTCGCATTAGACATCAAGAAAGCAATGGATAATCCTACAAGAGTAACTGAACAAGAATATGTTAGACTTAATCCAAACTGGAAACATTGCGAAAATTGTGACGATTAAATACTAATGATTATCACAAAATTACATCAATGCGTTTATAACGCAATAGTATCGCTTTGTCTTAAATACAAAAACAAGGAAGGTAAAATGTACTACAATACAACAAATGAAAATGGAAGTTTGCTACAAACAAATATGAAACAAGCAAACAATCAAGAACAATTAACATTAGCAGTCTTTCAGACTTATCCTAATGAAAATCTATCTGCGAATGAGGTGTGGGCTTTTTTAATTGACAATGAATCAATTAATGAACAAACGCCACTAACATCTATACGCAGAGCAATTACTGATTTAACAAATCGTAACAGACTTGTTAAAACAGATAAAAAGGTATTAGGATCAGCTGGAAGAAAAACATACACTTGGAGATTAAAATAATGGCTTACGAACACAAAGAAAACAAAGGTTCTATTTTTAAGAACGACAGAAAAGAAAAAGATACACACCCAGACTATACTGGTCAGATTAATGTAGCAGGTACATTGTATAATATATCTGGTTGGATTAATGAAAGTAAAGGTGGGAAAAAATACTTCGGATTATCTGTATCAATTCCAAAACCAAAAGATAACAAACCTTTAAGTCAAGACGAATTACCATTTTAACGGATTAGGGCAACATTCATTCAATTTCATTATGGCATTTTAAGGAGTGTCGCAGGTAAACAATCCTGTCTTACTTTCGGTTAATGCTCTAAATAAGATTATTGTTTGTAAATACGGTTGGCTACTGGTTGCCCTAAAGAATTATGATAGATAAAAAAACAGCAGAACGATACAAAGATTTATTAAAAATTCTCAAAGAAGAGGATAATAATATCAAAGAACGAGTAAGACAAACTAACAAAAAAAGAGAAAACTTAATTTTGCGTAGTTTGGAAGACAGGGAAGATAAAGATGATTAAGTTCAAAGATTTAGATAATGCAATAATAGGACTAACTGATGATCTCGTATCAGGAACTCAACGCTTTGTTTACGATTATAATAAATGTGTTGAAACATTAATGAAACAAGGAAATGACGAACAAAGTGCTATTGATTGGATAGACTATAATGTTTTAGGATCATATTTGGGGAAAGAAACACCTATTATTGTATATCAAGACGCAAAACACATTGAAAAAGATATAAATTCAAAATAACGCACTATTTACGGTGTTCATACCACTTTGTTCTATCTCGCTTATGATATGCTATTAAGAGTGTTTTTATGGCTTTGTAGGGGTATTTTAAGAAGAAAAATTTCTTATAATTGCTCTTCAATGTTGATTTCAACACGATACACATTATAAGCCGTTTCTGATACTGGTAATTTGTTATTTACAAAGCGAACTAAGAAGTTTTTATCGGTATCTGCTCCACTACTTGCAAATCCATCTTCACTGTATCCGAATGCAGTCTTTTGTCCTTTTACTAAATCAAACAAAGCAACCAGTTTATCTTTATTTGCTTCGCTTATATTTTCATATACAAGTTTTCTTTTTTTGCGTTCTGTTTCGTGATTAGCAAAAGTGTATGTTTCGCCACCTAATGATTTCTTAACTCTTATTCCATCGTATGCTTTTGATACATCTGTTCCGATGTTTGGATTCTGATCTGGTGAATAAGTACCAGAGTTAGTTCCTGTTGCGTCTGTTGCGAATTTTACTGATGTAATAGCCATAATTAAATTTAATTCTTTTTATATTTCTCTCAAAGATACTTTTAAACTTCCTGGACTTCTTGTTAAAGAAGTTACTATAAACTTCTTTCCATTAAAACTTTCTCCAAATGGTTCAACAATCATATCGGTATGATCGAACGCACATATATCTCCAACTTCCATTAAGTAGAAGTAAGAGCTACCACCAGAGCTACCTGGATTTATTATTTCTGTATCAATCAACAATTTTGGATTTCCTTCAATCGCATTATAATAATTTGCATAACCATCATTTTTATTTCCAGAACCCATATTCCCATTGGCAGAGCCAATTCCCCCTATTATTATTTCCAATTCTTCTGTTGCAATATTTTCATCACTTTGTACATTATAGTCTGTTCTTGGATTATTAGTTGTATCAGTAAATGTTTTTTCAAATAATAATTCATCATTAATAGGATTGCGTTGATACTTGATAACTCTTTTAGTAATTAAATTGTCAAAAGCTGTTAGTGATATATTTGTATTCATTATATCACTCTTGCTTATTGTGTGGTCTGTTGATGGTGTATCAACTAAATAAATATATTGAGGGCTACCATCACTTGCTTTAAATCTAAATATAAATCCACCTTCTTTTTGACATTGTTCTAATATCTTTAATAGCTCTTTTTGTTTATGCAAATAATAAAAAACATTCCAAGAACTTCTTGCAGTGTTTAATGCAGTATAATTTTCTGGTTCTTCTGTAATACCTGCATATCGATAAATTAAATCTCTGTGCATCTGTACAACATTAGTAGCTACATTTCCTGAGTTCCAAGACTGGTCAAATCCATCTGTACCAGTGTATAATTTTTTAATTCCAGTAACAGCACTTGAGTTAGCAAGATTATCTGTATCTGTTATTTTTGTAGTTATCTCAAAATAAAAATCAAAAGCATCTATGGTAACACTACCTGCTGATTCGCTATTATCTACAACTTGATGGTTTACAACAAATTGTATTTCAATACTATCTGGTATTTGTCCATTAGCATTAGAAAATGTTCCAGTGCTTAATAAATCTATTGCAGGATCGTAAGCGGCAGTTCTGTTTCCAGTTTCGTTGGTGATAAGAACAGTGTTGCTCAATCCACCATAAGTTGCTTTTATCTTTAATTGTGATGTAATAGTTCCACCAGGAAGTTCACTATGATTAGACACTCCCCACTTTACATATAATTTGCATTCTTGTATTTCGTGTTCTTCTTTACCTATGTCATTAATACCATAAATAAATTCATCTTCTCCATCTCCTATAGGTGCAGTAAACGACCAAGTAGAAGAAGAGCTTCCATTTATATCATAAAAGTTAGATACATTTGTAGGTAAACCAACAGAAGGATTTGTTACATTTATATCTTGTATTGGACGAAGAAGATATGCTCTGTGCAAGTCTAAGTCTGTAAATAGTATATTTTTATTAGAATCTGTTACTCCCTCGTAATCGTTTGTGCTTGCATTTTGTTGATCGTCTAATGCTGTAAATATTGGATTGCCGTCAGTGTGAAATAAATCTTTAATTGGATAATGAAGTCTACCATCTCCAGTAATAGCTTGATGTGCTAAGCAATTATATCTACCATTGTTTAGGGTATCTACCATCACTGGAAAAACTCTTACCGAGTCATATTGAGCAAAAGCAGGGGAAGCTACCGTAGAGCTAAGGGGAGTTCCAGTTCCATAAAGTATAGGAAAAAAATTACCTGCACTACTTGTATACTCAGGTATTTTTAAAAAGTCTATTGGTGTTCTTGCTGCTATTTCTATGCTTACAACATCTTGATTTTGCAATCTTACAGACTTTAATCTACCAGTATAAATAGTATTTTCTTCTCCACCAACTCTTGATTTAACAACAACATCTCTGTTAATATATTTTCTTGTGCCACCATAAATTTCTTCTGCTAATGTAGCGTTGCTGTGATTAGATAATTGTCCATTGACGCAGTTAATACTTATATTTCCCACCTTAGAAGAAGATTCTGCTAAATCAATGCTTTCTCTTATTGAGGGTAAAGATGTAATCAGTGAATGGTATTGTGTAGCACCACTTCCAACTAATGCAGTTGCAAGTCTTATATATTGCGTATTAACAGAGCCATCAGTGTAAGTATTATTTCTTAACTCAAAAATCCATTCTTCTTTTATGGTAGAAGTAAGAGCATTCTTATAATTCGTTGAAGCAGTTAATGGCATTACGCAAGATTTCTTCTAATTGAATTTTCTATTTCAGGAAGTAAGCTATCTCTTACAAATTCTTGTGTGCCAATAACATTACCCATAATATTTACAATAACTCCAGTACCACCACCTGCGTCACCAAAGTCTGGACTTGATAAAGGAGTAATATCTACTCGTTCTCTACCACCAGCGTTATCTCCAACCTTAATAAATTGTTCTCCTCCAGTAATAAAAGAACCACCACGAGCAAATGCTGGTGCTTCTTGTTTAGATATAGTTGCTATCTGTGCTGCAGAAACTGCTCCCATTGCAATCGAAATAGCTTTAGCTCTTCCTATCGCTGTTGGATCAAAGAAGCTTGCTGCTAATGCCTGTTGCATTAATGTATTAATAGACTTAGCTGTATCAATAAGAACTCCAGATATCTGCATCGCTTTTTGCATTTTAAATATTCTTTTTTGTTCGTCAGAAAACTTAGCACGAATATCATCTTCCATTGTTTGTCTTTGTTCTTGAGAAGCATTTCTAAACTTATCTGTTTTCTTTAATGCCTTTATTTCGTTATTAACTCTTTGGTCAAGATTAGCTTTTTGCAAACTTAGCAATTCATTTAATGAGTTCATAAATCCACCCACTAATTGCTCTCTAAACATTTCATCAAATTTCAAAGATTCTTCAAACGCTCTTTCCATTCTTTCAAAGTCTACTTGCTCTGCTGCTTCTCCTGCTTCATCTGCAAATGCTTTTACCATTTGTATTAAACCATCTCCAGTTGGCATTCTAATAGGTAGTTCTGGCATCATAGATGTATCCAGAACTTTCATAGGATCTGCTAACATAGCCATACCATCAGCAAATGAATTTGTCATATCTTTATTAGCAGTTTCAACATTTAATGTTGTTATTACCAACTGTTGTTCTATGTCGTGTAATTCTTTAAACAGTGCAACTTCCTCTTGTAGTTTTGCTACTCTTTCTTCAGATTCAGAAACTAAATCAGATTGTTTTCTACCGTAAATAGTTTTGCCTTCATTGTTTTTAACAAATTGGTCACCACTTTCTATTAATTTTGTAAGAGCTGCTTCTTCTTTTAATAGCTCTGCTTCTAATTCAGATTCTGCAGTGGCTAAATTTCTTGTAGGATCAAGCATAGCTTTTAGTAATGCACTTCTTGATTCTAATGCTTCTTGAGATTTTTTTAATGTATCTTCTTTTACTTCTATACCTAATGCTTTTTGAACTTCTTTTAGTTTGTCTACATTTGTTTTATTTACTTCAGCAAGAAAGTTTGCAAAGCCAGAAAAAATTGTTGTTAATCCCTGTATTGCTCCTTTAAAGTTAATTAAATCTCCAATACCTGCACTCATTCTTGTAAAAGCGTCTGACAAATTAGACACCATACCAGTCATTGTTTGAGACAATGCGTCTGTAGCACCTGCAATACCTGATGCAGGATCAAGCAATGTTTCTGTTAATGCATCTCTAAATTGAGGTAAAGTTAATTTTGATAAATCTTCCATACCTTTAAAATCACGAACTAATTGTAAAATACCTCTTTCTCTAAGAATGTCTGCTGCACCTGCACCACCAGCAAATGCTCTACCAAGTGCTTGTGCTGCTTCAGTAGCAGTTACACCCATAAATGCTGCTAAGTCAGCAGTAGGTTTAATCATTTCTTCTGCATTTGTACCAAATGCTTTTAATGCTGCACCAGCTTCAACAACATCAGTTAATGTAAATGGAGTGGTTGCTGCTACTTTATTAAATGCTTCAAATGCTTGTGTACCTCTATCTACAGAACCAAACATAGCATTCAGTCTTACTTTGACTGCTTCAAATTGCATTGATGTTTGTACAAAGTTTCTAACTGTTGCTATTGCACCACCAAAGGCAAAAGTAAATAGCAACAATGTATTTCTAACTGCACCAAGTTTTGCTTGTAATCCAGCAGTAGCTAATCTTAGTCTACCGAAACCACCAGTAGTTTTTTGTAATCTTTGTTGTAATAATTTATTTTTCAGATTTAATTGGTCAATCTGCTTTTGCATTTTGACAATCTGAACTCTGCTTTTAGATAATGCAACTTTATGCTTCTCATAAGATTGAATCATTTTTTGATTTATCTTTTGAGCTGCCTTGCTTTCTTTATTTAATTTGTTTTGTTTTTCAGATAATCTATTCTGTGCTGATGCTATGGAATCTAACGCTTTTCTTAATTGTTTAGCACCAGGTGAGGAAAATTTTAATTCTATTTCGTATCTTTTAGCCATCTTTAGTTTTTTTAAATTGTTCTGATTGGATATAATTTAACATTTTTTCTATAATATTGCACTTATCAATCCATTTTTTTGGGTGATTTCCATATGATCCTTCGTACGGAGCAACATTCATCTTTTTAGAATAGGTATAACGCTGTATATCTCGTTGATATTCTTTGCTTATAAAGTGATTTGGACAAGCAAAAAATGGTAGATGTGATTGGATAGTTTGATGTAGTTCAAACTTCTTTTCTGATGTGGCGTTATGTTCTTCTAATTCTTCTTTTAAGAGATTGATAACATACCATACATCGTCCATAGATGTAAAGGTGTGAACGCTGTTATTCTTTTTAAGAGGTAACTTAGCTTTATATGGAAAGGTAGAATATTTGCAACCCTCACACCAATCATCTATCAATATATTTAACTCAAGTGAGAGGGATTCTATTCCCCCAAGCTATTGTATTCCTGAATAGCAAGTTGTAATTCTACTCTATCTTCAATAGATAAAGATTTAATGTATTTATCATCTGCTTTGTCTACACCACTTCTAATCCATAGTGTACTTAATGCAAATTGATTTTTAATTACTGATTGTCCATCTACATTTTCAAATTGTATAGAATCCATACATTTGTCAAATGAATCTACAGACATTTCTATAAGGGTAGCTTTCTTGCCACTCTTAAGCGTTATTTTTTTAGACATCGATTATCCTTTATTTGTTTTATTCTTCTGTTATTGAAACAAGATTACCTGATGTACCAGCAACTGCTTTTGTGCTAACTGATAAGAACATTGCTTCCTCTTCAGAAAAACTAACATCTGTAATAATAGAAGTAGGCATTGACACTCCTACATTTCTTGTTGATGATGTTAATGCTGCTAAAGTGTTTGCAACTGTACCAGTTGACTGATTGTTGAAATCTTCAACTAATCTTGCTGTTTCGTCATCGTATTTTATACTTGCATCAAATGTTGCAGAAACTTCTGGTAAAGCTCTTGCAATTACTTGGTAGCTTCCTGCTGCGTCAAAGCCCATAAATTGAGCATCGTTTTCAAGCGTGAAGCTAAATGATTTTAAAATTGGATCTGCAATACCTGCAATAGTTGTATCTGCTCCTGTATCTCCTGCATCGCCATAATCTGACATAAAGTAATTAGAGTTAAAGTGAGCTGTACCATTTGAAGGTGCTAAATCTGTTGGTGATAAATCTGGAACCATACCTGATTTAAATGTTCCTGAAAATTTAACTCTTCCTGACTCTTCGCCAATATCTGCACTAATAGTAAGTGATGTTAATACACAACCACCAAATAGCATTTGATAACCACTTTGTGGTGATTCAATTAACACGGTAAAAGTACCAGTGTTGTCAGAATATACATCGCCTACTTTAATTTCTGTTGGCTCATAGTCAAACTCAATATCGTAAGTAGAAGAAGTTTCTTGAGTGATGTTTTGTAAAAGCACTGGTAAGATAGTATCATCTGCGATACCTGAAAAACTTATTTCTTTTACAGTTAATTTATTTGTTAAGAACATATCAACTGCTTTTAATGTTCTACCAGTTCCGTGTCTTACATCTAACACCTGTTGTGGGTTTAATGAAGGAAACTCAATAGAGTCAATATTAATATAATTAAATGTTCCGTTACCTGCTGCTTGAATTGCAGTACCTGCTGCTGTTTCAGGAGCTATCGCTAACTGAAAATCTTTTGGACTAAAACTTACTTTACTGTTCGCCATCGTTCTTTACCTCTTTTTTTACTTTTGACTTTACTTCTTCTATATAATCTTTTGCTAATTCCGGCACAATATCTAATTCTACTGATTTACCATTGTTTAATAAATACCATTTTTCTTTTCCTAATTTCAAGAAACTTGGTTTGCGTGGCAATAAGCCATCTTTTAGTTTATATTTTTTTGCCATAATTAACTCCTTACAATATAAAAAAGTCCATCTGAAGTTACAAAGAAATTATTATTAGATGTAATAAATCTTACAAACTGCTCGTGTACCTCTTCGTACAGCACTGGAACGGTTATTCTTGACACGTAGACATTATCTATCCCTGCGTCTACATTATGCTCTACTTCAGGCATACCTGCGTAAAAATAGGGTATATCTCCACCATTTGAGTTGTTAAACAATATGGTTTCAATTCTGGTAACATCTTTGTACATCTGGTCTAATGCTTTCTCGTTATCTCTGTATGTCTTTAATATATAATCCATTTGTATATTATAAACATTGATGTAGGACTTTGTTCTTTTATCTACTAATTCTTGTGAGGTAGGATAAATGCGTAATGACTTTGTACCGATGTCTTGATGTTGATTATCAAAGTATATTGGCAATCCACCTTTAAACTCTGTGCGTAACTTATCACGCAACGGAATCATAATCTTTTCATAAGTAATATTTTCGTATGTCAAAGCCATTATCGTACATTTCCTACGGTTATATCAAAAGTTGCTTTTCTATATCCATTAAACTCTACATCATCTTCGTATGTTATTCCATTGATAGTACAACTGAACAATGGATCAAGGTCTACCAATGTATAGAATATCTCTTCTATTCTGGATACAGTATTAAAAAAACGCTTTACAGTTACATCGTTGCGTTTATGGTCTAACATAAAAAACTCTAAGGTTAGGTTATAATTATTTGGCAATACAGCATACATTGTATTTTGTGCGTTAGAATCATTTCCCTTAATAATACAGAATTGATTACCTCTATGTTGAAAACTTCTTGAACGAAAAATAGGTAGGGAAGTAAAGAACTCATTCTTTATTCCCTTTTGGATTGTTTCTTCTACATTAACTTTCCAAGCATTAGTAGATGCGACTGCCATTCTTACCTCGATAGAATTGTTTGAAATCTTTACGAGTCATTTTAACAGAACGCATAGAAGGATTATCTACTTCTTCATAGATTCCAGATACTTCTACTTCCCACTCATCATTTAAGGTTGTAGTAGATGCGTCTGATGAACCCTGAAATCTTATTTGTAATCCACCTACCAATTCTTGATAGTCGCCATTAATAATTTCATCTTGTAATACTAAATTGTTTTTCAATCCATCGGTATCTTTTGCATAGACAGAATATTTCGCAGTTCCAATAGCACCACCAGTAGTTACAATCACTTTTAATCTATCGTAGCTACCATAGTAATTTCCTCTAGTGTCAACAATATTAAGACTTCCAGACACGGATATTTTTCTTACAATCCCTTTAGAAGCATCTCCAGTATTCTGAAATGCTAATTTTGCTCTACCTGCATTTAAATCTTCGATGTGCATTGTAGCTTCTTCAAACAATGCTTCTGCTATTTCACTTGTTGGATCTTTTCCTTTGACAAGAAAGAACGCTGCAACTAAAGAAGTTAAGCGTCTAATAAGATAATCGTATGTACCATCTTTTAATAAAAATTGTTCTCTTGGAAGCGTAGCGTCTAATTTAGAGTCTACATAATCACTTGCGTCTTTCATTACTCTATTCTTCAGCGTAACAAAATCCTCACCTGCTTCCATTAATAAATCATCAGGACTACTTGCGTCATTGTAGTAATATACTGCGTCCTCTGACTCTTCATAGTACCATTTACCATTAGAGTTTACATCAGTCTTTGATGCTTCTGCTGATCCTAAATCTTGTCCGTCTACAAAAAGCTGTGTCACTAATCCAGAGTCGTGAGAAACATATCTACTGACTGAATCTACTACCCAACCATACACTGGTTTCTTTGTATCAAATTCATCTAAGTTTGGAAAGGTATCTTTTAAATCTCGTGATGTTATATATGTAGGCATTTACTCTCCTTTGGCTCTTTTATACCACCCATACCAAAATTTTTCTTGCGTAGGGTTCTCTGAAATTAACAAAGAATAGAATAAAATTCTATAAGAAACAAATCTATCTGCTTCTAATCTTTTACACGCAGATATAGTTGCTGCACCAATTAATCCATCTTCTTTTATTTCAAAGGTGTTTTTATTGTTACACGCTTGTTGCAATATCTTTACTGCTCTGCGTTGTCCAGTATTGACCACACAATCAAAGTATGGATAGCGTAAATCTTCTGGTAATGATTTAGCTTTGGAAGGAATCCAATAGTCTTGATAGTATATTTCTTTTGCTTGTTCTCTGGTTAAGTTCTTGATGTCAAGGTGAGGATAGAATCGTTTGGTTATACCATACTTGGTTTCCCCACCTAAATCATCTTTGTCATTGACATAACCACCCTCGTGTTCGAGGACTTTCTCAATGATTTCATTGAACTCCATTATGCTGACTTCTTCACTTTCTCGTATGAACGAAGTCCACCCAAGCCTAAAAGTCCCATTAGTATCGTGGTTAATGTTGTCATATCGAACACTGGTAAATCCATTTGATAACCAGATGAATATAACAGAAATACTAAGAATGGTTGCAGTACGAAGTGATAACATAACGCTACACCACAAGTCCAACCAACAAATGGACGCCAACCAGCAACGAATAAACTGGTATGTCCTGCTTCAACTTTATTGACTTCAAGTTGAGCTTTGTTAATCTCTTGTATGAGTTCTGCTTTTTCTGCTTTGTCAAGGGTAAAGTCATCGATTTTATCTGCTACTTTATCTATGATTCCTGCGACTACATTTAACTTAGGCATCTTCCTTCTCTTCTTTCAAAGAAGAATTAAGTTCAGTTGAGAAATGGTTTTTAGCTCCTTGAAGCTGTTGAGCTTGGAATTGTAGATTGGCAATCTTGATATCAATATCTCTAATCTGATTTACCATAATCTTTTGCTCATCTTGTAGATCATCAAAGCTAACTTCTTTACCATCTTCTAATACGATTTTAAATTCATCTTGTTTTGTTTTTTTAGACATCTGTCCTCCAGTATGATTAATAATACTGAATATAACAAATTAAGAATATCTACGCATTCTTTTTCTTGTTTTAGCTGAATACTTCGCTCGTTGCTTTCCTGCTTTGGTAGCTTTGCGTTTCTTACGAGTTTCGTATGCGTATTCTGATGCACTTAGTGCTTTGAGTAGTCGTTGTGGTAGGTATCTTTCGCCAGTCTTTTTAGAAGGTTTTCCTGACTTAGTACCCCATTTTTGTTTTGTCCATCTGCGTAGACTTTTCTGTGATTTTTTGAGAGCCACTATCTATAACCTCCACCTGCTCGTTTGTAAGCAAGTGCTAACATCTGTGCTTTTCTTGCACTCCATTGTCCAGGATTACCACCTTTATTCCCTCTTAGGATTTT
>Ga0208425_1000654_pt1 | contig 11918 bp, 20 predicted proteins | sample DEB08_DNA_4_FD_185496 | JGI IMG/M metagenome (GOLD analysis project Ga0208425, IMG submission 185496) | Aqueous microbial communities from the Delaware River and Bay under freshwater to marine salinity gradient to study organic matter... | ecosystem: Environmental > Aquatic > Marine > Coastal ...
TTTGTTTTATCTGTACAGAGTTTCGCCGCCAGCAGCTAAATACTGCGCTAGACATTCGATCACATAAGGCTCTGTAAGGTAGCCGCCACTTATCTCACCGTTCAGTGGGATAATGTGTTTTGCTTTTTGCGGCTCAAATCCATGCTCTTCTAGTATTCTGTACGGTCCCCAACCTTCCAATATCAGGGCCGCGTAGTAGTCACTCGCTACTGTTCTGGCTTGCGCCAGACTGATCTTGTTTTTGCTCTTGATTGAAACAATTTTTTGTTGTGCCATAACAAAGCAACCTCCCTGCTGCATTGATGATCCAGGTGCCTACCATGAGGCCATGCGTTTCTCCGCATCTATCACAAGTTACAACTGTTCTTGAGTATCTGTGCTGGGTCTTTGGCTTTCTTGCCATCGTAAGTTCTCCAAGACTGTCTCTGTCAGTTTCTGTGACAGCCATAACATTTGTTGGGGTGACATATCTTTGCGGTACATCACCCCATCAATCGTAACCAATAGATGGTCTGGGTACGGATGGATCAGGACATTAGATTTTAAACGGGATGTCACTGTCGTCTAAATCTTCAATTGGTTCCTGATGCTGAGACTGCACAGACTGAGCAATAGGCTTGAGGCCACCCTGTGAAACACCATCAGCAATGTTGTCAGTGGCAGCGTAAGGTACAACCCTGCTGATGCTAACGCCAATACTGCCGTCATCGTTCTTGAAGCCCTTAACACTGTACTTCCAGTCACTGCGTAAAGTGATATCAGCAGGGCTACCTTCTTTGTATGGTTTCCACTTGCTGTTCCCATAATCTGATTTTGAGGAATCTTCTGTGTTTGCAAACAACCTAATGCTCATAATTGATTCATATTTATTAGCCATGTCTAACTCCTTGGCTTGAGTTGTGAATTTCTGCGGATGAGTATTTCAACAGTCTTTTGATACAAGTCAGGCGCAACCTGTTTCATGTTGTCCATTTTCTCAATCATCCAACCCATATCCATATAGTTTTTTAACTCAGCGTGGGTGCGCTTGTTTTGGGCTTGAACATCAACCTCCCTCATAAAATCACGCCACTCTTGCATAGGATCTGGTGATTGGTTCTGACGTTGGAATTGGGCTGGCTCAGAAGCCCCATCAATCGCCTCCTGCTTGCGTGATACAGCATCCATCTCATTGGCAGAGGCATATTCTCCACCAGCAAGCCCAAGGCTTGCCAGTGCGCGTCCTATGGCTGATGTTTCAGCGTTCTCAAGTGCGCTTGTCGTATTGACATGCCCTTGCCCCCTGATCTCTTCAGCCATACCAGAGCCTACGATACGCCCGTTACTGTTTGTTACAATGGCTTTGATGACAACGCGATGACCGTCATCCACCAGTATGTTTGTATCAACACCATAGAATGTGCCGTGATCTCTACGAAAGGCCTCCATTCGATGCACAACTTGCGTGTACTTTTTGTTGCCCTTCTGCTTTACGCCATGAGTTTTGTTCAACTCATTTATGGCGTCCATAGTTTTATTCAGATCCGTCATACTTCTTTATCCCCAACCTATCAGCCATTATGTGCATAAACACTGACCATGTTGTTTCCATGTTTTGGAGTTTCAGTTCAAGATCGACAACTGTAGCACATAGCTCATCTACGCGCTGTTCCAACTCTTGTTTCTCAGTCATCTGTATTTCTCCCGTCCAAAGATTTTAACAAATGACGGGCAATTTTTTGTTGCTTCACATCCTCTGGCAAACTTTCCCATTTTGCTTGGCCTCTATTGTGAGCATGATCTAGCATATTTTGCTCTGACAATTGTTGCATCTCTCTACGGCTCTTGCCTTCATACTGATTTTTTTTATGAGCCATCGCATCCTCTTTAGAAATATAATCTTCTTCATAAAGAGCCTCTGGTATTAGCCAGATTTGACCTTTGGGCTTCATGCAGTTCTGACCAGATTTATAAAAAGACTTCCCAGCAAGACCATACTTTGCATCTCTATGTTCAACGACAATTCTGCCCCTGCTAGTAATGGCTTCTATTTCATAAAATTCTGGTGGGTACATTTCGCTATGACTTGCTGTTTTTATGACAACAACCTTGTCTCCAACTTGTGGGGGGTTGCTTTCATAATATTTTTTGGTCATAGCCATGTCACGATTCTTACGGCGAAAAGCATGGCCCATACCAAAACGCCCCCTGTAGGTTTCATGGCTTGCGTTTGGTGTTGTTTTTTTGCCTTCCTCTTCAAACATCTTGATGATCCTCCATGTAAAATTCTGCTGCCCACATGACTAACTGGCCTCTGCCGCTGCCACCTTTGCGTTTGCGGTGATCAATCTTTACCAGGCCTTTTTCTTTTAAAGCTTTAAAGCGTGGCGTAATTGAGTTATATCGGTGCTGCGGCAGGGCATTGCAGACTTGATCTGCTATAGCTCCTGCTGCACCGAAAGCCCAAATGGCATCGAGAACAACTTGCTCCATGTGAGTAGCATCAATGCTTGCAGCAGCATCGTGACTGGTACTTGGATCATCACGGCGAACTAATTTATATGCCTCAGTCATTGCTAATCCTTTCTACTTTCTGAATTTTCACATTAAGAAAATCCAAACCCGCGTTTTTATAGGCCTTGTTTTGCTTCATGATCTTTTGCGTGACCTTTAACGCAGCCTCATCAGCACTACCTGCTTTCACCTTGTAGGTTTTCTTGAAAGTTACTTGAACCTCAACCTCATGGGCTTGCCCATATCGGTAGAGCTTGTCATCACTTTTGATGATCTTGTCTAATTGGTTACTAAAAATTTCAAACATATTTATCTCCATGCTTGCTTTGCTAGTTTTAGGATTGATGGGCCATGACGCCGCGCTATTTCATTGTAGTCTGGCTGAACCAAACCAAACAACGCTGACCATGAACCGTTAGCTGCGCGGAAAAGGTTTTGTGTAACCTTCCAACTTTGCACAGCTTCATTGTAAGCACGCAGAAGATTTGCTTCTGACAGTGCGTCACAATTCTCTGATGTTGCTATGTGATATCCAGCCCCAGTAACAAACAGCAGTGCTGGTGTTTCCCCTGTGGCCTTCCAATAAATAGACTGTTGAATGACTTGTTGCCATGTTGGCTCAGTCTTTGGTTTAGGCGTGCGGAATGTGCGGGTGCCATCCTTCTTAACAGGATTACGCAACGGCAATGAACATTTTAGATCTATCTGTTTGCCACCTCCGCTGAAGTCTTGATACAACATGATAGGAACATCGCTCTGCGGTTCATCATGCCACCTCTGGTACTCACCACTAATTTGATTCGCCCCAGTGAAAAACTCATCGACACCTTCTATGGCTGCGGCAATCATGTCTGGTATAACAACAGCGCACGCCTCCATATCTTCTGCGTCCTTGCCATCATCCCAATCCAATGGCTTATGTTCATGAAACATTGCCATAGCATGACGTACCGCCTCTGCAATAGGCACGCCTTCTTGTTGACCAATGATAGGATTGAACTGATCTAGCCCTTTGAACAAATTTACTCCGTGCTGAACACAAATGCCAGCCCAAGGTTTAGATGACATTGGAAAAGATTTTTTATGCTCATGACGTAACCATATTTTTAAAATCATCTCATACTTTAATGCCGTGGCCCCGCTTGCGCTATCGTGCCGCAAGCCCATGTCAGCCAAGACTTCTGGTGCTTTCTTCATTTTGGATTGCCCCTTTAAATTTCCACGTTTCTCTTACATGTCTATAGTGCGATTGACTATCTGTCAACACTGGTGCTACAGTTTTTTCATGAAGTTAGATGTGTACCTAAAACAAAAAGGCATTAGTCAAGCGCGGTTAGCGAGGCGTTTAGGCATGTCCCGCTCTGCCGTTTGTTTGCTGGTATCTGGCAAAAGGTTCCCATCTCCTGAGACTATGCGTAGGGTTCTTTTGGCAACTGAGGGTGAGGTTAAACCAAATGACTTTTATGACGATACAATGCAATGAATGTAGTGGTGAGGGGTGGGTCAGGGAACGTGATCCTTTCTCCCGCCACGATATGAATTGGGTCAACTGTTTCTCTTGTGATGGAGATGGACGCAAGCCAGAATTGATACAACAGGGTGATGGCTCATGGGCCAAGCTCCTCTCTGAAGATCGCTGTGTAGTATGCAAGACTGCTATGACTCAACCGAACAAGTGTAATGTTTGTGGGCTGCGGTACGGCAATGGTTGACAGTCGTGGAAAAGGGGCTGCTTTTGAGCGGTCGATTATCAATCACATAAAAGATAACCTTGGGGAGCGATTGCCGGAAATGCCAAAGCGCAACCTCTCTCAATATCAGGTCAAGGGTGAGGCCGACATTATCATTCCTAAATGGTCGATAGAGTGTAAGGCCTACGCATCTGGCGCGTCATACAAAATGGGGTGGTGGCAACAAGCCTGTGAGGCTGCTGCTGGCACTGATATGTATCCTGTCTTGATTTATAAATTTAACAACAGGCCAATCAAGTGTGTGATCCAGCTAATGGCAGTGTGTCGAGACTTCACTTACAACCCTGACGCTGTTTGTGAAGTTTCTCTGCCGACTTGGTTTGAAATTGTAAGAGAGAGTTACGGAGAGGGTTGACAGCTTTTTTTGCGTTTGTATAATCAGCTCCGCTGTGTACTACCGCGCAGCATTAGGTAAGGCATAGCAATATTGCTTTACTATAAATATCTATAAAAAAAGCAAGACAATGCTGTACTGCCGCGCGGCATTACTAAGTCTTTATTGGTTTTGCTCCCTCTCTGCTAATGCTAAGTTTTTCTGCGCTATCTCAAGACTCCGCAAGGCCTTGACCAACAAGGTTACAGGCATTGGGATAGGCACTTCTCCTTTTTCATAATAGGATATGGTTCTAACAGACAGGCCAAGCCTCTCTGCCATCTTGTGTCGTGACAGGCCAAGCCTGACTCTTTCTGCTTTTAATTCTGCTTTTGTCATGTTAGATAATTCCTTCCTTACTTTGCTAGTGAGGGTAGGCCGCGCTTGGATGCCCCTGGCGCGGCCTTTTCTCTTTTACTAACGCGCCGCCCTCTCTCTGCTAGTGGCTTGCGCTGTTACATTCACAATCAGGATATACTCACCGTTGCCCGTTCTCTTGTAAGACAGGGCCAGCAGATCGCCAACTCTCGCTTGTTTCTTGATGCCGGATAGACTTATTCGCCTATCTGATCGCATGATTGTGCGGTATAGATTGACGCGGCATGGCGTGCCGTCATCATATTGGCCTTCAATAGTTATCTTATCGCCATTGGTCATGGCGTCCATGTCATGGCCCAACAACAACGCCAACTTTCTGATGCTGGCATTGGCGTCAATGATATGTTTATCCAACATGGTTTTGGTGAGTCTAATTTTGCCAATGTCTGGCGATAGACTCTCAATGATGGTCTGTTCTTTGTCGATTGTCATTTTACTGCCTTCTCTCTGCTAGTGGTTCCCATTACAATGCCCTCGCCAAGATACAATTTCACAAGGTTGTCTAGTGTCCTGTTCGCCCCTTTGATCGTGGGGTAGCAACAAGACTTGCTAAACCATTTTGTCCAGTTTTTTTGCCGCCTGTCCCAATATCTGCGGGTGGGTTTTAGGTTTTCCAAAGTGGCTTGGCGTTCTTTGTATATTACGAATTGATTGGACATGATTGCCCCTTTCTCTGCTAGTGATTATGCCATTGCTGGCGTTTTAAAGGCCATATAGGCCCATTGAGGGGGTGAAGGGTAGTTTCCTACCCTAAACCCATTAACTGCGCTGGAGTGATACATTCTGGCGCGGCCCAATCATTGACCATGCCGCAACCTGTCATGATGTTTAAAAGTAAAAACATCACCAACAAGTAGAACCCGACAAGCGTTGCCGTTGCGAACAATACTTTTGCCATTGTTTGTCCCCTTATTTTTAATTGTTCAGATCAGCAAGCGTAAAGGTTCCATCTTTGACACGCGCTTTAATTTCTGCGGTGGTCATATCAAGAAATTGATTCCTATACTTACTTGTGGTGGTGCTATAATCCCAATATCTTTGGTCAAGCTCTACCCTGCCCCCAAAAGTGTTGGCGTCTGGTGTAAGTTTTGCAACTGTAACCCCATAAGAATTGAACCATTTTGTTCCTGTTTCTTTGTGAGTCAAAACAAGTTGTGTTGGGATTGGCAGGCCTGTCCTGCCTTTCATGTTTTCTACTGTTACTGGTGCCATTGTTCTATGTTCCTTTTTGCTAGTGTTGCGGGCTTTCACCCCCTCACAACATGCCGTGACATGCTGTCAGGGGGTGGCACGGTTACCCGTGCCGCCTGTTTTTATTCTGCTGCCATGGCTTGGCTTGTTTGCATATCCAGCAAGTGATCTGCTGCCTTTTGTGCAAGACCAAAGGCCTTCATCATGGCACGCTTGTCCTGCTTCAACACTTCCAGCCAATTGTTAAGATATTTGGCATGATCTGGTGTTGGCTCTTTCTCAAGGCCAAGCATTGCGGCAAGTAACGCGCTGCCAGTCTCAGCAACCAATTCCTCGAAAGCGTAGGCATTGGAACCAAAACGATTGGCAAGTTTTCGATCAAGTCTGGACGGGTGGCCTGTCCAGTGAACAAGCTCATGCAGTAACGTGCCGTAATAGGATTGTTCCATTGTTGTGGAGTCGGTACCCTTAAAGTCAGAGAAATAAGGCATTTGGATATAGTCGTGATTGGATACATAAAACGCGCGGTCTCCACCATGCTTGATGATTGCACCCGTATCCTTTACCAGACTTTCGGCGGCTTCATGTTGCCCGTTAATTTCAACCCGTGTTGGCGTGTTGTCGGATTGGTACCCATCAACCTGATCAGCATTGAACACAACAAAACCCTTTAGCATTGGGACCATTGCCTGTTCATCTGTTTTCTTGTCCGTGATTAGAACCTTGTCAAAAAATACAATGTCAGTACCCTTTGAGCCTTTTTTGATCTTGTACCCTGCTTTCTGCCATTGCTTAAAGGTTCCCCATTCATTGGACGAAAACCCATTGGCAAAACATGACAGAGCGGTAAAAAATGTGTTGGTTCCGCGATATGCCTTTTTGCTGAATTTGTTGTGGTGACAATCCAGCGCGGCAACCTGCCATGGCTTGGTCCAGTCTGAACCATGCTCATTCATAAGTTTGATTACCGTGTCTGTTACGATCTGATACCGATCTTTTCTGTTGTATGTAGTCATGACTATGCCCCTTTGTATTCAACAATATTGATGATCAGGCCAACAAGTGACCAAAAGAATGACACAAAGCCAACAAACGCCAGCCCCATGCCAATGAAAAAGCCTATCTGATCATGCGGTATTGTTTGCATGATTGCGGCACCACCCATGCCAACGCAAATGCTGGCAAGGATGAGAACAGCAAAGGCAATCGCCTGTAGTTTTGCAATAGACTTTGATTGACGGTGAAATGTTGCACGCATTGCTCTATTGCTGCCACGACTTGCGGTCATAGCCGCATGTTTCACCGTAACGCTGCATTGAGTCGATTGCGTCAACAAGTTGTTTTATGCCGTTGTCAATATGACGCTCTCGCTTTAAATCCGCGCTTGTGTAGTTGTCTACCATGTCTGGATCTGAATAAAACGCTTGTCTTATAAGCTCAATGTTATCAGCTACACGGTCTAGACTGCGCATTAAAGCTATAAAGTCATATCTGTTGCATGGTTTTGTTGTGTATTCCATCATTGGTTTTCCTTGTGTTTGCTAGTGATATAGCTAGACATAATGCAAGGATTGCATAGTGTCAACAGGAAAATGTGCAAAGGTTGCATTATTTACAGTCAACATGAAATGTGATACTTGTCATAAGTATGTATTGCACAACTTACATAAAGGCATATCAAGCAAGGCATGGCTTGGTTGTTTGTTGTGGATTGTGTGGTGTTGGTTTTGCCAACGCCTGACCATACAGACCGAACACTGCTTGCGCGGCAATACAAGGCAAGAATGACAGCGCAAAACGTGGCACGCGGACAGGCAGGGGGGAGTGTAAAAAGGCCGTGACCCCCGCACAGCGCGGCCTCACTCTATATGTGTTAAATAGTACTATCCAGTACACAGACAGGAGTTACCTTGAGCAAACTTACAAAGGTCAAGCTGGACTGCATTGAAGAGCTAGTTATGGATGGTCATAGTCTTGTAAAGGCATGTGAGCTATCTGGTGTAAGTAGGACTGCTTTGTACAGTCGTATGGGCAAAGATAGCGAGTATGAGGCTAGGATAAGGGGTGCGCAGCGTCAGAGTGCTGAGAAGGCTCTTGAAGAGCTTGATGAGTTATACAGTGATGCGTTGCACAGACGTAAGGACTATGATCCTAATGTTTTGAGAGACTATGCTAGTCATGTTAGATGGAAGGCATCTAGGGTTATATCTGACAGGTTTGGCGATAATAAGAGCCGTGCTGGTGTAGAGGTCAGTGATGGCACTGTGAGGATTGTCTGGGAGACTTCTGAAGCAGATGCAAGTTAAGATTCCTTACAAGCCAAGGCCCGTACAGGCAGAGATGCACACTAACTTGAAGCGTTGGAACGTGCTTGTGATGCACAGGCGTTTTGGTAAGACGGTATGGGCTGTTAATGAGTTGATCAAGAAGGCTCTGACTTGTGAGCTACCCAGACCCAGAGTTGCCTTTGTGGCACCTACGTTTACTCAAGCTAAACGGATTGCTTGGGATTATGTAAAATACTATGCGGGTGTAATACCTGGAGCTACGTTCAATGAGACTGAGCTACGGGTAGACTTCCCTAATGGTGCTAGGCTCACGCTTCTCTCAGCCGAAAACCCAGATAGTCTGCGTGGTATCTACTTAGATCTTTGCATCTTTGATGAATTTGGTATGCAGAACCCAAGGGTGTGGGGGGAGGTTGTTAGACCCGCCCTATCCGACAGAGAAGGGGGCGCAGTGTTTTTAGGGACGCCAGCAGGGCATAACCATTTTTTTGATCTTCTAGAGCAAGCTAAGTCGGAGATGGCTAACGGCTCAGACCAGTGGTATTGGAAGATTGTAAAGGCCAGTGAGAGCGGTCTGGTAAAGGAGAGTGAGCTAGAAGCTGCCCGTGTTCAAATGACGCCAGAGCAGTATGAGCAGGAATACGAGTGTTCCTTCACTGCTGCTATTATAGGAGCGTACTATGGCAAACTGTTGGCAGACGCTGATGATACTGGAAGGATTACAAGGGTTCCATATGATCCTGCTTACCCTGTGCATACCGCATGGGATCTGGGTATAAACGACTCAACAGCTATTTGGTTTGCGCAGATTTACCGCAGTGGTGCCGTTAACGTAATTGATTACTATGAGAACAGCGGTGTAGGGCTAGACCATTACGCTGAGATCTTGCGGCAAAAAGATTATCATTGGGGGGATCATTTAGCCCCTCATGACATTGAGGTTCGGGAGCTTGGTAGCGGTAAGAGTCGATTGGAGACTGCGTTTAGTCTTGGCGTCCGCTTCAAGGTTATACCCAAAATGAAGGTGGCTGACGGCATCAACGCAGCGCGTATGCTAATCCCTAAATGCCACTTTGACAGAGACAAATGTGAGACAGGCGTAGAGATGTTGCGCCAGTATAGGCAGGAGTGGGATGAACGTAAAAAAACTTTTAGAGATCATCCGCGTCATGATTTTACGAGCCATGCTGCGGATGCGTTTAGGTATCTGGCTGTTGGGCTGGAGAATAGACAAAGTTATACGAAACCTCCGCAACAAGTCGCGGTTAATGAATACAATCCTTTCACGTTATGATGCACGAAATGTCAAAGCCATTCGTACTGGCGTTGGTAGAAAGCAGTGATTACCACAAGTGGTGGGGGGATGCGGAAGTTAGGAAATACGTTGATGTACCCATGGAACTGGGGCAGTACGCAGTGTTTTGTAATACAGAATATACGCCTATAGGATACGCTAGTTGGGGCTTCCCAAGTGAGGCACAGGTTCAAAAATACTTGATTGAGAATGTGTTTCCTGTAGATGCCTTTGATGGCGGTGGCAACACACTTTGGATTGTAGACTTTATTTGTTTCGGTGGAAAGAGTAATATAACAAAAGTTATTCGACAGTTACGCGATATGTTTGTCGAAATGGGTTATGACCAAGCTATGTGGTTGCGAACCGAAACTGGCAAGTTAGGTTGGCTACAAGTTAAGGAGAAGTGACATGGGATCAGGCGGTGGCGGCGGCGGTGGCGGCAATGATAGAAATCGTGGTGTAGAGCGTGGACGGACAAGGCAACCTACAAAGCCTAAGCCAGCACCAAAGCCAAAGGTTACTAAACCAACATCCCCGCCTAGAGGTGGGGGGAACGATAAACCATCAAAGGCCAGATCAAAGCCGCCAGCGGCTGAAAAAATGCGTGAGGTTGGTGTGCGATATACACCCACTTCAACGCCTAGCGGTGGGCTTGCTATAAAAGCAGATATTAGAAAAACTGGGCCTAGCGGCGAACTGGCACGCAAACGTGGCCCAAGTCCAGGGGATGTTTTGGCAACTGTTGGCACGCTGCCTACTGTCAGCGCGGATGTTGCCGCAGCAAATATTGCTGGTCGTCCTGATGTAAACAGAGATGTTCTTGGTGATCTTGCTAAAAGAGCTAGAGTAGGCCAGATGCCGAATATGGATGTGCAGCTTCCAGGTCTTGGCACTGTTGGCATGAACATTTTAAACGTAGCTGGCAAAAAGTCTGCAATGAATTTGCTAACTGGGCTTGCTACTGACCAGCCTACTATCAAAGACGGCAAAGTAACTTACGGCAAGGAGATCGTTACAGATCCTAGAGGTGGAGTTGCTGGCTTGGTTGATAAAAAAACGGGCATATACTCAGGCCGTCCTGACCTTGATCCTACTCAGCCTAAACTTGAGAAAGGTTCAGACCCAGAGCCTGTGATCACGCCAGAGGTTACGCCAGAAGTTGTGCCTGATGATACAGCAGAAGCGTCAACTATTGTAAGTCGCGGTAAGAGGCGCACTCGCGGAAAACGTAGTGGCCTTGCTGGCAAAGATGAAGAATACGGTATTCTAGTTACCACATAGAGAGGTGTGATATGTCCTTCTTAACTCCCAAAGTAGCTGTTCCACCCCCTCCCCCTGCGCCAGAGCCGCCATCTGAGGCTGACTACGCACAGGCAACCGCTCTATCAGAAGATGCGTTAGCAAGAGAGCGGCGCGGCAGGAAAGGCAGGAAGTCAACGCAAGTTGCAGGGATCTTGGGTGAATCAACAGATTCCACTATTACGAAACCTACGTTGTTAGGATAAGACATGGAAAAGCAGAATGAAGTCATTGCTAGGTTTGAATATCTAGAAGGCCAGCGTGCTAACTGGGATAATCATTACCAAGAACTGGCAGACTACATGCTGCCCCGCAAAGCTGACATTGTGCGTAAGCGCAGTCGAGGCGAAAAGCGAATGGAGCTTATCTATGACGGCACTGCTCTGCAAGCCGTTGATTTGCTTGCATCTTCTTTGCATGGTATGCTTACAAGCGGTGCGTCACCATGGTTCCACTTAACTATGAAGGACGCGCAGTTAGGGCGTGATGAAGAGGTGTTGCGCTGGTTGGAGGACACTAGCCAGCGCATGATGCGTGCCTTTGTCATGTCAAACTTTGAAACAGAGATCCATGAAATGTATGTGGATCTTGTTGTGTTTGGCACAGGCTGCATGTTTACAGAAATGGACAAAGAAAGTCTGCGCTTCAGCACTCGCCACATCTCAGAGTTTTATGTTGCAGAAAACCAGTACGGCATTGTTGATACTGTGTTCCGTAAATATAAACTGCCAGCGCGTCAGGCTGTTCAACGCTTTGGCATTGAGAATGTTGGCGAGTTCATCAAGAAGGTGTTTGAGAAAAAGCCTGATGAAGAAGTGAAGCTACTACATGTTGTGATGCCGCGTAAT
>Ga0208425_1000655_pt1 | contig 11918 bp, 17 predicted proteins | sample DEB08_DNA_4_FD_185496 | JGI IMG/M metagenome (GOLD analysis project Ga0208425, IMG submission 185496) | Aqueous microbial communities from the Delaware River and Bay under freshwater to marine salinity gradient to study organic matter... | ecosystem: Environmental > Aquatic > Marine > Coastal ...
CATTCTTTGATAATCTTGCAGGGACGTCATCTGCTTTTTCCATACGTCCTATAGGTACAAACCCACCTTCAGCTCTTAAATCCATTTCTTTTCCATCCATATCTAATAATGGCATAGTCTTTTTAGCTACAGGTTCTTTACCCTCTGTAGATCCACCTTCAGCTCTAAATCTTCTTGCTAAATATTTATCAGGGTTAGCTCTTATTTCTTCTATGTCTATTCCTGTTTGATCTGAAATTAATTGTGCCTCTTCTTCTTGTTCAGGTGTTAGTAGTCCTGATACTGCTGATACTGCTGATATTGCGGTTAAAGGATTTAAATTACCACCTGTGCCAAATATGCCTTTTGTTGCTGCTTGTCTAAATATATCACTGCCTTTAGGACTTATTATTGACTCTGGTCTTCCAACTAAAATATTTCTTATGCCATCTCCACTAAATATAGATCCTACATTTCCAAGAAATCCAGGTCTTGCAAAATTACTAAAAAAACTTTGTCCTGCTGCTAAATTACCAAGACCACCTGCACCTGTATATAATAATGCAGCTTTACCTATTGGTGACTTTGCAATCTTCTTAACTGTTCTTGTAACTTTTTTAACAAGTTTACCTAGACCATACATCTGTCTTGCAGATTCAAAATCGTATTCACCACCTACAACATCAGTATTCATGATACCACCTTCAGCTCTAAATCTTCTTGATACTTCAAAAGGTTCTTCTACCTCTACCTCTGGTTCTTGGTCCATAGTTTCTTGTGCTTGTAATGATGCTAAATAGTCTTCTTCATTATTAAAACCTAATTGTGCCCATAAAGGTATTGAAGAATCCATCTGTTTATTATCATCTCTAGTAAAAGGACTAACTGGTTTTGTAGTTCCGCTACTCGGAAAGGCTCCAGCTAAAGAGCTTAATATCGCTCCTGTAATTCCACCACCTTTTATAAAATCTCCAACTTTAGCTAAACCACTTTGTTCACCAACATTTATTCCTAAATCTTTTCCTAAAAAACCTTTACCTTCTAACGCTTTATTTTGTTGTTGTCTTCTTGCAAACTGACCAAAATCAGATCCACCTCTATCTCCACCTCCACCTCTTTCAACAGGTCCTTCTTCAGCTCGTCCTCCGACTCCACCGATTCTATATAATTGTCTTGCTATTTGAGTTCTAGTTATGGCCATTTTACTATTCTATTTTGTTTTTGGGAATAAATCAAGACTTGGCATAATAAGAGTTACATCTTTTCTAATGTCCTCTGGAGATATACCTTTATTCTTCCATTCTTGATCATTTTTATATATTTCTCCTGTTTTTTTATTACTTATCTTTTCTATTACCTTATCTGGTTGTAGCTCTATCATTATGTTGTTACCTCTTTCTTAATGTTTAAATAGCTAATAGCTACATCAAACGAATCTGATGTGCTTGCTTGAACTGTAAAGGTTTTTCCACCTTCTATTATTAGCGGTTGGGTTAATAATTCTGTTGTAACATTAGCTGTTAATGCTGCTGATTTAATAGCTGTAATACTGTTATTTGTAACTGTGACTGTTGGTGTTCCAGCAGAAGTCACCAATATAGACTTAATAACATAAGTTTCACTAACTAAAGGGTTTCCTGATCCAAAAGGAGTAAGTGCACTCCCTGTTGTGCTGTTGTCTATACCTACGAATTTATATTGATTAGCCATATTAGTTTACAAAAAAGTTAAATGCTTCAATTTCTTCTTTTAATTCTTCTTGAAATGTTGAGTTTAATTTTTCAACAATAGCATCAAGATCTCTTACTTGAGCTTCTGCAGTTTGTATGTCATATTCGTTTGACGGTCTAGTTATTACTTGTACTATCTTTGCCATTACCTACGTCCATCTGGTTGTGTATCTAATCTAAAAGTTCCTAGTTTCCAACTTTGACTAGTTGCTGTGTTTTCTATTTTCATAGCTACCGCTCTAGCTCTTGCACGAGTATCTACTTTTTGTGTGGTAGGAGTTATATCAAAAGGTCCAAGTGGAGAACCTGTTTGACTATCATTAGGATAGTTTTTTAATTGTAATGTAATTCTAGTTGTTCCTGTTTGTGTTATAAAGTCAGGTACAAATCTTCTTATTTTCATTAAGAACTCACCATCTCCTTTAAAAGTTGCAACACCTGTTACCTGACCAGTTGCTGCTCTTTGTTGTGTAATATCAAAATCTCCAGAAGATATGTTTGAAGTAATTGCGGTTATGACTCCATTTTTATTTTGATCAGTTCCTATTTCATGTTCATAGTAAGTTGTTATGCCATCTGTATTTCCAACTACATCAAAAGATGTGTCTGTATCTGCATCATATAATGTAGCGTGTGGTGAACCAAATACGGCAGAGTCTCTCCACATTGTTCTAGATAGTGTTCCATTTGTCCAAACAGGTCTTTGTGGTGATGAGTCAAAATAATTATAGGCTACCATTCTATTTACTACAGAAGAAGATGAAGTTGGGTAAAACCATATAACTTCGCCAAACAGATTATTTAATCCTGCTGATACCATTTGATTACCTGATGTTAAGTTTATGTCATCATAAACAAAATCTTCTACTAAACATGGTAATGATTCTAATTTACCAGCATATCTAAAGAAACCATTTTCTGACATCCAGTACGCAGCACCATCAACTTCGACACATGCATTCTGGCCAACAAGTCCACAGTTAGTTCCAACTTGTGCAAAGGCAAAAGTAAATGGTTGACCAACAAAACGTTGAGTGAACAATGCTGTATCAGTCCAAACATAAAGTGCATCTCTACCCCTAATTGCTCCAATGATCCGTGATCCATCGGCCAGTCTTTGTGTACCAGCTGTATTGGTTGCTGTAGGTGTGTAAGTGTTTATATCCTCTTGGTCTGAAAACCTGATGAACATATCATCTTGTGTTGATGTATCACCGATTGTTGTTTCTGTGCCATAAAATACTAAGTGACGATCTGGTGTAGATACAACCATGTGTCGTGATGCTGTTGGTGCACCGGATATAACTGTAGCTCTTGTAGTCGTTGCACTTGATAAAGATGAATCCCATTCAAAAACACTACCATTGTGAATTAAACAAATTGCTTTGTCACCGAAATTATCTAGTGACCACATACCAGGTTCAATAACTAAATCTCCTGACGCAGCTTCACCCCATGCAACATAATCAGTTGAATTTGTAACCGTTGCACCATCGCTGTGAGAGGCTGCTGTTGTACCAGCGACTCCTCTTGTGCATCCTGTTAATGTATTACTAGTAATACCAGTGTAAGAAATTTCTTCAGAATCTATTATAACAAAGTTTGTTCCAGTATCAGGAAATTGTGAAGCATCTGTTAAAACAATACTAGTGACTGAATCATTAATTGCACCATTGAGTGTAGTTGTAGTTGCTCCTGCTTCTGGTCCACCCCAAGAACCTAATCCATAACCAAATCCTTGTGCTTGAACAGCTGGTCCTACCGTATAATAATGTTGAACTCTAATACCACCAGATGTAGTTGCACCAGATCCTGTTTCATTTGAAGGCATTGTAATTGTAAGAGTAGTGGTTGTAGGTACAGATGTTATCATGAATTTTTTATCATCAAAATCAGATGCACTAAAATTTGAATTGGTTATAGTAGTAAAATTATCTAAAAGAATAATATCATCTTGTTGCATATTGTGAGCACTCGAAAAAGTTATTGTAACTGTTGGTGATCCATTAGTGGTACTAAAAGCATTTGTAAGCGTAGTGGTTGTATCAATTGGGTGTATGTCATAGAAAACACCACCTGAGTAAGCATATAAAATTCTGTTTGTACCAATGATTGCGTATTTTCTGCCTAAGCTATTTACAAAATGATGAAGACCCCTAGTGGCTCCTGTTAAATCATCAGTCCCTAGTTGCTTCCAGCCACCTATTTTTTCAGGTGTGCCATATCTAAAACGTACATTGTCGCAATCTACCCATTGACTTTCTGCAGTAGTCTCTGAGATTTGTTTATTTATACCTGGCTGAAATCCTATTTTTTGTAGCATATCGGGACTATATTATAGATTTTTATATGTTTAAAGCATTTTATATGCTATTTTACAAGGAAAAATACAGAATGAATATAAACATAAACAAGCATTTTGAAAAAAAAATATTAAGAGATTACTTTTTTATTCAAGGGGTAGTCGATATTGACGCAAATTATTTTATTAAAAAAATAGAAGAGGGTATTAAAAAAGAAGACAATATGAGTTTTAAAACAAACGTAAAAGATCAAATGACCTCGTATACTTATTTTAATCACGATGAAGAATTTGGTAAAATAATTTCACAATTTATAGCTTACGTAGACAAAAACATTTCATTACGACATTACTATTTAACAGATTCTTGGGGTATAAAAGTTTCTCCAAATGGAGAAACTGTAGAACACGATCATGCAAGTTCTTTATGGTCTGGAGTTATATATCTACACAACCATGAACAAACTTTACATTTTCCAGAGATTGATCAAACAATTAAACCAGAGAAAGGATCGTTTGCATTATTCAATGGTTTCTTAAAACATAAAGCAATTAAAAATCATACCAATAAAATTAAATACGGAATTAGTTTTAATTTTATATGTAGTTAAAATTTATATTAAATCTAGCTTTTTCATCCGTACAAGTGGTGCTATTATGTGGAACATTAGCTTTAAAAATAATAGCTTGATTAGCTATTGATGGAATAAACTTATCTCCTATTTGTGTTCCACCATCACAATTATTTAAAGATAAAACTAATCCATAATTATCAAAATCAAAATCTTCATGTTTTTTATGATGATGTAATTGTTCAGTTCTTGGATACAAATTAGCTTTAATTCTTACAAGAGATTTTGGTTTTATCATATCTATTATAGGTATTAACATTTTGTAATATGGACTGGTTGGTTGATAGTCTTTGTAAAAAGTATGTGTAAAATAAAAATCATTTGTTTGTTCAGGATCTGCAACACCATCATTAAAATAAAAAGGAAAATTAGATCCTAATATAAGTTTTTGTATTTCTTCAAATTTATCTTTATCGTAGAAGTTTTTTATTACTTTCATTTTATTTCTATTTTTGTTTTATCTCGATAAGTTACTTCTTTTTTAGTTTTTTCATTAAAATCTTTTTGCCAGTTTGCAACTATACTTACTAACATATTACCAAAATGTCTTAAAGCAGTATCAGAAAAATAAATTTTTCCTTTAAATAATATAATAAGTCTTTCTTTCCAACTAAATTGTAAATCACACGATCCATCTTTTTTATATTGTTTAAATTGCATTATCTAACTCCAGGCATACAAAAAAATTGTCTTTTATCCAAAGCTTCATCAGCATAAGATCCATTCTTATCTACATAATGCATAAAAGATTGAGCATGCCAATCTCCTGTAAAAGGTTTTCTTTCATGCCAAATATCACATCCTAAATATATAACAGCATCTCCTGGTTTCATTTCAATTGGTTTTTCATCCATGTATATTGGCCACGACTCTCCGCAAGATCCTATCATTACAGTTACACTTATTTCACAAGGGTGTCTGTCTTTGTGTCTTTTTAAACTACCATCTTTAGTATACATTCTCCAAAAAGAATAGGTGGGTAATAACTCCAACCCTGTTTCTTGCTCTAATAATTTTCTCTTATCTAACATTAAAGCTTCCATAAGAGGATCTGCATAAAAACGAGTATCTCCAACATTGCTTTGTACAAAATCAAAACTATCTTTGTTTACAATATGTTTTAATTTACAGTAATGACTCATTAATGATATTTGTTCTTTTGTAAGAAAGTTTTCTATTTTTTTATATTTAAATTCTTTTATATTGCCCATGATACTACCGAATATCTTATTCCTTTCGTAACAGGTTTTACACTATGTGGATATAAAAAATTACTTGGCCAAACTATAATCCTGCCTGCTTTTTTCTCCACTGTCCACTCTCTTGTTGTATCAGGATATCTAAAACAAAGTTCTCCACCTTCATAATCATTATTTAATAAAAGTATACAACTAAAAGTTCTTGGTTCTTTGTCAAAATGATCAATATGGTATTTATAAAAACCACCTTCTTTATATTTTAAAACATCTATAGTTTTTATTTTTAAAAATTTTGGATCAGGGTCTTGTACATTAATTTTTTCAAGATATTCTTTAATTGCTGTACTAAAATAATAATGTAAAAGATTGTAACGATGACAATGAGTTAAAGAAGAGTGGGGACTTGTTAAAGAATATGCATAAGTATTTCTTATACTTTGATCTATCACAGCTGTTTCCTCACCCCCTACATAAGCTGGAGTAAAATCTAAAGAATTTGAAAATTTTATAAGACTACTAACTATATTTACTGGAATTAGATCGTCTCTAATATACACATAATTTTTTAAGTCCATGATTTTTTATTCCAGATATTTTTTTTGTAATTATTTAAAATTGTAAAAGGAAAAAACATACTTCTTGTTTTAAATTTATCTACTGATTCTCCTTTTATTTTCATTTCCCAACTATCTCTTTTAAAAGGAATGATTTGAACATAAGGAGTTCCTTTTGTTATCATTGTATCTAAAACCTCATACTTGTCTCCATTTATAACTATAGGAAAATTAACTTCTTGATTGTATGTGTCTGTATCAACAATTCCAGGGATAATAGAAAATCTATCATCACTATTATTTAAAGGTGGCACAAATAAACAAGAATATCCTGGAGGTGTTTTTATAACCCAAGGATTTAATATTTTATAAAAAGGTAAGTTTTTGTTTTTTTCAACAGTTGGAGATCCTTCTAATTGAAAAGAAGAATGAGTATCTGGTTTTTGACCATTTACATTTATTCTTTCAGCTTTCATTAAGTTTGAATCTATAGTTCCTGTTCTCCAATAACCATCTTTTTCACCTGTTTCTTCATTAGGTACATTATGTCTTATTTTTATATCTATTGGAACTTTTAATAAATATCCAGTGCTCATAGAATCTAAAAAAGGCATACAGCCTTTAACAGTTCTTTTATCAACAGAATGTTTTAATTTTTTATACCATTCTGGTATATTTAATTTTATTGGAATAGGTTGATCTTGTTTTGAATCAACATATTTTTTATTAGCTATAAATTCTATTGTCTTTCTAAACATAAATAAATTTATACGTTAAAAAACGTATAAAGTAAACTATAAAAGCTGACTACCGTTAACTGCTGTAATACCTTGATCTTCAGCATATTTTTCTAAAGAAGAATTTAAAGGTGTTCCGTCAGAATACAAACCAGTTGTTTCATCGAATGTTGCATCAGCAGATGGATCAGTAATTAAACTGTTAACATCTATACTATCTATAAAATTTTTATATGTTGTAACAGAACTAGCTAAAGGTTTTGAAGAATTTATTTTTAACCAGTTATCCATTTGATTAACTTTAACGTTAATATCCTGTGTTAAACCCGATCTAAAAGTAAAAGCTATGGATAAATCTGTTGTGTTTACAGTGTCTCCATTTTTAGAAACTACTTCTTTTTCTTGTAATCTAACAGAATTAAAAAGTTCATCTGATACAGTTACCATGTCATAATTTGAAGGATCGCCATTCCAATTATTATCTAATACAGTTTGACTTTCAACAATATTACATAAAGCACCTGTTTGATCGTTTGAATTTTTTGCAAAAATAAATATAGCCATTATTCCCCTACATTCTCATAAATGAATAAAGCACCGCCACCACCAGCTTGTCCGCTTCCACCTGGATTACCTTGAGCTCCACCATTTCCGCCACCACCATATGGCACTCCACCTGAGTGAACTTTTTTAGCCTCATTTACTGCAGAAGCAAATAATGAACTTGGTGCTGTTCCACCTGATCCTGGAGTGTTAACGTTTCCACCTTGTCTTGGGCCACCCGTTCCACCGCCACCACCATTAGCAGTTCCCACATTTGTTAGTGTAGTTGCTTGACCTGTTTGACCAGCATTTCCATTTGTAATAGGACCAGCAGAAGTTCCACCACTTCCTCCTGTTCCAATAGTATAATTATGTGATTCACCTCCAGAGATAGGAAAACCAAAAACTCCAAAACCACCTTCTCCACCAATTCCGCCGTCTCCACCTTCATTTCCTGGAAAATTTCCGCCGCCACCGCCGCCGCCACCGCCAGCGTAGACATAAGCTAATCCAAAATTAGCATTATTACTTGCAGTGTAAGTACCGTTAGTTCCATCTGTTACCATTAATGCTGGAACTTGGTTTGCACCTCCAGCAGAACCTGTTGCTGCTGCAACAACTCTTCCTGAAGAATCAATAGTTACGGTAGATGTTGTGAAAGTTCCTTTAGCTGATTTTATAATTCTTGGCATTGTTTTCTTTCCTCCCTAAAATTAATCAACCATTTCTACATAAGAAACATGAAAAGCTAAATCGTTTGCAGCTCCGGCTGTAACAGCAATTAAATCTGTTTCATCTAAATATATAGGTCTAGCAATTAAATCTAATGTTGAATCTGCAGGTACAGATATTGTACTTGCAATTTTATAATAAGTTGAACCATTGTCATTACTAATTTCTACTGTTGCGTCAACAGCGTTAGTTCCATCAATGTTTGCTAATAATATTGTATCAATTCTTACTGCAGTTTCTGCAGGAACATCTATCATTGTAGTTCTGTTTGTATCAGATAAACTACCCATAGCATTTTTAGGTGTGATCGTTGCTATATTTACTAAATTTGGTGTTGCCATTTTTTATAATCTCCTTCTATATTAATACCCGAAAACCATGGAGAAGACAAGACCTTTTCCATCAGTAGTTACAGTTTGTGTTGAACTTGATGTTGCATTAGTTACTTTTGCTCTACCTGTTCCATTTGGTGCTACGGTAATATTTCCATTAGCAGCATCTGTAATAGTAACAGTTCCAGAGTTTGTTCCGCTATTTGTGCTTAAAACTAGATCTGCAGCGCCTCCAGTAGTAACAGTTAGTGCTCCTGCACCATTTGACGTAAGAGTAGCGGCTGCACCACTATCTCCAACTTTTACTGTATCTGCTGAAAGAACAACATCACCAGTTCCATTTGGAACAATATCAATATCTGCATTTGAAGTAGAAACAATATCATTTCCATTAACATCTAAATTGCCACCTAATTGTGGTGTAGTATCATCGACAACAGCAGAAATACCTGTTCCAATAGCTAGTGTATCTATATCAGGGTTTGTACCATCGTTTGCTGTAGCAAAAACAATTTTATCACCTTTATCTGTAGCTGAAAAAGTAAAAGAATCTCCTGATCCAGATGCATATTTAAATTGAACTGTATAAGATCCTGAAGTTGAATTTCTTAAAATATAAAAGTTTTGAACATCTAAAGGTATTGTTACAATTTGATTACCTGTAATTGAACCTGTAAATTCGATCATTCTATGTGAAAGTTCTGCACCTGTTGCTCCATCAGAAACAGATAAAGCTGTAGTTTGTGCACCACCTGCAATACTTTTTGAAATGTATCCACCAGAAATTTGTTCTATAATTTGTAAATTTGTATTAGTTTTTGTTCCCCAAGTTCCTGCGTTTTCACCAGTTGCTTGTAGTTCTACCCCTAAAGGTGTATATGTTGATGCCATAAATTTTATCTCCTATGCAGCGTCACTATAACTTGTATTTGATCCAGTTGCAACATTTGTATACGATGAATTTGAACCAGTGTCAACGCTTGAATATGCTTGAATTCCAAAACCTGTTGAAGTGCCAAATATAGCTACAGAAGCTGTTGCAGAAACACCTGTTAATCCCATAACAACAGGAGGACTTAAAGATCCTACTGCAGAAGTCATAGCTTGACCTGTTAATCCCATAACATCAGCAGGTGAAATTGATCCAACACTTACTGTTGCAGAAACTCCAGTTGGTATAATAGTAGGATTTGAAGTAATACCTACATCTCCAATAGATGTTGTTGCAGAAACACCAGTGACTCCTATAACATCCGCAGGTGTTATTGAACCTACTGCAGAAGTCATTGCTTGACCTGTTAATCCTACTATGTCAGCAGGTGATATTGATCCAACACTTACTGTTGCAGAAACTCCTGTTAATGTAAATGAAACATTACCAATTATAGTAGGTGATCCAACACTTACTGTTGCAGAGACTCCTGTTAATCCCATTACATCAGCAGGAGATATTGAACCTACACTTGTTGTAGCTGATTGTCCATCAAGCAGAACTGTTCCTTGAATACCCCAACCTTCGTTGTTGTTCCATTCACCTCTACCCCAACCAGAACCTATTTCAGCACTTACTGATACAGAACCAACAGATGTTGTTGCAGAGACTCCAGTTAACTCTACTATAAAAGTTCCACTCCAACCATCTTCGCCCCAACCATCAGATCCCCATCCTGCCTCAGGAAAAGATTTTACAGTTCCAACTGATGTGGTTGCAGATACACCTGTTAATGAAACAGTTGCAAGATTAGATTGCCATGAATTTTGATTCCATGCTACGAGTGGATCGTCTCCGCCCCAGATTGAAGTAGCCATAAGGAGTGCCTCCTTATGCTATTCTTATAATAGCGTTGGTTGCGTCTGCTGTTGGAAATTGAATTGTAAAAGTTCCGCTAGTTACAGTTTTATCAGAACCAAATGCTATAACAGCACATGCCGGGTCACCAGAAGCTGTATCATTATAAATTAAAGCACCATTTGCTGTAAAAGACGCTGAAGTATAACTTACATCATTAAAATCACAAACTGCAGTTGTGCTATCAGCGACTGGAGTTACGCTTGTAAGAGTTGCGCCTCCTGCTGTGTAAGCAGTTCCAGATGAATTTGTAATTTCATTCGATGTTGAATAAGCTGTAGTGCCTGCTCCTAATGAAGCTGAACTTGTGTATAGTGCTATTTTAAATGTGTTTCCTGTTGTAGCTGTAAAATTATGAACTCCTTTTAAAAGTTCTACTTTAAAACTAGTACAAACTGCTGATGTTATTGCCATAATTTAATCTCCTACGGGTTTGCCGATGTTATTGGTATACGAACAGCACCATCAGTATAGTCGTCTCTTCGTCTTCTACCAACTTGCTCATTAGCAAACTTCTGTACCTCTTGTTTATATTTATTTTCATATAATGTCAACATATCTATTGGACCTTTTAAAAATCCATAAGTTTCTGATAAACAGCAGTATAATAGACCATTTGGAAAATTAAGACTAATATAATTAGTGGTATTATCTGAAGATAAAGTAGCGGGCATCACATTAAAATGAACCCTAAATTTATATGTTGCATCAGGGACCGGAGCAAACATCATTCTACCAGATGTAGTGTCAGTATTTCCTGTTGCTCCACCATACATAGCATAATATTTAGGTTGTCCTCTTTTTGCTGATTCTGTAGATGGCACATATTCTTGTAAATAAGTTACATCTTTTTTTTCTAACCAAACATTCGCTCCTGTTATAGCAGATGTTGAATCATATACTTGAATACCTCTAATAAATAATGCCCCTGCTGGAGCATTAATAGTTTCTTGACCTACAACTAAATTACCTTCTTGTTGTTTTCTATCAGAATCAATAGGTATCTCCCTCATTATTCTATATTGAGCATTTAAAATTATGTTCTCTAAAACAGCTGTGGTTAAAACATTAGAATCTGTTTCTGTATAATTTCTAATATTTGTAACTAAATCGCTATAACTTAATCCAGCCATTATTTAATATCCCCTTTATGCTTTAAACGTATCTTTTTTTGTTTAGCAGTTTCTTCTTGTGGCTCCTCATACAAAACAAGATGTGGATCTTGTTTTTCAGGTTTAAATATATTTTTTATCCAATTCCAAATTTTATTTATCATGCTTCTATTGTTATAGGCCCAACGGAACAACCGTAGCCTCCTCCTTTTATATT
>Ga0208425_1000661_pt1 | contig 11836 bp, 22 predicted proteins | sample DEB08_DNA_4_FD_185496 | JGI IMG/M metagenome (GOLD analysis project Ga0208425, IMG submission 185496) | Aqueous microbial communities from the Delaware River and Bay under freshwater to marine salinity gradient to study organic matter... | ecosystem: Environmental > Aquatic > Marine > Coastal ...
GTTGGACCAGACGGAAAAACAAAAAAAATAATTAAAAAAAAAGATAAGAAAAAACCTGGAAAAATGGGTAATCCTGCAGTTGTAGAAACTTACGAAGACGCAAGAGAAAATGCTATGATTAATAGAGATGTTCCTACAATGAGCACTGGTGGTGAAGCTAAAACTAGAGGAATGGGTTGCGCTATTAAAGGCGGAAAATTTCAAGGCGTTTTTTAATTGCTTCTTGATTTAAACTAATCTATATAACTGCTATGACCATCAGAGGTGATAGCACAGAATACGAACTACTTAAAAAGTGGTGTGAGACATTACCCTTTTTTACAGAACCTAAATCAGTTACCACATGTGAGATTGGTGTAAGAGAAGGTTTAGGATCTAAGGTTATAATGTTAGGTCTCAAAGCTAGAATAGGAAAAATACCTTATCAGCATATTGGAATTGATCCCTACGGTAATTTAAAATACCAACATTACGATAATTCTGGAGAATACACAGCAGATTACACAGACTCCATGAGATTAGAAATGCAAAAAGATTTTTCTGATCATAATGAATTTACTTTCTTTCATATGAAAGATATTGACTACATGAATTACTTTGCAACACAGCCGTTAGTATATGACCTGGTGCATTTCGATGGTCCTCACATGACTAAAGATGTTATTAGAGAAGCTGTGTGGTTTGCAGATAGATCTAGAAAAGGAACTAGATTTATTTTTGATGATTATAAAAAATATGGAATGGAAGATATATCCAAAGCACTTGTATATTTTGGATTTAATATTCTAGAGTCTGGAGAAAACAAAATTATGTTACAAAGGTTAAAATAGTGGATATTGATACAATATCACTTGTTCAGAAAAAAATTAAATTAGAAATCGAGAAACTAAAATCATACGCTATATATAGTGTTGACACCATGGAGAAACTACAATATGTTAGGGGTCAAATCAGATCATTAGAAGATCTGCAACAGAGTCTTAAAGACCTGCTGTCAACAACGGAGTATGAAGATGAAGTCCACGGAGACACCGAAACGGACTGAAGCTCTTCTCGATGCCTACAAGGCAAAAGATGAAGTAGAAACAGTCCTTGATCCAAAAGCGATCGACAAATCAACATTAGATAAATTACCAACACCAACTGGATATAGACTTTTAGTTTTGCCTTTTGCAGGACCAAAGAAAACCAAAGGTGGTTTGTGGTTATCTGATACAACGCAAGAAACAATACAAATGACTACAGTGTGTGGTCTTGTGCTTAAAATGGGAGACCTTTGTTATCACGACAAAGAAAAATTTCCTAAAGGGCCTTGGTGCAAACTAAATGAATGGATAATTTTTAGTAGGTACGCAGGTTCAAGATTCAAAATAGACGGAGGAGAAGTTAGAGTTTTAAATGATGATGAAGTCATTTCAACTATAAGCGACCCCAACGATATTTTGCACCATTATTAAGGAGGATTAAATGGCTGAAGAAAACAATCAAGCATCTGTTGAAATAGATACAGATGGAGTAAATGAACAAACAATTAACGTAGAAACACCTCAAGAGGATACAACTGCTTTTGAAAAAAAAGAAGATGTTGATCTTGGGTATACAGATGTATCAAATCAAAAAACTGCTAAAGAACTTTTGAATGAGGCTAAAGCATCTGAAGAAGTTGAACCAAAAGAAACAAAACCTAAATTTGAACAAAGACACGAAGAAACAGATTCGGAATATGCTGACTTAGAAGGCTATTCTGAAAAAGTTCAAAAAAGGATTAAGAAATTAACTTTTCAAATAAAAGAAGCTGAGCGAAAAGAAAGAGCAGCGCTTGATTATGCGAAAGGTTTAAAAAACAAATATGATAATGTTCAAAATCAGTTTGAAGAAACTGATACTAATTATCTAAAAGAATATAATGCAAGAATTGATGCTGAAAGAGATAAAGCAAAAGCTGCATTAAAATCTGCTTATGACTCACAGGATACTGATGCAATTACAGAAGCTCAGGATACTTTGACTAAATTAGCAGTTGAAAAAGAAAAAGTTTCAATGACTCTACAGGACAAAGAGTCAAGGAAAAAAGAAGTAGAATCACAACCTGTTCAAGACTCACAGGCTCCACAACCTCAAATTAGCTATAAAGCACAGCAATGGGCTGAAGATAATAATTGGTTTGGATCTGATAGAGTTATGACTTCTGCAGCTATGGGAATACATGAAGACCTGTTGCAGGAGGGGATTGAATCTGAGAGTGATGAATACTATAATCAAATCAACAAACGTATGAAGGAGTATTTCCCTCAGAAATTTGCTCAATCTTCTGCTGAAGAAACAACTAAAGCTGCACCCGTCCAGAATGTAGCTTCTGTTAGTAGAAGGTCAGGTGGACGCAAGTCTGTGAAACTCACCAAGTCGCAGGTAGTTATCGCTAAGAAATTAGGGGTGCCACTAGAGGAATACGCAAAATACGTGAAGGAAGGAGCTTAAAATGGAAAACTACAAAACTTCACGCGGGTCTAGTACGAGAGAAAAATCAACTCGTAAAAAAGATTGGACTCCACCATCCAGTTTGGATGCGCCAGCTGCACCGCATGGTTATGCACACAGATGGATAAGAACTTCAACTGCAGGATTCGAAGATCCAGGTAATGTATCTAAGAAACTGAGAGAAGGTTGGGAATTCGTTAAAGCCGAAACTATTTTAAGTGAGATCGGTGAAAATGACTACCCTGTTATCCATGAAGGAAAACACGCTGGTTTAATCGGAATTGGTGGCCTTGTGTTGGCAAGGATACCGGAGGAGATTTTGAAACAACGCGCTGAGTATTTTAGAAAAATTACTCAAGACAGAACGGACGCGATTGATAGGGATCTTATGAAGGAGCAACACCCGGACATGCCCATTAATATTAATAGGCAGTCTAGAGTTACCTTTGGTGGTAGTCGTAAAAAATAATTTTTTTGCATTACCTACCCGATGTAGCTTGGATAATATAAACATAATAGGAGAAAACAACTATGGCAAACGTAAGTGAAAAGTTCGGTCTAAGACCGTACAGAAAACTAGACGGAACACCATTAGTAGGAGCTCAAAACAGATACACAATTGCTAGTAACTATGGCACTGCAATTTTCCAAGGCGATTTGGTTCAACCAACTGCTGCAGGAAATATTGAAAGACATACTGCTGGTACTAGTGATGCTGTTGTGGGCGTTTTTAACGGAGTGTTTTATACAGATCCAACTACTCAAAAGCCGACATACAAAAACTACTACCCTGGTTCAGTGGTAGCGAGCGACATTACTGCGTTCGTTGTTGATGATCCAGATGCTGTGTTTTTAATGGATGCTGATGAGGCTTTCACAAGAGCTAATCTGTATGCTAACTACTCTGTTACTAACACTACAGGTGTAACACAAACAGGAATATCAAAAGTACAATTAGATGTATCTGCTACAGGTACTGCATCTACATTTGTTGTACAAGCAATTGACATTTCACAGGACCCAGATAATTCTGATACTGCGACTTCAAATGCTAACATTCTTGTTAGAATCAACAATCACTTCTACAGAAGTGGTACAGGTATATAGGATAAAGGAGAATAACTATGGCCATTTCACGATCACAACTAGTTAAAGAACTAGAGCCAGGTTTGAATGCTTTATTCGGCCTGGAATATAGTAGATATGAAAATCAGCATGCTGAAATTTATACTACTGAAACATCTGACAGAGCTTTTGAAGAAGAAGTAATGTTAAGCGGTTTCGCTTCTGCACCAACTAAACAAGAAGGTGCTGGAGTAGTGTTCGATCAAGCAGGTGAAACTTTCACAGCTAGATACAACCACGAAACAATCGCTTTAGCATTTGCTATCACTGAAGAAGCGATCGAAGATAACCTATACGATAGACTTGCGGGCAGATACACAAGAGCTCTTGCAAGATCTATGGCAAATACGAAGCAAGTTAAAGCTGCAAACGTATTGAACAACGCGCAAGTAACAACTGTTACTGGTGGTGATGGAGTATCGTTAATTAACAATGCTCACCCATTAGCAACTGGTGGTACTTTCTCAAACGTTCTTGCAACTGCTGCAGACCTTAACGAAACTTCACTTGAGCAATCATTGATTGACATTGCAGGATTTGTAGACGAAAGAGGTCTAAAAATTGCTGCCTCAGGTAGAAAAATGATAATTCCAAAAGAATTACAATTTACTGCTGAGAGAATCATGAAGTCTCCAATGAGAGTTGGAACTGCTGATAATGACATCAATGCCATCGGTTCAATGGGTATGGTACCAGAAGGTTACAGAGTTAATAACTTTTTAACTGACACTGATTCATACTTCTTGATGACTGACGTGCCTAACGGAATGAAAATGTTCGTTAGATCGCCAATCAAAACAGCGATGGAAGGTGACTTCGATACTGGTAACATGAGATTTAAAGCTAGAGAAAGATATTCTTTTGGATTCTCTGATCCAAGATGTATTTTTGGTAACGGAAACTTACCAACTAGTTAATAAATACTAACAGTATTAATTAGAAGGGGCGGTGTTTTACATCGCCCCTTTTTTTATGTATAATTCAAAGACCTAGATTAATTAATTTGTTATGTAGACTGGCTAGGCAGACGGTATAGAGACTACATGGCGAAGGCTATACACAAAGGAGAATATTATGGCTAATACTACTTTTTCAGGACCAGTCCGATCGGAAAATGGTTTTGAATCAATCACAAAAAATGGAACAACAGGTGCTATCACAGTAGGTGCTACTTACGGAGCAACTATCACTGGTGGTGTTCAAGAACTATCAGGTGCTGGAGCTGCTGACCTTACTAACTTAGTAACAGAACTTACTACAGGAGCAGGTGCTGCAGCAGTAACTTTAGCTGACGGAACTACTTCAGGACAAGTTAAAATCATTAACATGATTGTTGATGGTGGTGGAACTGCAACAGTTACTCCAGCTACTTTTGCTAGTGGAACAACAATTGCTTTCGATGCGGTAGCTGAATCAGTTACTTTAGTTTGGAACAGCGCCATTGGTTGGGTTGCGACTTCAGTTCAAGGTGCAACAATAGCTTAATAAATTAAAAGGAGAACACTATGGCAGCTAAAGCTGATATACAAGCAACAATAGTTTCTGCAGCAACTTCTGATGTGGTTATCGCACCACCAGTAAGATTGAAAGGAATTATTTTGTCGGGCTTAGCTACTTCAGGAGTGGTTCAGTTGAAAACAACAAGTGCAACTGGAGAAACTTTATTTGAAGCAAATGTACCTGCAGGAGATATTACAAGTTTAAATATTCCTGAAGATGGAATTTTATTTCCACAAGGTGTTTATGTTTCAACTTTTACTGTAGCTAAAGCAACGTTGCTAACGGACAAATATTCAGGACCTAATTTAACTGGTCAAAATGGATAATTAAAATGAATGGTGTGAATAAAAGCATACCGGGTTTTAAAAGAGGGGCTGATGTTCAGCCCCCTAAAACCAAAAAGTATTTTAGAAAAACTGCATCTGGTGCAGGTATGACAAAAGCAGGTGTTGCAAGATACCGAAGAGAAAATCCAGGATCAAAATTAAAAACTGCCGTAACCGGCAAAGTAAAAGCAGGATCAAAAGCTGCAAAGAGACGTAAGTCTTTTTGTGCAAGATCAGCAGGACAAATGAAGAAGTTTCCTAAAGCTGCAGCAGATCCTAACTCAAGATTAAGACAGGCTAGAAGAAGATGGAAATGCTAGATGTCTTATTTAAATGCAAATACACCACCAATATACTGTAAAGTAAGAAAGGAGTATCTTTATGATCTTAAAGAACATCAAGGAGAGTCTAGTGACTGTGTTATCTTTGGTCTGGTCTCTATTCCAGGTCGGGCTATCTTATTTAACATCATGCTTCCCAATGGCGCGTGCTTTTGGCGCTTGCCTATCTCAGCGTTTTTCCAAAAATCGTATGACAGAGCCGATGTGCCGGATATGCAGACGCACGAATTGGAATTGTGGAATTGTTTTAGTTATTGGCCTAGTGTTCATCGCTTTGATTGGTTGGCTGGTATAAACGGTAAATTTCTAGGTTTAGATAAAAAATTTTATCATGGAAACTATTTATTTACAGTTGATTGGGCTCATCCGGAAAGTAATATTTTGGATGTGGAACATTCTGAAATCCCTCAAGAACATAAGTGTGCACATATACTGGCTCTTGCTAACGGGAATTATGCAGCTCAGCCTAATAATCGTATTCTTTGGCACGTTAACAGTTATACTACTGATGACAGCTGGCCAGATTACAAAGTTCAGACTACATACTGGGACGCAGAAGATAACGACATGGTTACAGAAGATACGGACAAAATGTTTTATGAAATGGAAAAAAAATGATTGATAAATGGATTTATAATTTTTTTGCTGCTCTAGACAAGCTTTGTTCAATGATGGATAATCTCTTTAAATTTATGATTGGGTTAAAAATGAATTATTATTTTACAGGTTTACTTATTGTTATGTTAGTGCTGTTGGCTTTGTGTGGGGGGCCTAGTGTCCAATAAACCACTAAGAATATCGGAAGAGGCTGCCGTTCAAATGCCTATGAAGACGGTTGCCAGTTTGATCGCGCTCGTTGCAATCGGCACCTGGGCATACTTTGGTGTTATTGAAACGCAAAATCAACACAATACAAGATTACAGTTAATGGAATCTGATCTTCAAAAGAATACAGAATTTAGAATTAAATGGCCAAGAGGATTAATGGGATCATTACCTGCAGACTCTGAACAATTTATGTTAATTGAAGACCTATATAAAACAACAGAGAAGTTAACAATTAATCAAGAAATGAATACAAGTAATAAACTTCGTATTGAGTTTATGGAAAAACAAATATCTAAAATGTTAGATGACATTGAAAAATTAAAAGATCAAAACAGGGAAATAAAATATACAAATGGAAACAGTCATTAGTAGTGTAGTTGCTCTCTGTATGTTTATAGCAGGTGAGCTAAAAGAACATAGAATACAACAATCAATGAGTGATTGTTTAAAGGGGAAAAGACTTGCAGAACGTGATATAAATGTTAATGTTCAGTATATGTGCGGGAAGGTAGAAGCAGAATTAGAAGATAATATTGATGGATCAAAATCTATAAAAAGAATTATTACAGACAAATAATGGACCGTAAGGTTATACAATCAAAATTTATAATTGATAATCAAAACATTTTAATTGAAAAATGTAATGAAGCTCACAAAAAAATATCTAAACTATTATATGGAGCTGATACAACTAAATTTTATGGTTTATATAATATTTTTGCAGTCACAGCTGGAGATGAGTATTTTAAAGAATTATTTAAAGAACTAAAAACAATTATATTTGATTATTCTAAAACAGATAAAAGTTTGTGGATGCAAAGTTGGATAAATTATCACAAACAGGATCAGTGTTTAGATTGGCATGATCACTTTTGGAAATTTCATGGATATATATCTATAGACCCCAAAAAAACCAAAACAATATTTAAAGATGGGTTTGAGATTGAAAATGAAGTTGGCAATATTTATATTGGTCCTTGTAACCTTGAACATAAAGTAATAGTAAGTAAACCTTATGAAGACAACAGAATAACATTAGGTTTTGATGTTATAGATAATACATTTGATAATCCTAATATATCTTTTATACCTTTGTAATGTTAATTGATAATAAAGTTTTACACATACACATACCACGAACAGGTGGAAGATATGTAAAAGAGTTATTTGAAAGTAATAATTATAAAATAAGTTTTTTTGAATTTGAAAAAACTTTTAGAGGTAAAGAAGTAGCACATTTAACTTTTCCAGAATATGAATACTTTTATGACCATACTAATTACAATAAATTTTCAATTATTAGAGACCCTTTGGATCGATTTTTAAGTGCTATTAATACGTATGGTAGAATAAGTAATAATAAAATAAAACAAATTTTTAGAAGTCAAGAGGACCTTAATTGTTTTATAAATAACTCTATTTATAATGATTGTTCTAATTGGTTGGTACCACAAATAAATTTTTTAACATATGATACAAAACTATATAGGTATGAAGAAGGTTTAGGTGATGAATTTACTAAATGGTTGTTAGACAATTTTAATTTTAGTATAATAAGGTATAATTTTTTACATAATGAAATAAAATATAGAACTTTACAACTGTCTGAAAAACAGAAAGATTACGTAAAAAATTATTATTATAAAGACTACAAATTATTAGATTATTAATATGGAATTATCACGTAATTTTACCCTTCAAGAACTAATTAAATCTGATACAGCTGTTAGATTGGATATTAATAATAATCCTAATGCAGGTCAGATAGAAAAACTAAAAGCACTTTGTGAAAATATTTTACAGCCAGTACGTGATCACTTCGGAAGAGTAAAAGTAACATCAGGGTTCCGTAGCGAGCAGCTGTGTTTAAAAATAGGTAGCTCAATTAACAGCCAACATGCAAAAGCTGAGGCTGCAGACTTTGAATGTATGGGAACCGACAATGCTGAATTGGCTGATTGGATTTATGCAAACCTAGAATTTGATCAATTGATACTCGAGTTTTACACTCCTGGCGAACCCAATTCGGGCTGGATTCATTGTAGTTACACAACAGACAAACCTAGAAAACAATTTTTATGGGCTTTCAAGTCAGAAGGTAAAACAAAATACAAACCTGTAATTGGAAAAGCTAGAGATTTAGTTTGAATTATATAAGTAAATATAAAGTAAAAAATTTTCAGGAGCATAAGAAAAATATAATAAATTTAATATTTAAAATTCCGCAAACAATTCTTGTAGGTAAACATGAAAGAATATTTCATACCGATTGGGAAATACCCAACACCATGCAAAAAGAATACAGAGAATATTTTGAAAAAAATATAATGGAAGATTTTTTAAATGATTTTAAATCTAAATTTAATTTTGAAGAGGTTGAATTAGATAATTTATGGTTTCAAGTTTATGCTAAAAACGATTTCCATGGAATACACACACATGCAAAAGCAAATTTTACTAACGTATTTTATTTACAATTACCATCAGATTCTGTAAAAACAGACATTATGAATATTGATATTACGGTTGAAGAAGGAGAAATTTTAACTTTCCCTGCTTTTTTAAAACATCAATCACCTATAAATAAAAATGAAGCATTTAAAATAATAATATCTTTTAATACAAATATTATCAAATGAGTGAAATAGAAGTTAATTTTAGAGGAAACATGGAGGAATATGTTTTTCAATTACATAATATAATTCCTGCTGATGTTTGCAAGCAGGCTATAGAAGAATCAAAAAAACTTAATTGGGAATCAAATACTTTTTGGGACAATAAAAAAGAAATACCAGTAAACAGATCGGGTAAAAACGAATTTCAAATGAGCCATGAAGATTTTCCATCAAGTAAACTTATAATGGAAAAAGTACATGATGGAATCACTGAATATTTAAATTATCTAAAATATCCATGGCTTGGTGTTAAACACGTTACAGGTATTAGATTTAATAAATATTTTGAAAATAATGTAATGGCTATCCATTGTGATCATATTCATTCAATGTTTGATGGAAAAATAAAAGGCGTACCTATTTTAAGTGTGGTAGGTGTTTTAAATGACGATTTTGAAGGTGGAGAATTTATATTATTTAAAGACTATGAAATAAAGTTTAAACAAGGGGACATTGTTATTTTTCCAAGTAATTTTATGTTTCCTCATAAAGTAAAACCTGTAACAAAGGGTATTAGGTATTCCATTATAAATTGGGCATGCTAATAAAAAACAATTTTTTAAACTTTGATTTATTTAAAAATATATTACAAGATTTAAATTCAGAAAATTTTCCATGGTTTTTTAAAAAAGAAGATGTTCCTGGAAATAGATTAAATAAAAATGGGTTTTTTAATCATTGTTATTTTAACAATACTATTAATAGTCCTTACTTTAATAAACATATAGTTCCTTTTGTAGATAAATTAAATGTAAAAAATTTTATTCATGTAAGAGCTAATTTAACTTTAAGAGATAAAGACTCATTACAATGTGCCTATCATACCGACAATAACAATGAAAAATCTACTACAGCGATATTTTTTTTAACTAACTGTAATTCTGTAACTAAAATTAGGACTGAAAAAGGTATACAAGAAATAGAAAGTGTCAAAAATAAATTAATAATATTTAATACACAAAACCCCCATAAAGTGATATACCCAACAGATGTCCATAAAAGGTTTATAATAAATTTCAATTATGAAACAAATTAATTTTTTAACTGCGTTACCAAGATCCGGGACTACATTATTAGGCGCTTTAGTGAACCATAGTCATCTAGGAGTGAGTCCTCACAGTTTGGTAATTGAAATGATTTATCAAATTTATAAATTAAAAAAAGATGAAAAATACTTTAATTTTCCTAATTCAGAATCATATTATAATGTGTTGAGAAAAATTATTCCTAATTATTATTCCAATACTAATTATACTTACGTACTCGATAAAGGTCCTTGGGGCACACCTTATAATTTAAATATTCTTAGAGAAATACATCCAAATAGAAAATTTGTTATCTTATATAGGTCACCGTTAGAATGTTTAGCATCTTTTATGCGTTTTTACAGAGATGATATAGAAAACCAATCTAATTTTTATATGTCTGACGATGGTGCAATTGGTAAAAATTTAAGGTCAATTAGAAATATTATTAATAGTAATGAAGATTATATTCTTATAAACTACAATGATCTGATAAATGAACCTCAGTTGAAAGTAAATGCTTTATGCAATTTTTTAGAAATTGATTCAATAACTATTAATTTAAACAAATTTCAATTCAATGGCTTAGAATATGATGATGGTGTGCTAGGAGCACCTATACACGAGGTAAGGACTGATCATATTAAAAAACTTGACTATGATGTAGAAAAAATACTACCAAAGAGTATAATAGATCAATATAAAAACTTAAGTATATAATATGCCAATAGGAAGATCGCAAATAACAAAACAGATTCAAGGCCAGTTAAGAGGTGCTAGGGGTGAAAAAAAGAAAAAATTACAAGTTAAAAAGAAACCCAACAGCAAAAAGTCTAAGGTCTTCAAACTTTAGTCAAAAAGTGATACAATCTAAGAAATTGTATAACCGTAAAAAGGACTTAAATGGCAACTTCAGGAACTACGAGCTTTAACCTAAATATTGATGAAGTAATTGATGAAGGTTATGAAAGATGTGGTCTTAGCACTACTTCTGGTTATGAAATGCGTTCTGCTAGAAGAAGTTTAGATTTATTATTTGCTGAATGGGGTAACAGAGGTATTCACCTTTGGAAAACAGAATTAAACGAAATACCTTTAGTGTCTGGTCAAGCTGAATATGCAGTCGATGCAGATGTTAACGATGTATTAGAAGCTTATGTATCTTCAAGTGCAGCAGCATCAGATGGTGTAAATACACAAGATGTTTCTTTAACCAAAATTGATAGATCGGCGTATGCTGCGCTACCTAATAAATTAGCGTTAGGGCAACCGTCACAATATTATGTAGATAGACAAACTACTCCAAATATATATTTATATCAGGCACCTGATTTAAACACATACAACACATTAAAGTTTTATGTAATTAAAAGAATTGAAGATGCTGGTGCATACACAAATGATGCCGATGTTGCTTATAGATTTTTACCGTGCATGTGCGCAGGGTTGGCTTATTACTTAGCTATGAAAAAAGCTCCACAGCTTGTACAACAAAATAAATTAATTTATGAGGATGAATTGAAAAGAGCGTTAGATGA